>Ga0222419_100315_pt1 | contig 59870 bp, 57 predicted proteins | sample 1B20Ametagenome_FD_182474 | JGI IMG/M metagenome (GOLD analysis project Ga0222419, IMG submission 182474) | Enriched microbial communities from leaf-cutter ant dump, University of Wisconsin, Madison, United States - 1B20A (version 2) | ecosystem: Environmental > Terrestrial > Nest > Insects nest...
CCTACGTGTTACTCACCCGTTCGCCGCTAAGCAAGAATGCAGCAAGCTGCATTCGAGCTCCGCTCGACTTGCATGTATTAGGCACGCCGCCAGCGTTCGTCCTGAGCCAGGATCAAACTCTCCGATAAGGTAAATCCTATCTGAGAGCCAAATGGCTCATTTTGAAACTGGTTTGTCGTCCAAAGACGACTGTTCCGTATTACGCTCGATGTTCAGTTTTCAAAGGGCAATTTCGACTCGGCCTTGCAGCCTTGTCGTGTGTGCACCGCGTTAACGGCGACCAGAATAATATATCACGCTGGGCAAATTAATGCAACAACTATTTTTAAAATAATGCGCATGATCAAAAAAATATCAATTTCACAGCCCCAATCGCCGATAACGCAAGCACGCTATATTGAAACCAACGCTCCGGCAATTTGGCAAGCACGCGTATGCCGATCCATGTTCCCGCCAAGATCGGAACGATCATCCACGCATTGAAAACAAGCGAATCCCACGTAATCATGCCCAGCCCGACAGAGAATGGCACCTTGAGCAGATTGACGCAGAAGAAGAACCATGCGCCGGTCCCGACAAACAATTCCTTCGGCAGCTTCTTCGCGAGCAGATAGATCGACATCACGCCGCCGGCCGCATTGCCGATCATCGTCGCAAATCCGGCCATGGCCCCCAGGAACGGATTGAACCACGCCGCCAGCCAATCGGGCATGCCGACTTTGCCGCCGAACCGTTCCCGCAGAAGATGCAAAGCAATGAGCGCCAGCACGATCCACCCGATCGTTAATTTTAACTCCGTGTCGCTCACGAATTCGAGGAAGAAGTACCCGGCCACGATCCCGACCATCACCCACGGAATAAGCACCCACAAATACTTCCACACCACTTTGCGGCGATAATGGATGACCGCGATAATATCTCCGGTGATCAGCATCGGAAGAATAATGCCGACGGAATCCTTGGCCGGGAAGATCATCGCCATCAACGTGACGGCAAAAATGCCGGAACTGGGCACGCCCGTCTTGGAGAAACCAATCATAATAGCCACAACAACGCCAATAACAATATCCACCCAGTCAAGTTGCATTTCATTATCTCCCTTGAAAATCTGCGCTTTGTAAATATTATCACTGGATTAACGTTTTGTCTCAGATAATCGAAGCGAAGTCCGAGGAGCTATCTCCCCGGACTTCATGTTGTCACGCAGCAAATTCCCTCTATAGCCTGATAGCCTCGTCCCATGCAAGCAAAATCAATTCGAAATCGGTATGATTTCGTTGCAGCTCACCGACGAACACCAGAATTTCTCCACATAATCAACCACGAGCTGTGTTCCTTCTTCGTGACTCACATAGGGCGATCTGGCCGGGTTGTACATGGCATCGGTCAAGTCCCTTACCAACGCGCAGGATATGCCGAGCTTCGACATCCTCTTAATACCGAATGTCCGATTCAGAATACACATGTTCGCGTGAACGCCAACGTACAGCAAATAACGAATTCCTTGCTTTTGAAAGTACGAATAAATAAGATGGCCCTCGTCTCCAGCCACGATATCCCGGGTTTCATCGATGCCGATCCCGCTATGCTGTCTTGTCCATACCTTCTTGTTAACTTCCGCTTCCGGTTCGCCGGTATCCGAACCGCCGTCGCTGTCGTCGATCGGCAGCGGAATAGACGGAAGCTTCTCCAGGTGTTCCGGTACGGGTACCCATTCCGTTGCCAGCAAACGAAGCCTTGCCGGGGATTCCGCATAGAAATCCATTGTATCGGAAGGAGCATGAACGATCGTGATGCCTGCGTTCCTGCAGCGGGTCACAAATGCATCCAGTGCCGGCGCCATGTCGGCCGATCTGATCGTCGCCCCGCGCGACCAATGACGATCCCACATGTCAGAGATCAGCAGCGCCGTTTCGGAGGCGCTCCATTGAACGGTTTCCGATGATTTTTCCCATACGCGGCGATTGTCCGGTCGAACGGCCAACTTTTGCGTATGCAAGCTAAGGCCTATTTTCCCGGTGTTCGACTTCGACCTGTTCATGCGAACGCTCGCATCCTTCCAATAAGGTGTATTTCTTATAATCGTAGCACCCTCGACATACGCCTATCGAATTCGGCTATGGTTGCGATTCTCGTAGTAATCTGGATTTCCGCCCAGCTTATTCAAGACGGGGCGGGTAATTCGATCCAATTCCTTAATCGCGTTCGGTTCCAGCGCCGTTGTCTGTGCTTGCACATTATGTATCAACTGCTGACGGTTGCGCGATCCGACGAGCACGGTAGTAAGCCCTTTGTTGGCAATGGCCCAGGCAAGCGAAAGCGTGATCATGTGCACGCCCAGTTCGTCCGCCAGCTCCCGAATTTGTGCGATGGCCCGAAACACTTCCTCCTCCGCTCCTTCTTCCCCGTGGCGCGTACCTTCTCCGCGTCGCCGATGAAAGTGCCGGGATCGGGCTTGCATCGGCTTCATCTCGTCCGCGCGCGTATATTTGCCCGACAGCAATCCTTGCTGAAGCGGCATATAGCCGAGTACCCCTACTTCTTGCTCCACACAGTAAGGAAGAATGCAGTCCTCGATGGCGCGAGAGAGCAAGCTGTAGGCCAATTCGTTGGCAACGAAAGATCCTCTGGCCCGCTTCACTTCCTCCATCTGCACGATGCCGTGGTTGCTTACGCCAATCTGGCGGATTTTCCCTTCATCCCGCAGCCGGTGCAGCGTATCGAATACGTCGGCAAGGTCCGGGGGATGATCCAGTACGGTCTGATCGTCCGTAAAATGGGCCATGGCATGACGCTCCACCGGCCAATGGAGCATATACAAATCGATATAATCCGTGCCCAGCCGCCGCAAGCTCATCTCGCAATGCTGTCTCAGCTTTTCCGGGCTGGCATGGGAAGGGCTGATTTTCGTGCCGATGATCGCTTTGTCGCGTTTGCCTTTCAGAGCGACGCCCAGCGAACGCTCACTCCCTCCTTCGTTGTATACTTCCGCCGTATCGAAATAATTGATGCCGAGCTCGATCGCTTGCGCTACCGTCTCGTCTACGTCTTTCTGAGCCTGAGCGCCCCAATACTTTCCGCCCCCATATTGCCAGCAGCCCATTCCGAACACGCTGAGGCGAAGATCGGAGGAACCCAATTGTCTTGTTTCCACTGCACGCACCTCTCACTTGTCGCGATAAACGCCCTTTTTCAGCAGCAGATTCGCCTTGAAGCCCTGATCGCCCGTCGCGACAACCGCGAAAGCGCGCTTCGTCCGTTCGTAAAATTCAAAGCGTTCCGCATATTCGAAATCGGAAAAACGGGGCTCATGGCTTACGATAATCTGACGATACGTTTCCCACACAGGAGGCACCGGTTCTCCCTGCAGCAAAGCCATGACTGCCGCAGGCTTATCGACTGCATAATCCAGAGGCAAAAATCGCAGCATAGCGCCAAGCATATCCGCCGCTGCATGACCGTCGCAGCGGACGAGCCGCTGAGCGCATGCGACGGCTGGAAAGTTGGCGTCGGCGATGACGATTTCATCCCCGTGTCCCATTTCCATCATGATTTTCATCAGTTCAGGCGACAGCAGGGAAGGAATTCCTTTCAACATGTGTCATTACCCCCTGCCGTCCAACATGGCCTGAGCCAAGATTTTTTCCGCGACTTCCATCGTATGGATCGCATCGCCAAAATGCGAAGATGGCTGCGTTCCGGATTTCAAGGCGTCGATGAATTCGCGGTGCTTGGCCTGGAACCCTCCGTACACATACAATTCATCCCCGCCGGCGATCTTCCGGGCATCGTATTCGACGCCAACCGTGTCGCCGTCCGCATATAGATAACCTTTGCCTTCATGCTCCGCTTCGACGCAAATATTCGGGGCGTGCATTTCCACCGAGAAGATCCGCCGGCCGCTTGACCAACTGTTGATCATGTAACCGGAAGAACCGTTGTCAAAATGAAGCGTCGCCGAAATAAAGTTGATATTCGGCACGCGGATGCGCTTCGTTTCGCTCTCGATCCGAACGACATGGCCGCCGCACATCCAGCGAAGCGTGTCAATCGAGTGCACGCTGTCGTCCATCATGTGATCGCGGGCTCCAAGGAACGGATGGATGGCGCTCTTATAGAAATTGCATGCCGCGTGTACGATCGGTCCGCGTTTCAAACATTCGTCGCGCAGCTGCGTTACCATCGGCGAGCTTCTGCGCTGAAAGCTGACTTGGGTGATGCAATCGTGATGTTCGGCCAAGTAGGCAAGTGAGCGCGCTTGATGCATGGTGATCCCGAACGGTTTCTCCATGTACAAGTTCTGCCCCTGCTGCAAGCACCATGTCCATACGTCGTAAAGAATGTGCGGTTGACCAATGACGTAAACCGCGTCCGGATCCACATCTTTGACCATGGCTTGGTAATCGGCATACGTTCGGGGTATGCTGTATTTCCCTGCCGCCGCGCGAAGTCTCTCCGGGTCCAGGTCGCAAATCGCGACGATCTCGACATCAGGAAACGAATGCAAGGAAGGGAGATGCACACTGTTTGACATGTCTCCTGCGCCGACTACGGCGACTCTGACTTTCCCGGATTGTGCTTTTCTCATTGCTGTACCCCCTTCTAATGGCGCCGATCATTAAAATAATGACTTCGCGTAAGCAATGTCCTCCGCAATCAGCCTGTTTACTTCTTCTTCCGCATCGTATTCCGCGGTCAAGCAGACGACGCCGAGATAACCGCGGAACTTCAAATAGTTCGCGGCACGCGGCCACGATGCGAGTCCTTGCCGACCCGACGTAAAATGCCGCTTCCATTCCACATCCAGCGCTTCCGGCCCGGTTTTACGAACATAATAGGCATTTTTGAAATTGACCATGCTCAGATGCTCCCACACGGTATCGAGACCGAATTCCGGTACTTGTCCTGCCAGCGCATCGTGGGCCGAATCCCAGATGGCTCCGATATGCTTGGGATCGAATTCCTGCAGAAAATATCTCAGGCTCATGGAATCGACCAGACAGTCTCCATAATGCTGCTGAACCCCGAGTCGCACCCCATATTTCTCGCAAAGGGGAACCAATTCATGCAACCGCCTGCGTTCACGCCGTATCGTTTCCAAGTAGCCGTCCTGACCAACCTCAATCATGATCCGGATCATCGGAATTCCCGCGGCCGCACATCCTGCGAACACCTGCTCCTCGGTAGAGCTGGCCACGCTGAAAATTTGCAAGCCATGCGATTTTAACGTTTCCGCCAGTCTTGGCAATCCCTGCTCCGCGTTCTGCGGTTCCAATTGATAGCCTTGCCGCAGAGGAAATTCGATTCCGTCAAAACCAAGACCGCCCACGAACTCGGCCAATTGCTCAACAGACTTGCCCTTCCATGGTTTCGTAAACAATGAAAATTGAATCGCGTTTGCCGTCATTGCCGCATCCCCTTCATCGCATCATTTGCCAATTTGCAAGCCTGGGCGTTTAAGACCCGAACGCTTCGCGTACATAAACACCGTTCTGCAACGTGACCCTGTCCGGGTCCGCTTCCGCCGCTGCCGATTCTTCCTCTACCATGATCCATCCGTCATAGCCGAAATCCCGCAATTCGCGCACAATCCGGGGATGGTCGATGCAGCCTTCTCCCATCGCGGTCCACTGACCGGCTGCGTTCCTGTCTTTGAAATGCACATGGCGAATCGCGGAACGATAGGTTCGGAAAATGTCATGCGCATCCATCCCGCCCCCGGCGATGTGTCCGGTGTCCGGCGCGTAGCCGCAGTAACGCGAGTCAAGCCCATCCATCAGCACCTTGTAATCCTCTTTCGTCCGGAACACCGATCCGGCCGGCGAATTCGGATGATACGCGCACACGATGCCCTGCGCATGCGCCCGCTGTGCAACCGCATTGACGCAAGCAATCACGCGCGCTTGCCGCTCCGACAAATCCCGGCGGTCTTGTCCCGGCAGTTGAACGAACGTCAGTACGGTTCCGGGGAAAACCTGCAGGAAATCGACGATGCTGTCTGCCTCCAGACGCTCTTCCTCTGTTTCCCGTTCGTGAAGCCAGGGCAGCGCCAGACACAGCGCGCCAAGCGTCAAGCCCTTGCCGCCCAGATCCTCACGCAGCCGCTGCGGATCGTGCCGATACGGCCCGAGCATGCACACCTCCGGCTCCACGCCCGCGCCCCCGGCTTCCCGAATCACATCCAGGATGGCAGGCAACTCGTCGCGATACCTGTCGTAGGACATCTGCCACGTGTATGTCTGAAACCCGAAACGAATCGCCATGCGCTAGTCCACCTCCCTGATCCGCTCACGGATGAACGGCACCGCGCGTCGGCCCCAATCTTCCGTTTCCGCATTGAAGCAGAAATCGACGCACCACCAATCCAGCTTGGCGACGACCGGCTTCAACTCCCGCAGGAATGCCATGAAATCGACCTGGCCCGCTCCGAATTCCGCATGCGTGCTCGTCTCGCCGTCATGCAGCGTGCCGTCCGAATCGATCAAGTGAAGATGTCCAATATGGTCTCCAAGCATTCGTGCGTATTCGACGATGCCGCCAGGCAATGTCTCCTGCTGGCCGTCCTGCCTCGCGCCGACCACGCCGCTCATATAGGCATGGCTCGTGTCGAACAGCACCTGAAAGGCGGGATGTGCGACCGCCTCGACGAGCCGCTTCACCTCGCCCGGCTTGTTCAGCCAGAAGCCCGGCTCGAATTCCCAGACGATCTTGATCCCTCTCTCGGCCGCCCGTTCGGCCGAGGCCCGCCAAGTGGAGACCAGACGGGCGAAGCGCGCTTCATATTCACGCTCTGGCAGATGCTCCGGCGGGCTGACCGTGTCGATGCGCAGCACGCCGATCTGCAAGTCGACGCAGAAAGCCAAGTAGCTATCCAGCAAATTCAAATACGCTTGCGGCTCGCACACAGCCGGCGGCGCCGAGGTGAAATCCGGCGCATACCCGGAAATTCCGAGCCCGTATGATCGGATCTCCGCAAGCAGCGCCTTCCGGCTGTCCGCATCCGGGTGCGTCAATGGCGACGGATGCGGGGCGAAGCCGTTGATCTCGATGCCGTCGTAACCCGCTTCCTTGACGTATTGCAAGATACGGGAGAACGGCCAGGGCGCATGGGCGAACGGGCCGAATGCGAACGCCCAGGAGCCGAACGATATTTTCGGATTCATAGCGAATGGGAACCTCCTTGTGCTTGGTCCGGATGAACCGTCATGGTTGACCATCGTCCATCACGCTTGGCTGCCATGTCGACGCACGAAATCCAGCGTCACCTGATTGAAACACTTCAGACTGTCCCAATGATGCGTATGCCCGCCGCCCTCGAACACTTCGAATTCCGCATGCGGAATTTCGCGCAGGATCGCTTCAGACAGATGCCGCGGCGTGAACAGGTCCCGATCCCCGACCGTAATGAGCGTCGGCGCCTGAATCGCACCGAGCCGCCCGGTCGTCCGGTGGGAGATGCACGCATCGCATTGCGCCGCGAACGCGTGCGCCGGCATCGGAGCCGGGTTCGTCTCCGCGCCCCGTTGACGCTCCAGCAAATCTGCCAGGTTGCGCTCATGATAGGCCGGCGTGAAGATGATCAATTGCAGCAATTTCGCAAAATCGCCCGCGGACAGAACCGGATAGGCCGCCCGGAATGTCTCGAAGATGCGGGACGTATAGTTGTCGCACGCAGTCCAGGAACAGTTCAAGGTCAGGGATTGCACGCGTTCCGGCGCGAGCAGTGCGGCATGCTGGGCGATCGCGCTGCCCATGGAGATGCCGGACCAGTGAGCCCGCCCAATGCCGAGCGCGTCCATCAGACCGAGTGCGTCCCGCGCCATCTGTTCCGTCGTGTACGGCCCCTCCGGCTTGGACGAGCCGCCCGCTCCCCGATTGTCCACCAGGATGCAGCGGAAATACCGTTCATATGCTTGCACGTGCTCTTCCCACACGCTGCCGTCGGCCCCGAGTCCCATCAGCAGGATAAGCGGCTCGCCGCCCTGCCCCCGTTCGACATAATGCATATCGATTCCGTTGCTTCTCACAATCGGCATGATTTCACTCCTTTAACGATCCGATCATGACACCCTTGATAAAGTGCTTCTGGATAAACGGAAACAGCAGCAAAATCGGCACGCTCGTGACGACAATCAGCGCATACTTCAGCAAGGTGCGAATCTCCTCCATCCGTCTGAGCAACTCGGGAGACATGTTGAAGGACGAGTTGGAAATGGAGTTCAACACGAGAATTTCCCGCAAAATCAATTGCAGCGGGAACAGATTTTTCTCCGAGAGGAAAATAAGGGCGCCGAAGTAAGAGTTCCACGACCCGACGGCCGCCCATAGCGCCAGTACGGCGATGATCGGCTTGGACAGCGGCAGCACGATGCTCGTAATGAAGCGGATATCGCTGCAGCCGTCAATCTCGGCCGCGTTGTACAATTCGTTTGAAATGGTCGATTGAAAGAACGTCTTGGCGATAATGACGGAATAGGAGCTCAGCGCACCCGGAATGATCATCGCCCAGGGGGTATTCAGCATGCCCAGCGACTTGACCAGAATATAGAACGGAATAAGCCCACCGCTGAACATCATGGCGAACAGGATCAGCCAGATCAGCATGCCTCGACCGACGAAGGTCTGACGCGAAAGGGGATAGCCCATCATGACCGTGAGCGACACGCTTACCAACGTTCCTGCGGCGGCATAAAATATGGAGTTGCGAAAGCTGCTCCAGATCATCGGATATTTCAGGACGGATTCATACGCAATCAACGTAGGGTCGATCGGCCACAGCCATACGTCCCCTCTGATTACGGCTTCTGCCGAGCTGAATGACGAGATGAGAATAAAATAAAGCGGGTAAAAAATTAACACGCCGAACAGCGACAGGAAGCCGTACACGGCGAACATGAACAGCCTGTCACTGCCCGACTCCCGAATAGCCGTAGCCGATTTCATCTTGCCACCTCCGATCAGAACAGGCTGATTTGAGACACTTTCCTCGACACCAGATTGACAAACAAGATCAGAACAAGACCGATCAACGAGTTGAACAGGCCGACGGCTACGGAAAAGCTGAAATTCGCTTCCAGCAGCCCCACTTTGTACACATAAGTCGAGATCACTTCGGACGCGCCCAGGTTCATCGAGTTTTGCAGCAGGAACACTTTCTCGAACCCGATATTCATCAGCCCGCCGACGGACAGAATAAACAGAATGACGATCGTCGGCATGATGGAAGGGAGATCGATGTACCGAATTTTTTGTGGGCGCGAGGCGCCGTCGATCTTGGCCGCTTCATACAACTCCGGATTGACGCTCGACAATGCGGCCAGATAAATAATCGCGCCGTAACCGGCCTCCTGCCATATGCCAGACCAGACATACAGGGAAGGGAATGCCGTCGGGCTGCTCATCCAATCCGGAGGGTACTCCATACCGAAGCTCTTCAATGCATGCCCCAGCAGGCCGATATTGGGAGACAGCACAATCTCCATCAACCCGACCAATACGACCGTGGAGATAAAATAGGGAATGTACGTGACCATCTGCACCGACTTTTTGTACAAGCCGTTGCGCAGTTCGTTCAGGGCAAGCGCCAGAATGATCACGAAAGGCGTACCGATCACTAGCGAATACAGATTGATTCTCAGAGAGTTCCGGATGACCATCCAGAAGTATGGCGATTCGAAGAACAGACGAAACGCTTTAACGCCGATCCACGGGCTGTGCCAGAACCCCAGCCGGGGGTTGTAGTCGCGGAAAGCCAACTGCGCGCCGATCATGGGCACATAATTGAAGATGATGAGAAAAGCAAGCGGAAGCGCCACAACGAGATACAACTGCCAGTGACGTTTTACGCGTCTCCAGTGAACGGACGTCAAGTGGCCTCACCTCCTTGAAAATACACCCGGAAGCGATCGTGCAAGCATGATGGCTTCCGGGAATCATCGAAATGCCGCAATACGATCTGCACAATTACTGCATCATCGTCTCCAGAAATTTCAGATATTCTTCGCTCTTCCGGAACTCGCTTGCTTCGACCGGAGCCAGCATGGCGGCTTGCGTCATGTCTATGAATTTCTGAAGCCCAAGCTTATCCAACTGGCTGACGTAAGCATCCCAATGCTTGTCGAGCGATTTGGAGCCGGTAATGAACTCGGTTGCCGATTGTGACACATAGTTGACGAAATTCGTTCTCAAAAGGCCGTATTCATCCGAATTTGCAGGATCGATCCAGAGCATGGGAGGAACAATCTGGTCCGGTTGTTTGCCGACATAATTTTTCTCCGTCTCCAGGTACAGGTTCGCGATCAATCCTCCGCCTTCGGACACGGACGTAAGCTCGTCGCCCTCGCGCCATTCTTTGGACTGGTAATACGGTCCCGTTTGGTACCAGCCATCGTTCTGCGAATCCTCTGCGCCGCCCGGCCGGAAATCTTCGAGGAATGTCGTATATAAAGCCTGCTTGCCGTCGGCTCCGAGCTTGCCGGGATCGGCCTTCTTCCAATACTTGCCTTCCTCGCCGTAATCCAGCGTTTGCGTTCCGTCGGAGGTCCACACATAATCAAGGAATTTCATCAGGGCGATTCTTTGTTCTTCGGTGGACTTATCCGTCAGGACGAAGGTGACATTGCCGGGAATCGGCGAGAAGAATGCCGTCGACTGGTGCCCGTTCGGCCCGATGAGCGGCGGAACGGTCTTGAATTGCGCCCACAGCGGGTCTTTCGTATCCATTTTATTGTTGGACGCGCCATCGGCGAATACGCCAACCTTGCCTCCCCGGAGTAATTGCGTCAGCGCATCGCCGCTTTGCGAGAATGTCTGATTGTCCATCAGCTTGTTCTTGTACAAGTCAGCCATGTATGCCAGCCCTTGCCGCCATTCTTCCGTGTTGACCGGCGTCCATATCTTGCCGTCCGTTACGTTCAGATAATTGCTCTGGTCCGATCCAATTCCGCTATTGGTAGTTGTAAACGCATTCATCAAGAATAGAGAAGGATCCGAATGCCAGCCATCCGGCGAGCTGGTCAGCGGAATCAGGCCATTGTCCTTGAACACTTGAAGCACGTGCTTGAACTCTTCCGTCGTGGTCGGCATCTGCAGACCATAGTCGTCCAAGAACTTCGTATTAATCCACAGCTTTGCGCCAAAGAAGCAGAACTTGCAATAATTATAATTTGGCAAGCCGTAGATATTGCCGTCCGGAGCCGTCAGCGATGCTCTCAGTCCTGTCTCGTCCAGCGCTTTATCCACATTGGGAGCGTATTGCTTGATCAGATCGTTCAGCGGAACCAGTATGCCCTGCTTGGAATACTTCTGAATTTCGGTTGCGTTAAAATTCCCGCCCAGGTAGGCATCGGGGTAATCGTTGCTTGCAAGCTGCAGCGTCTGTTTCTCTTTCGCCTCGCTTGTCGCGACCTGCCAGTCAAATTCGATATTGAATTTCTCTTCCACAAATTTGCTGAACCAGTTCGTTGTAATGTCCCTCATGCTGCCCGTCGTTGTGAATATGGAAATTTTGACCGGTTCCGCCGAGACGGAAGCCGGCGGAGAAGAACCGTCCGGCGCAGCCGAAGATTCCCCCGGGTTGGAAGATTTCTCCGTATTGCCGCTGCACGCCGCCAATACCGCCACCATCATGATCCCGACCCATACGCCGGCTAACATTTTTCTGCGCCAATTGTGCTTTTTCAACATCCCCATCCTCCTCGTTTAAGGTTGACCATAATGAAATTCGAATCTGCAACACCAATTGAACCGACTTGCGCAGCCTCAGCCTGCCTTCCATCACCTCCCTTCAAGCCTCACTTCGGCAACACTATGAAAGTTCTGCCCGCATCCTTGCTATGATATCTCCGTAATACGAATGGTCCAGCGGAAGATGAATCGCTTGATGCTCCAGTGCGCTGAGGCACACCGCTTCAAGTATCTCGTGCCCGTGAAAAGCGGTGTTCACGTTGCAGGAGTGAACGTCTTGATCATGGTCGAGCCATCGGGCCAGATCGGCCAAGTACGGAGCCTGGATTCGATCTGCCTGCACATCCCATGGCTCGCCGACTTCACCGATAGTCTGCCCGTTCGAAGATTGGGTAAATGCTCCCCATCTGCCGTCGGTATCCGCCCACACATGTCCGTGTGAGCCATAGACGGCAAGCCGATTATCTACCCAGAACTTCTCTTCGCCCTGCATATAAGCCGGGCTTAAATACCCGCATTCCGCGTAAATGCGAATTCCGTTATCCAACAGCGCTTCGCCTAAAATATAATCCGGAGAAGGGTGCGAATCCTCCAGCAGCTTCTTCCCATGCACGTGACCGACAACCCACTTGGCTCTCGCATCCTGTCCGGCAGCCCAAAGCGCATAATCGATGAAATGAGTGCCAAGCTGCGACAGCCATGCCTGCGTCGTGATGTGGATATGGTCGATCTTGCCGATCTCGCCGCTGTCGACGATATGTTTCAGTTTCTGAAACGAGGTGATGTACTTCTGCTGATGGCTGACGACCGCTTTGATGCCGTGCGCGTTGCAGATGTCGCGAATCCGGGCGGCTTCCTCGATCGACGTCGCCATCGGCTTCTCGAACGCCAATGCTTTCACGCCATATCGGGCGGCCAATTCCACCAGTTCAAGCCGGATATGCGGCAGCGTGGCGAAGCAGAACACATCCGGGCGAACCTCTCTCAGCATAGTCTCCGCATCCATGTAAATACGGGAGATCCCGAACCTCTCTGACGCCCTTCTCAATATGGCTTCCTGAAGATCGCAGATCGCCGCCACTTCGAAGCGATCGCTGTTGTCGAGAAAGCCCTTCAGATGCGTTCTTCCGCGATTTCCCAAGCCGACAATGGCAACTGTATACCTCTTCATCGGTTTGCCTCCCTGACTAATGGTTTGTTAATGGTTTGCAAGCAGTTGACTCAAATAGCGATAAGATTCCTCCACATAGCGAGGCAAATTTTCCGAGTCCTTGACTTCCAGCTCCACCGCCAACGCTCCTTGATAGCCGATGTCCCGCAGGGCAACCGCCATTCCCGGCAGATCGATCTCTCCCCGGCCAAGCGGCACCGACTGCGCGCCGATGTGATCTTTCACATGCACGTTGTAGATCTTGCTTCCGTAATCTTGGATCAGTTGCTTCCAGTCCACCCCTGCAGTGTGAAAATGTCCGGTATCCACCGTAATGCCGACTTTCGGATGATCGATCGCGGCGAAGATCCGATCATAGTCTTCTCGTGTCTGAAATTGCGAACCGTGGTGAGGCTCGAGCGCCAGCTTTGCCTTCTTGTCTTCGATCAGCGGCAGCAGCTTGCGAATGCCGGCGATCGTGGAGTCCAAGCCCGAATCGCCTCTGCGGCCTCCGGAGATGACGACAAGGGGGGACTCGAGCGACTCGGCCACATCGAACAGGAGCGCGATATCCTCCGCCGCAGCTTCCGCTTTCTCGACAGAATCGGTAGGGAAGCTTGGACCATATACCTCTGTGCAGCCTTGCAAGCCGGCCATCCGGGAGAGGCTGTGCGCTTTCCGCGCATCGAACCAACGCGCTCCTCCCAGCGTCCACAACAGTTGGCCCGCAATGCCCCAATATTGGTAGCCGGCTGCGGGAGCGTATTGAAAACAGCTCAAAATTTCATCCCTTGCGTAACCACGCAATGAACAAGTCGTGCAAGATAAGATCATCAGGGTCACCTCCATTTAGCAAAATAGCTTACTTTCACGTGAAAGTAGAAGAAAATAAAAAAATAATTCACCAATCCTCCGCAATATTTTCCTTCATTACGATATCGAGCCGCGTGAAGTACACTTTCTGACTTGGAATCGTGCCTTCAAAGAAATACCCGAACAGCAATTTAACCGGATAGTATCCTTGGTAGAAGGGGCTCTGGCCGATAACCGCAGTAATGGAGCCGTCTTGCAAGTGGGCTTTGGTGAGGCTTCTGAGATCGTAGATCAACATATCGACATGAGAAGCTTCCAGCTCCCGCTTGGCTTGCACAATCCCGCGAACGCCCGCCTGCAGTGGAAATATAGCGTCCGCTCCTTCCTGAATCGCTTCCACGGCCGCCTGGTAACTCGTCTCCGTACGCGGCAATGTACCGATATGCTTCTCCACAATCTGAATGTGCGGATTATGCGAAAGCACGTCCTTGAATCCTTGCAACCTTATAGAAACTTGCCAGTCGTTGCCTAACCCGAGAAGAACGGCAATCTTGCCCCGCTTCACGATCTTGTTCATCAACTCGCCTGCTACTCTGCCGCTTTGATAATAATCGGTTCCTACATAGAACAAACGGTCGGAAGCCGGTACGTCATTGTTGAAGGTGACGACGGGAACGCCGCGCCTGACGGCACGATTGATGGCATCGACCAGCTTATCGGGCTCGAAAGCCGATACCGCGATGGCGTCCGCGCCGTTCTCCACTTCCTGCTCGATCAGCCGGATCTGTTCCTCCGTGCTTCTATTGGTGAACTTGGCTTGCACGGAAAATCCGAAGTCGCCATATTCATGAACAGCCGTGTCGATTCCCCGCTGAATCTCCGCAAAAAATTCATTCTCGGGAACATGGTAGATAAACGTGATTTTGCGGTTAAGCTTCTTGGACAATCCTTGCCCAACCTTGTTCGGCGTGTATTCCAATTGCTCCAGATATTCCTTGACGCGCCGGGTCGTCTCCGCTCCGATCCCGCCTCTGTTGTGCAAGACCCGGTCGATTGTCCCGCGGGAAACATTCAGAGCCGCGGCAATTTCCTGCTGCGAATATTTCTTCTTCATGCTGCATACCCAACCTTTTTTAAATATTACTTTCACGTGAAAGTACCTGGGAATCGTTTAAATTGGAATGTCACCCCCTTCCGATCCGTTCAGAAATTTCATTCCCGTATGCTGTCACTTTAAAATGATATTCAACTTTTGTCAATAAATAAACTTACTCTGCCAATTCGATTGCTAAAACATTAACGTAATCCGTTGGCTTATGGTTGGGCAAATTGACGACTAAAGCCCCGTACGGCCGTTCGAAAGGCACCTGTCCGGCGCCGAGCAGACGCACCGACTCCACCTTGTCCGTCTCTGTCAAAGTACGGAGGATTGCTCTGTTGTCTTCCGGCCACTGCATCATGAATGCGTACAGCATATTTTCCTTCTGCGTAAAGCGATAATCCGCCGATGTCCACTCGACTGCATCTTCTTTGAACTTGTCGATGATCACCCCGGACGGACCTTCTCCGCTGACGCGGAATGGACGCGTTCCGAATATGCCTTCTCCGGCAACTTGATTCCATTTGGCCAATTCCTTCAAGATATGCGTGCATTCGTCGTCCAACGTACCGTCCGGCCGCTGCGGGAAATTAAGCAGCAAATTTCCATTCTTGGCTACAATATCGACGAAGATTTCAATGACATGTCCCGGTTTCTTGTAGACGGTGCGGACATTATAGAACCAGTCCCCTACGCAGGTATCTGTCTGCCACGGGTCCGGCTTGATATTCGGCTCCTGACTGCGCTCGATATCCATCACACCGATCGAATAGATCTCCCGGCGTCTGTCCTTCTGATTGTACACCGCCATATTCACGCCGTCATGCAACTTGGCGCTAGTATTATAAAGGTGCGCAACTGCATGAAGACCGGCTTCGAATGCCCGGGCTTCTTCTCCTGTCGTCTCGCTCCTTCCGAGCGTTCCGAATGGCAGCGGACCATCGGAGTACAACAAGTCCGGCTGATACAGATCGATGATCTCCTTCATGACATCGAACCACCGTTGGTGCCACCAAGGGTTCGGACTGTACCATAGCAACGGCCCATAAGGGTTATTCGAATCGTAATGCTCCTGATTTGGCAAATACAGATCCTCATATGCGGGATCATTGCCGTCATAAGGGATGTTCGCATGAGGGCCCGCCGTATCCTTGCCTTTGTTCAGCGCGTGCCAACTGAATGTTGCACCCAAATGCTCTGTCAGTCCGAAGGGCAAGCCCCGCTTCCTGGCTGCCGCTTTCCACATCGCGACGATATCTTTGCGGGGTCCCATATTTACTGAATTCCAGCGATGAATTCTCGAATCGTAATTGAAGAAGTTATCGTGGTGCATGGCTTGTGCGACGAAGTATTGGGCTCCGGCATCTACATACAGATCCATCAATTTATCCGGATCGAAATTTTCGGCCTTCCATGACGGGACAATGTCCTTGTAACCGAACCTGGACGGGTGGCCATAATGGCGCGTATGATAGCGATATTGCTCCGACCCTTCCTCATAAATCCCGCGCGCATACCAATCTCCGTACATCGGCACCGACTGAGCGCCCCAATGCGACCAAATTCCGAGCTTGGCATCCTGAAACCATTTCGGACATTTAAACTTTCTTAAAGATGCGAAAGTCGGTTCGAATGGACCCGTTGCGATGTCCGCTATTACCATTCATCCACCCTCCATCAATCCTGATTGATAACTTCAAGACCAATCGTAACAATCATGTGTTATGCTTAGGAAGATAGAAATCTAACTTGTGTTTGTATAAAACTAACTTATCCAATCGGGTGAAGCTATGGACAGCGATAAAGCCGCCAAACAACTGATTGACTTGTATTTATCCAACCTTCAAGTCCGTGTCGTCGAGCTCGGCTTCAACCCCGTCTGGAGCGATTGGCGCAACCTCGATTACCGGCCCGAATATAACAAATTTTATTTGATTACCAAAGGAGAAGGCTGGATCAAGATCGGTGATCAGGAATATTATCCGCAGCCGGGACAGCTGGCGCTTATGCCGGAGGGGACCCTCCAGTCCTACTCTACGATCAACGACAAGTATTATACGAAATACTGGTGCCACTTCACAGCCAAAGTCGGCACCTTGAACCTGTTCGACCTGATCCGCTTGCCCTGGTTGCTTGATGTCGGCCAAAGCGCTGACCGGCCTGCGGCCATTTTCAGGGAGATGCTCCGGCATTCTGACGAAGCCGGATCGTTTGCCTCTTTGCATATCAACTCCTGTATATTGAGACTGATCGCCTTCTACCTGGAGCATGCGGAGGCAAGCCGAATTCGCGCCGCGCAATCCGAATCAGCGACGATTCTCCATGCAACGCTGACCTATATCGACGACAATCTCCACCGGAATATTACGGTCGACGAGCTAGCTGAACTGGCATACTTGCATCCGAATTACTTCATCCGCCTGATCAAGAAGCATCTGGGCGTTCCACCGATGCAGTACGTAAAAAACAGGAGAATAGAGCTTGCCAAATTACTATTGAGTTCGACCACTCTTACCTTATCTGAAATCGGGGAACGTGTCGGCATCCATGACATTTCTTATTTGTCCAAGACATTCAAAACGTCAACCGGCTTCTCGCCGACTGCGTATAGATTGCTAAGTATCCAGCCGCCAGCCGCGCCAGGTGAATAGGCAATCTCATCGCCGCCTATTCACCCCATCCGACCACCGTCCGCGCACAAGAATTCCTCATCCCCGAGCTTATACTTCCTGAATCGTCAAAAAAACCGGGTCCGACGCCGCAGCGCCTTCACCGGTTCCAATCGCTCCATATTCCAAGCCACGAACCTCAAACAATTTGTCGAGCTGCCGTCAGTTCGTCGCGAACACCTCGCGGATGAACAACTGCCTCTCCTGCATCAGATTCACGATATTGCCGTGAACGGACACCATCGGCCTCGTCGGGTTGTTGCGGTCCGAGAACACGATTTCCCCGATCCGCCCATCGTTGAGCCGGACGAACACGCCATTATGGAACTGGGTCGATCGCTCGACGAACGTCTTGACGAACAGCGGGTCGAGCTTGCCGAACGACTCCGCCTGCAGCTCTTCAAGCACTACGTAGGGCGACTCCGCCTTCTTGTAGTTGCGGTTGGAAGTCATGGCATGATACATGTCGGCAATCGCCACGATCTTGGCATAAGGATGGATCTTCTCTCCGGTAACCTTCATTGGATACCCGCTGCCGTCGATTCGCTCGTGATGCTGCAGCGCGGTCAGCCAGACGCCTTGATTCAGCGCCGTACCGCCTTCAAGCAAGCGGAAGCCATACACCGTATGCTGTCTGACTTCGTGAAGCTCCACGCTGGTGAGCGGCGAGGACTTGTGCAGAATCGAAGAATCGACCTTCACATTGCCGATGTCGTGCAGCAATCCCGCCATGGCGATCTGCATCCAGTCTTTCTCCGGCAGCTTGTTCCACTTGGCGAGCAAGTAGGAGGTCATCGCGCACAAGACGGAATTGCGGAGCAGCACGTTCTCCTTGTTGCCGGCATTCGGCACGAGGAAGGAAATGATGTTGTAATCGTCTATATGCCCGAGCAGCGCGCTGAGTCCGTTGCGAAGCTCGAGCACCGGCAGCTTCATGCCGGAAGCGATCATGGAGAAGGTGCGTCCGAGCAGCCTCTCCATGTGAATGAATTCTTGTTGCAGCGATGAGAGCCTCAGCTCTGCCGATCCCGAGGCGGATTCCTCGGACTGCGACTCGTCGTCCGTCTCTTCCAGACCGGCACGCCGGATGTCGACGGACGAAATCAGGAACGCTTGCAAAATTTCCAAATCACGCTCCGAGAGCGTTCGCCCTTCCTCAAGCAGGATGCTGCCGAACGCTGTCTGTACGTCGCTGCCGAGTCGGTCGCCGACTTGTACCTGCATTGCGGGAATCACCGGCATACCGAGAAGCCCCCCTTCTCAAGTAAAAACGACTTCGTCGTCCTCTGAAACAGAGAATGTCGTTTTTATCGAAGACGATTCAGAAAAGGATAACTAATTTTATCCTTTCTGAATCGTCTACAAATGGATCCTTCACCGCTATTCAGCCGATGGTTCGCCATCCTGCGCATCCTGACCGGACGTCTCTTCCTGATCGCCATCGTCTTCATGGTCGTCTTCGCTGCGCGGAGCGCGGGTGACGGTAGAGACGGCATCGTCTTCGCGAATGTTGATCAGCTTGACGCCTTGCGTAATGCGACCCATCGTGTTGATGCCCGACATGCTCGTGCGAATCAGCGTACCGGATGTCGTCATGATCATCAGATCCTCATCGTCCTGCACGACTTTCAGGCTGACAATCGGGCCGTTCTTCTCGGTTACGTTCAGCGTCTTGATGCCTTTGCCGCCGCGGGATTGGGTCCGGTACTCCGTCATGTAAGTGCGCTTGCCGTAGCCTTTGGCCGTGACGATCAACACTTCCTTGTCCGGCTCGACGACGTCCATGTCGATCACGACGTCCTCGTCGTCGAGCGCGATCCCTTTGACCCCTGTCGCCGAACGTCCCATTGCGCGAACGTCCTGTTCCGGGAACCGGATCGACATGCCCTGGCTCGTTGCCATGATGATCTCCCGGTCGCCGTCCGTCAATTTGACGCCGATCAAGTCATCGTCCTCGCGCAGCGAGATGGCGATCAAGCCGACTTTGCGAATGTTTGCGTAGTCGTCCAGCGGCGTCTTCTTGACGATGCCGTTGCGGGTGGCGAAGAACAGGTAGCGATTCGGTTCGAATGCCTCCACGGGAATGACGGCATTGATCGTCTCGCCCTGTTCGATCTGAATCAGGTTGATGATCGGCGTGCCGCGGGCCGTCCTGCTCAAATCCGGAATCTCGTATGCTTTCAACCGGAACACCCGTCCCTTGTTCGTGAAGAACAACAGAAAATGGTGGGTGTTGGAGATGAACAGGTTCTCGACAAAATCGTCATCCTTCGTGCCCATCCCGGTGACGCCGCGTCCGCCGCGGCGCTGGCTGCGGTACGTCGATACCGGCAGCCGCTTGATATAGCCGGAATGGCTCATCGTAATGACGACATCGTCGCGCGGAATAAGATCCTCGTCGAGAATTTCGTTGTCGCTATGCGTAATTTCAGTCCGGCGATCGTCGCCGAACTTCATCTTGATCTCTTCCAGTTCTTCGTCGATAATATTCAGCTTGAGCTGCTCATCGGCCAGGATCGCCTTATACTCCGTAATCTTCTGCATGATCTCCTGATATTCTTGCTCGATCTTCTCCCGCTCCAAGCCGGTCAGACGCTGCAGACGCATATCCAGTATCGCCTGCGCCTGATCGTGCGACAGACCGAACCGGCTCATCAAGCCTTCGCGGGCTTCCTCCGCCGTGCGCGAAGCGCGAATGAGGCTGATCACTTCGTCCAGATGGTCCAGCGCGATACGCAAGCCTTCGAGGATATGGGCGCGCGCTTCCGCCTTCTTCAGGTCGAATTCCGTACGGCGCGTGATGACTTCGATCTGATGCTGAATATAGTAATGCAGCATGTCGCGCAGATTGAGTATCTTCGGCTCTTTGTTGACGATCGCGAGCATATTGACGCCGAAGGTGGATTGCATCGCCGTTTGCTTGTACAAATTGTTCAGCACGACGGTCGGCGTCACATCGCGGCGCAGCTCGATGACGATGCGCATCCCGTTGCGGTCGGATTCGTCGCGCAAGTCGGTAATGCCTTCGATCTTCTTCTCGCGGACCAGCTCCGCGATCTTTTCCACCAATCTCGCCTTGATGACCTGATACGGCAACTCATGCACGATAATGCGCGCCTTGCCGTTCGTCTCCTCGATATCCGCCCGCGCCCGCATCGTAACCGAGCCGCGGCCGGTCCGGTACGCCTGGCGGATGCCTTCGCGACCGAGAATGAATCCGGCAGTCGGGAAGTCCGGCCCGTGAATATATTCCATCAGATCCTGAGGCGTCAAATCCGGGTCGCGAATCAACGCTTGCGTACCGTTGATCACCTCGCGCAAATTGTGCGGCGGAATATTAGTCGCCATGCCGACGGCGATTCCGGTATTCCCGTTGACGAGCAAGTTCGGGTAACGGGCCGGCAGCACTGTCGGCTCCTGTTCCTCACCGTCGTAATTGGGGGCGAAATCGACGGTCTCCTTGTTCAGGTCCCGCAGCATTTCCAGCGTAATTTTTGACATTCTCGCTTCGGTATAACGCATGGCTGCCGCCATGTCGCCGTCTATGGAACCGAAGTTGCCATGTCCGTCTACAAGCATGTAGCGCATCGAAAAATCCTGTGCCATCCGCACCATTGCTTCGTAGATGGAGGAATCGCCGTGCGGATGGTATTTGCCGATCACTTCGCCGACGATCCGCGCCGACTTCTTGAAAGGCTTGTCCGGCGTCATGCCGAGCTCTGCCATCGCATACAGGATGCGGCGGTGAACCGGCTTCAAGCCATCCCTCACGTCCGGCAGGGCGCGGCTGACAATAATGCTCATTGCATAATCCATGAACGATTCCCGCATCTCGGTGCCGATATCGCGGTCATGTACCTGGGAACGCTGCTCTTCCGCCATGAAAATCCTCCTTGCTCCTGCTCATCGCGGTCCGATCGGATGCGATCCTCACACCATGAGCTTCATCATGTCATATAGTGAACAATGAATAATTCATTATATCATATCGGCAATTCGAAAGGTTGGGTTGCACCTTATGGCCATCCGACGCGTCGTCAGCAAGTGGGCCAAAACGAATGCGCTGCTCGCCGATCCCGATTTGAAGAAATTCGTTCCCGTCACCCTTCCCTTCCACGAACACACGGTCAGGCAAACGCTGAGCCGAATGAAAATGGTGTACGTTAAACCTGTTAACGGGACGTTCGGCAAGGGCGTCATTCGGGTCGAACAAGAGGACGGTGCGGAATTTCCGTATAGATTCCAATCCGGTGAACGACAATACCGTTATCAGACGTTCGAAGCGATGTTTCGCAAGCTGCTGAACGTCAAGCGCAAGCGGCCATACCTGGTGCAGCAAGGAATAGAACTGCTGAAATACCGCGGCAGACGCTTCGATATCCGGCTCATGGTGCAGAAAAGCCCGAATCGCAAATGGGTGTCGACCGGTCTCATCGGACGGCTCGCGCATCCGCGCAAGATCGTCACGAATTATCATAGCGGCGGTACGCCGATGCCTGTCGAGAAACTGCTCGGTCCGCATATGGAACCCCAGTCGTTCACTGCCTACCGGGCCGATCTGCTGAAATTCGGAACGGCCATCGCCGGTGTCATCGAAGCGAAATTTCCCGGCGTCAAGGAACTCGGAATCGATATCGCCGTCGATTCCACAAACAAGCCATGGATTCTCGAAGTCAATACGAGCCCTGACCCGTTCCTGTTTCGCAAGCTGCCCGATCGGGCCGTCTTCCGGCGCATTTACCGCTATGCCGTCCATTACGGGCGATTCCGCCGCCGTCGCAGCCGCCTTAAGCGCCGAAAAAGCTAGACATCCAGATTGCGCACGAATTTCGCATACTGCTGGATAAAGTCGCGTCTGGGCTCGACGTTATCGCCCATGAGCGTATCGAAGATCAAATCCGCTTGCAGCGCATCTTCGATGCGTACTTGCAGCATCGTTCGGCTGTCCGGATCCATCGTCGTCTCCCAGAGCTGCTCGGCATTCATCTCGCCCAAACCTTTGTACCGCTGGACGTTGATCTTGACGCCTTCGCCGAACTCCGCGATGATCTGGTCGCGTTCCTTCTCCGACTGCGCGTAGCGCACGACCTTGTTGCGCTCGATCTTGAACAGCGGCGGCTGCGCGATATACACGTAACCGGCTTCGATCAGCTTGCGCATGTAGCGATAGAAGAACGTCAGCAGCAGCGTGCGAATATGCGCGCCGTCCACATCGGCGTCGGTCATGATGCAGATCTTGTGATAACGGGCTTTGCCCAGATCGAAATCGTCGCTGATCCCGGTGCCGAGCGCTGTGATGATCGCACGAATTTCGAGATTGCTCAGAATCTTGTCCAGCCGCGCCTTCTCGACGTTCAAAATTTTGCCGCGCAACGGAAGAATCGCCTGAAAATGACGATCCCGTCCTTGCTTGGCCGAACCGCCCGCCGAGTCGCCTTCGACGATATACAGCTCGCTGATCGAAGCATCCTTGGATGAGCAGTCCGCCAGCTTGCCCGGCAGCGCGCTGACTTCCAGCGCACTCTTGCGCCGGGTCAGCTCCCTGGCTTTGCGGGCCGCTTCGCGCGCGCGCGAAGCCTGGAGCGCCTTGTCGATCACCTTGCGCGCAATGGCGGGATTCTCGTCCATGAACTCCATCAGCTTCTCGCCCAGCAGCGATTCGACGATTCCGCGCACTTCGCTGTTGCCGAGCTTGGTCTTCGTCTGGCCCTCGAACTGCGGTTCGGGAATTTTCACGGAGATGATCGCCGCAAGTCCTTCGCGCACGTCGTCGCCGGTGAGATTGGATTCGCTTTCCTTCACGAAACCCATCTTGCGGGAATAATCGTTGATGATCCTCGTCAAGGCGCTCTTGAAGCCGGATTCGTGCGTTCCGCCTTCGTGCGTGTTGATGTTGTTCGCGAAGGAATAAATATTCTCGGTGTAACTATCGTTGTATTGCAGGGCGATCTCGCAAGCGATCTGCTCGCGCGTGCCTTCGACGTAGATCGGCTGCTCATGCAGGGCTTCGCGCGTCCTGTTCAAGTATTGGACGAATTCGCTGATCCCGCCGTCGTATTTGAACGTCTCGCTAATGCCTGACCGCTCGTCGGCAACCGAAATTTGGATGCCCTTGTTCAGGAAAGCAAGCTCGCGGATGCGGCCGACCAGGATGTCATATTCAAAAACGGTCGTTTCCGTGAACACTTCCGGATCCGGCTTGAATCTCGTCTCGTTGCCGGTCTCCTCCGTATCGCCGATAATTCTCACATCGTATTGCGGCACGCCTCTGCGATATTCTTGCTGATAAATATGACCGTCCCGCTTGACCGTAACGATAACTTGCTCGGACAGCGCGTTCACGACGGATACGCCAACGCCGTGCAGGCCGCCGGACACCTTGTATCCTTCTCCGCCGAACTTGCCGCCCGCGTGCAGCACGGTCATGACGACTTCGAGCGTCGAACGCTTCATTTTCGGATGCTCTCCGACCGGAATGCCGCGTCCGTTATCGGTTACGGTGACGCTGTTGTCTTCATGAATGATCACGTGGATTTCGTTGCAATAGCCTGCGAGCGCTTCGTCAATGCTGTTATCCACGACTTCCCACACGAGATGGTGCAATCCCCGCCCGCTGGTCGAGCCGATGTACATGCCGGGACGCTTGCGAACCGCTTCAAGGCCTTCTAGTACTTGTATCTGGCTTTCATCGTAGGAATTATGCTGCGAATTCACGGACAAACCCTCCACCGCCTTCTTTGCATTGCCGAGCGATTGCTCCTTGCTGTTGATGCTATTTAAGTAAAGTCAATTATCCAGGAAATGGGCTCTTTTCTTAAGCGTAGAAGAAGAAATCGGCGAATAGTAGACCCGGTCTTCCGCCACGACGATCGACTTCGGGTCTTCCTCCCCGATCGTCTCGACCTTGCGGTTCTTCTGTGCCTGGACGACGAAATGCTTGGAAATCTTCGAGGATTGCTCAATCGAAATATCGAAAATTGCGATCAATTGCGAGGTTCGGATAATCTTCTCGCCTCCGAGATGAATATACATTAAGCCTCCTCCTCACTGCATCAATGCGCCGCCCTGCACATGAAAAACGGCGGCATCCCGCAAGCGGCCCATGTTCACGCTTTCCAGTCCGGTCGTCGTAATGAACGTCTGCACCCGGCTCTGAAACGTCTCGATGAGCTGCGTCTGCCGCTTCTGATCCAATTCCGACAAGACGTCATCCAGCAGAAGAATGGGATATTCTCCGATTTCCTCGCGCATCAGTTCCAGCTCTGCGAGCTTCAGCGACAGTGCAGCGGTTCGCTGCTGGCCCTGGGAGCCGAACGATTGCACGTCTTTCCCGTTGATGGCGAACGCCAGATCGTCCCGATGAGGGCCGATCAAGGTCATGCCGCGACGGAATTCCTGCTCTTTGTTCTGTGTTAACTTTATCATAAATTGCTGGAATAAAGAAGTTGGATCTTCGGGCTCGCCGCCGCTGACGCCTTCGTACCCGAATGATGGTTTATAGGCGACTTCGAGCTTCTCCGTCCCGGCTGTAATGCCGCTATGTATTTTTTCGGCCCATTGCTGGAGATGATAAATAAAGTTTTTCCTTCTTTGCATCATTTTAACACCATAAGTTGCAAGCTGTTCGTTCCAGACCGCAAGCAGGTCCGCCTGTGCTGCAGAGGAATTCGTCGATTTCAGGTAATTGTTGCGCTGCTGCAAAATTCGCTGATATTGCTGGTGGTCGTACAAATAAGCGGGATGCACCTGGCCGATCTCCATGTCCATGAAGCGGCGACGCACGCCCGGCGCGCCTTTGACGATATCGAGATCTTCCGGCGCGAACAGCACCACGTTGAGCGATCCGACGAATCCGCTCAGCTTGCGCTGCTCAAGTCCGTTCAGCTTCGCTTTCTTGCCCTGTGCGCTAAGCTGGAGCTCCAGCTTCAAATTTCCGTATCGGCGCTCCAGTTCCGCCCGTATGATGGCAGTCTGTCCGTTCCAGGCGATCAATTCGCGGTCTTTGGACGTCCGGTGCGACTTCGTCAGTGCAAGCACATGGATCGCTTCGAGCAAGTTCGTCTTGCCTTGGGCGTTGGGTCCGATGAAAATGTTGACGCCCGCGCCAATCTGAAGTTGCAGCGACTCATAGTTGCGGTAATGGTGCAGTTCGATCGACTGGAGTTGCATGAACCCTATCCTCTCCGCCGCTCGCTAACGGACGCCGATGATGAACGTTCCGCAGCCGGCCACCTCGACTTGGTCGCCCGGGACAAGCTTGCGGCCTCTTCGATTATCGGGCTGGCCGTTCACGAGGATTGTCGCCTCTTGCAGGAATGCCTTCGCTTCTCCGCCCGTTCCAATGCAGTCGGCCAGCTTGAGCATCTGACCAAGCGTAATGTATGGCGTCGATATGCCGATTGTCTTCATCGCGAGCTCCTCAGTTCGTTGTCCGGTAAGGAAGAATGAGATGCAGGTGATGCTCGTGATCCCGCGGCCGGATGATGATCGGACTCATCGCGCCGGTGAATCCGATGAACAACTGTTCGCTGTCGATGACCTTCAGCGCATCCAGCATGAATTTCGAGTTGAAGGCGATGCGCAGCGGGTCCCCGCGGAGTTCCACCGTATCCAGTTGTTCGGTTACGCGGCCGATTTCGGAAGAACTGGAAGAGATCTCGATGCTTCGGCCATCCTCGAGCGTCGACAGACGGACGATGTTCGTCTTTTCCTCCCGGGACAGCAGGTAAGCGCGGTCGATCGCTTCTCCGAGCTGGCGCGTGTTCAATATCAGTTCTGTTTTGAACGTCTCCGGAATAATCTTGGAAGTATCGGGATATGTGCCGTCCAGCATGCGGGAATAGAACAGAACGTTATCGAGCTTGAACAGCACCTGGTTGTCCGCGACGACGATGTCGACCATCGCATTTTGATCCGGAATAAGCTTGGCCAGTTCGGACATCGTCTTGCCCGACACGACAATGCCGGAGAAGCGCATATCCATGGAATCGATCGTGACGGCGCTCTTGGCGAGCCGGTGTCTGTCCGTCGCGACGAATTTGAACAAGCCTTGCTCAAGGCTCCATAGAATGCCTGTCAGAATCGGCGAAGATTCGTTGACCGATACGGCGAATACGGTCTGACGGATCATATCGCGAAGCTGATCGCCCGGAACGGTGATGATTTCATCTTCGACAATCGTCGGCAAGACCGGAAATTCCTCCGGATCGAGTCCCGCCAGCTGAATGTCGGTGGAGCCGGAACGGATCATCGTCTGAAACCGGTCTGCGACTTCGATCTGAACTTGCTCGTGCGGCAGCTTTTTGACCATTTCAACGAGAAATTTGGCAGGAAGCACAACGCTGCCTGTCCGTTCGATTTCTGCGATCGTTTTATCCGGTTTGGCAAGCGGAACGAAGCTTTGTATCGATATATCGGTATCGCTGGCCGTGAAGGTTATGCCTGTGTAAGTCGCATCGATCTTGATTCCGCTCAGTATGGGGATCGTCGTGCGGGACGCAACCGCTTTGGATACTTGCTGGATAGCCTCGTTCAATTCATGACGCGTTATCGTAAGTTTCAATGGGGTCACCTCGTCGTTCAAGTATAGGGCTTAATTGAATTTGGAATAGTTATCTTTAAGCTTATCGTTTGCGAAGGTTTGGCGCCGTTCTTGCCTGTCGGCGGAGCCGTTTTGCTTATATTGTATCATGTTTAATTATTTAAGTCGTAGTAGTAGGTGCGGTGAATATGTGGATAACACGAAAAAAGTCGAAAAGAATCGCCTATCCACATGTGCATGAGTTGTGTATAGGCGTTCGGGTTGTTCACGGGTAAAATCAGGTCAAATTTTTGATTTTCTCGGTGAGCGTATGAATGACCTTATAAAGTTCCTGATCGATCTTCAACTGCTGCGAAATCTTATCATGTGCATGAATGACGGTCGTATGGTCGCGCCCGCCGAACGCATCGCCGATCTTGGGCAGCGAGAATTCGGTCATCTCGCGGGACAAGTACATGGCGACCTGGCGGGGGAAGGCGATGGCCTTCGTTCGCTTGCGCGCCTTGAACTCTTCGAGCCGCAGGCCGTAAAATTCCCCGACGCGCTGCTGGATATCCTGAATCGTAATGATTCGGTTGCGTCCGGACGGCAATATATCCTTGAGCGCCTCGGCAGCCAGATGGGCTGTAATGTCCTGATTGAACATCGAGGAATAAGCGACGACGCGGATCAGCGCGCCTTCGAGCTCGCGAATGTTCGTATCGATCATGTTGGCGATGTACATCATCGCTTCGTTCGGGATGTCGAGGTTTTCCGCTTTGGCCTTCTTCCGCAGGATGGCGATGCGGGTTTCCAGATCGGGCGGTTGAATATCCGTAATGAGGCCCCATTCGAACCTGGAGCGGAGCCGCTCTTCGAGAGTCGGAATTTCCTTCGGCTGACGATCGGATGAGATGATGATCTGCTTGTTCTCGCCGTGCAGGGCGTTGAACGTATGGAAGAACTCTTCCTGGGTGCCGTCTTTGCCCGCGAGGAACTGGATATCGTCGATCAGCAGAACGTCGATGTTGCGATATTTGTTGCGGAAGCTTTCGCCGCTGTTGTCGCGGATCGCGTTGATGAATTCGTTCGTGAACTTCTCGGAAGAAATATAAAGTACCTTGGTGCCGGGATCGTTCTCCAATATGTAGTGACCGATCGCATGCATGAGGTGAGTTTTGCCGAGTCCGACTCCGCCATATAAGAAGAACGGATTGTAGGCGTTCGCCGGCTGCTCGGCTACGGCCAGCGATGCGGCATGCGCGAATCGGTTGCCGGCGCCGATGACGAATGTGTCGAATGTGTACTTCGGGTTCAGCATCGAAGCGTTCTCTTCGAAGGCAATCGGCTTCGTTGCCGCTGTCTGCTGAAAAGCTGCGGGCTGATCGGCCGGCCGGGCTTCCTCTACATCGAATTTCACCGTGACGGGCCGGCCGATGGAATCGGCGATCGTCGTAGCGACCAGCTTCGTATATCTGGACTCCAGCCATTCGGCGGTGAAGACGTTCGGCGCGGTAACGACGACGACATCATCGCTCAGAAAGGAGGCTTTGGTGGACTTGAACCATGTATCGAAACTAGGCTTGCTCAACTTGGTCTGGATGACGGAGATTACTTGCTGCCAGAGCTCACCATTCGCACGATCCACAAGAAACTCACTCCTTATAACCTGTTACAGAGCGACATAAAGTGATTCAAAGAAGGACAACTACGCATCCGGAGGAAGGGAAGATGGCTAGTTATCCACATTATTCTCTGAATTCTTTGATGAGTTGTCCATAACCATGGGGAATTGTTCACAAAGTTATCCACAGGGTGTTGATATTATTCGGGGAAAATGTCGTTATCCACTGGGGAGAACACGATTAATCATAGCAAAGAAAGACGTGGAATTCAACGGATTTTCGGGGCTTATCCCCGGTTTCCATAACTTGTGGAAGCATCTTGTTCACACCACAAGATATTGTTGATAATTTGTGTTATTCGTCGATTGCAGGGAAGATGAGGCGGAAAATGCGAATAAAATTATGCACATGTGAATAAGTTTTTGAGAAATTTTAATGTTGCGTTGACTTTTTCTTGCTGCCGTGATTTAATGGAGGGACCTGAGTTTTTAAGTAAAGGGGTTGAAATAGATGGGTCCGACATTCAAGCCGAACGTCAGCAAGCGCAAGAAAGTTCACGGTTTTCGTTCGCGGATGAGCACGAAGAACGGCCGCAAAGTATTGAAGGCTCGCCGGCAGAAAGGCCGCAAAGTGTTGACGGCATAATGACGAAGACCACCGCGGTGGTCTTTTTTCAATCTGGGCCCGGCGATGATTGCGCAAGTGGCGGCCGGAAGTGGTGGAGCGTTCCCATGCAGAGGAAGTTAAGGCTGCGGAAGAAACAGGATTTTAACAAGATTTACCGCCATGGGCGTTCGTTCGCGAACGCTCAATTCGTCGTGTATTGGCGGAAGCAGGCGGAGCCCGGCTGTTTCCGTATGGGCGTATCGGCCAGCGCCAAGCTGGGCGGAGCGGTTGTGCGCAACCGTCTGCGCAGAAGGGTGAAGGAAATCGTGAGGCTCAATGCCGGCAAGCTGCAGGCAGCATACGATCTGATTCTGATCGTGCGGAAGCCGGCGCTGGCGTTGTCGTACAAGGAGATGGAAGGCAGCATTCTGCATGTGCTGCGAAAGGCGGGATTATTGAAAGGCGGAACGCCGCTCATGAACGGTTCGGGGCGCCATGCCGGCAAATCGCGTTCGGGAGGTTCCGGGGCATCGCATACGGCGAAGGGGCATCGTGAGAAGCCGGACAAGCCGCAGTAGACCATTGGCATTCTTTCCTCTATAAGGACGGCAAAGTCGTTTTTACTTGCCCCTCTTCTTATGGTATAGTGTTCATGTAACATGGACGAGGAGTATTTATTTCACACGTTCTGGATTTGCCGTATACGTTTGCGGATACAGAGAGGAGTAAAGGTTTTGTTGTTGCGAAATCGCAAATTTTGGACCGTGATCGGCGCGATCGGGCTGCTCTCGGTTCTGGCGGGCTGCTCGCCGATTACGAATACGAGTACGACCGAACAGATGGCGAGTAGCGGTTCCTGGTGGACAAGGAACGTCGTGTACTGGTTCTCGCTCATGCTGGATACGTTTGCCGATTGGTTCAATGGAGAATACGGCGTCGCGATCCTGCTCCTGACCATTATCGTGCGGACGATTATTTTGCCGCTCATGCTCAAGCAGTACAAGAATACGAAGGCGATGCAGAAGCTTCAACCGGAGATGAAGCAGATCCGGGAGAAGTACAAGGACGACCCGCGCAAGCAGCAGGAAGAAATGATGAAGCTGTATCAGACGCATCAGGTCAATCCGCTGGCGGGCTGTCTGCCGATGATCGTCCAGATGCCGATCTTCATCGCGCTGTACAATTCGATCTACATGAACTCCGAGATTCGGGATCATACGTTCCTCGGTTTGAAGTTGGGGCTTGCGCCAAGTGAAGCGGGACATTGGTACTATTATATTATCCCGGTCATTGCCGCGATCACAACCTTCGTGCAGTCCAAGATGATGTCTTCGCAGCAGCAGATGATGGGACCGATGAAGAGTATCATGATGGTATTCCCGGTGCTGATCTTCGTCATGGCGATCAACTTCGCCGTCGCGCTGCCGTTGTACTGGATCTATAGCAACATCTATACAATCGTTCAGAACTATTTCATGTATGTGCGTCGTTCGCCGCAACCTGAGGACAAGCCGGATGCTTCCCCGAAGAAGTCCGGCGGCAACAAGTCCCGCGGGAAAGGCAAGAAGGGGGCCCATGCCAAGTGAAAAAACTGCAGGTATCCGGTAAATCGGTGGAGGAAGCGGTACGAATCGGTCTGTCCCAGCTGGGTGTAGGGGAAGACCGGGTGAAAGTTGCGGTGTTGGAACAGCCGAGCAAAGGGTTGTTCGGGCTCATCGGAGCCAAAGAAGCGAGAGTGGAACTGGAATTGCTGCCTGACGGTATCGAAGAAGCGATTGCGTTTCTTGGCGAAGTGTCGACAGCGATGGGATTGAACGTAACGGTAGATCGCGAAGATGAAGCGGAAGCCGTTCGCCTCAACGTGCAAGGCTCGGAGCTCGGTCTCTTGATCGGACGCCGGGGACAGACGCTTGATTCCCTGCAGTACCTCGTCAACATCGTGGCGAATCGCCATTCGGATCGCCATCTTCGCATCGTGCTGGATGCCGAGCAGTTCCGCGAACGAAGACGCCATACGCTGGAGGCGCTCGCGGATCGCATGGCCATGCGGGTTGTCAAGACGGGCAAAGAAGTTGTGCTGGAACCGATGACTTCGCAGGAGCGGAAGATCATCCATACCCGGCTGCAAGGGCGTGCGGACGTGAATACGTACAGCCAAGGGAATGAACCGAATCGGCGCATCGTGATCGCGCTCAAGTAAGATCGGCGAGACAACGCAATGGCTGCCGTACGGCGGACCATTGCGTCTTTTTTGACGATTCAGAGAGTATAAAATGAGCTATCCTTTCTGAATCGTCTTCGATAAAAACGACATTCTTTGTTCCGAAGGGGACGACGAAGTCGTTTTTACTTGCTTTAATAAAGCGTGGAAAGAAGGTAAGGGGATGGGAATGGCGGAGGATACGATTGCCGCTGTCGCGACTGCGCTGGGCGAAGGCAGTATTGCCGTCATTCGCGTCAGCGGTTCGGATGCGGTGCGCGTGGTCGGCACCTTGTTTGGCTCGCGTTCGGATCTGGGCACGGTCGATTCGCACACGGTGCATTACGGCAATATCGTAGATCCGGCAGACGGGAACGTGCTGGATGAAGTATTGGTTACGGTGATGAGAGGGCCGCGGTCGTACACGGCGGAAGACGTGGTGGAAGTCAGCACGCATGGCGGCATCATCGCGGTCAAGTCGGTATTGGAACTGATTTTGCGAAGCGGCGCAAGAATGGCCGAGCCCGGGGAGTTTACGAAGCGCGCATTTTTGAACGGTCGGATCGACTTGTCGCAAGCGGAAGCGGTCATCGACCTGATCCGCTCGAAGTCCGAGCGCGCCTATCAACTGGCGCGCAAGCAATCGGAAGGCTCCTTGTCCGAGCAGATCAAGCCGCTGCGCGAACAATTGATTGCTTTGATTGCGCATGTGGAAGTGAATATCGATTATCCGGAACATGATGTTGCCGAGATGACAGCCGGTGAAATTCGGAGCACCTGCCATGAAGGCTTGGTCCAGGTGAAGCGACTGCTTTCGACTGCCGATGCGGGCAAGATTTTGCGGGAGGGCGTCGTCACGGCAATCGTCGGACGGCCGAATGCGGGCAAGTCGTCGCTGCTCAACGCGCTGGCGCGCGATAATCGTGCGATCGTCACGGATATTCCGGGTACGACACGGGATATTGTAGAAGAGACGGTATCGCTTGCCGGGATTCCGCTCCGGTTGCTCGATACGGCGGGTATTCGCGAAACGAGCGACGTGGTGGAGAGGATCGGCGTCGAGCGCTCGCGCAGCGCGTTGAATGAGGCGGACTTGATCTTGCTCGTCATCAATCAGCATGAAGCACTCCATGAAGACGAACTGACGCTGCTCGATCAACTGAAAGACCGGCAAACGATCGTCGTCGTGAACAAGATCGATCTGCCTGCCGCGGCCGACCTGTCGGCAGTCTTTCGTGCCTATGGCGAAGACAGGATCGTGTACTTGTCCGCCAGGGAAGGGACCGGGATGGATGATCTGGAGCAGGCCGTATCCCGATTGTTCTTCAGCGGATCGGTGGAAGCTTCGGATTTGACTTATGTCAGCAACGCGCGGCATATCGCTGCCTTGCATCGCGCGCGGATGTCTCTGGAAGATGCGATGCGAGCGGCAGAAGACGGGGTTCCAATCGACCTGATCCAGATCGATCTATCGAACGCGTGGGAAGCACTGGGCGAAATATTGGGCGAGGCGGCGGGGGAATCGCTGCTGGATCAGATTTTTTCGAAGTTCTGCTTGGGCAAGTAAAAACGACTTCGTCGTTCTCTGGACACTGAGAATATCGTTTTTATCGGAGGTGATTCAGAAAAGTATGCGAATTTTATGCTTTCTGAATCACTAAATAATGCGAAGAGAAATGAAGGAGGGATTAGGATGAGTTATCATGCTGGCGATTATGACGTGATCGTCGTCGGTGCGGGACATGCCGGCGTCGAAGCTGCGCTTGCCGCAGCTCGCATGGGCTGCGAGACGCTCTTGCTCACCATCAATCTGGACATGATCGCCTTCATGCCGTGCAATCCGTCGATCGGCGGTCCTGCGAAGGGACACGTCGTGCGTGAAATCGATGCGTTAGGCGGAGAGATGGGGCGTAATATCGACAAGACGTTCCTGCAGATGAGGATGTTGAATACGGGCAAAGGACCGGCCGTTCACGCTTTGCGCGCGCAAGCGGACAAGTTCTTGTACCAGCAAACGATGAAGGAGACGATCGAGAAGCAGCCGCGGCTGACGTTGCGTCAGCATATGGTGGAAGAATTGATCGTGAAGGATGGGGCCGTGCGCGGCGTTGTGACGAAGACCGGCGCGGAATACGGCGCCCGGTCCGTCGTCTTGACGACAGGCACTTATTTGCGCGGCAAAGTCATTGTCGGAGAATTGATGTATGAGAGCGGGCCGAACAATCAGCAGCCATCGGTCAAGCTGTCGTCTTCGCTTTGCGGCCTTGGCGTGGAATTGATGCGATTCAAGACCGGAACGCCGCCGCGCGTGCACAAGGACACGATCGATTTCGACAAAATGGCTATCCAGCCGGGGGATGACAAGCCGCAATACTTCTCTTATGAGACGGAGTATATGGAGCATTCGGAGCATCAGATCCCGTGTTGGCTCACGTATACTTCGGAAGAGACGCACCAGATTCTTCGCGATAATCTGCACCGCTCGCCCATGTTCTCCGGCGCGATTGAAGGAACGGGCACGCGCTATTGCCCTTCGATCGAGGACAAGATCGTCCGGTTCGCGGATAAATCGCAACATCAGATCTTCCTGGAGCCGGAAGGGCGTCATACGAAAGAGTATTATGTGCAGGGTCTGTCCTCAAGCATGCCGGAGGATGTGCAATTGAAAGCCTTGCATTCGATCCCGGGACTCGAGCGTGCCGAGATGATGCGGACGGGTTATGCGATCGAATACGATGTCGTCGAACCGTCGCAGCTATGGCCCACGCTTGAAATCAAGCAAGTTCAGAACCTGTTCACGGCAGGACAAATTAACGGCACTTCCGGTTATGAGGAAGCCGCCGGTCAAGGCATCATGGCCGGCATTAACGCCGCTCGCAAAGTGAAGGGCGAAAGTCCTGTCGTCATCGATCGCTCCAAAGGGTACATCGGCGTCATGATTGACGACCTGGTGACGAAGGGGACGCGGGAGCCGTATCGTCTGCTCACTTCCCGCGCCGAGTATCGATTGCTTCTTCGGCACGACAATGCGGATTTGCGTCTGACACCGCTCGGTCACGAGATCGGACTGATTACGGATGAAAGATACGGGCGGTTCATGGAGAAGAAGCAGAGGGTGGAAGCGGAGATTGCGCGGCTTGCGGAAACAAAATTCCGTCCGGACGAAGATGTACAAGCGATGCTCGGCGCTTGCGGCAGCGCGCCGCTGCAGAACACGGTGGACGGGGCGACGCTGCTGCGCAGGCCGGAGGTCACTTATGAGATGCTGGCACAACTTTCACCCGCGCCTGTCGAATTGGCCGAAAGCATGAAGGAACAGGTCGAAATTCAAATCAAGTATACCGGCTACATCGAGAAGCAACTGCAACAGGTGGAGCGGCTTGAGAAGATGGAGAAGAAGCGGATTCCGGATGACATCGATTACGATATCGTTCGCGGACTGGCGATTGAAGCCAAGCAAAAGCTGACCAAAATTCGACCGCTTTCGATCGGCCAAGCCTCACGGATCAATGGAGTGACGCCCGCTGACCTGTCGATTCTGCTCGTGCATCTCGAACACTATAACCGTGTAACTGCCGCCAAACGGGCTTGATCGATGGATGATATACAACGTTTGTTCGTCGATCGCTTGGTCTCTATTGGAATAACGCTCGACAATCCGGAGGATCAGCTTCGTCAATTCGAAACGTATTATCGATGGCTTGTCGAGTGGAACGAGAAAATGAATTTGACGGGCATCACCGAGCGGGAGGCCGTCTATGAGAAGCACTTCTACGATTCGCTGACGTTATGTCAGGCAGTGGACCTCCATCACGCCTCAACGTTAGCCGACATCGGCTCCGGTGCCGGATTCCCCTCGCTGCCGGTCAAGATCGCTTTTCCCCATTTGAAAGTCACGATCGTCGATTCGCTTGCGAAACGCATTCGTTTCCTGGAGCAGTTGACGGCGGAGCTCGGACTGCAGGATGTCGTCTGCCTGCATGGCAGGGCCGAGGAAGTGGGGCGGGACCCCGTTCACCGGGATCGGTACGATGTCGTGACTGCTCGAGCCGTTGCCAGGCAGGCGGCGTTGAACGAGTTATGTCTGCCCTTCGTGCGAACCGGCGGAATGTTCATCGCAATGAAAGGATCGGACGTGGATGCGGAACTCGAAGAGAGCCGTTACAGCGCACGCAAATTGAATGCTGCGATTCAGGACACGCTTGCACTTAAACTTCCGGGGGAAGGCTCCGCCAGACACTTGATTGCTTTCATCAAACAGGGATCTACGCCGCAGCCCTATCCTCGCAAACCGGGCATGCCGCTCAGACAGCCGCTAGTTTCGGGCAGCGTTCGGATTTGAGACAGCTCCGATCATGTTCCACGTGAAACAATATCGACTCCCGATGCTATGTTTCACGTGGAACATGAATGTGAAAATTTTGTGATTAGCAGGAAATACGGGTTGTGCGGCGAATTCATTATAGTACAATCAATAAAACGGCTGCACCGTCCATTAAAGGACGGTTCCGTTATTCGCACAATATCAGTCGGGTATAGGTGGAACTTATATTTTCTGATAGTGCAAGTAGAAATGACTTCGTCGCCCTCGCAAAGCGAAAAATGTCGTTTTTATCGGAATCACTCAGGGATGAACGAATGCAAAACTGGTCATCTCTGAATGATTGATAGCAAGGAATCGAACGTGTGCCGCACAGGCGTCGCTGACGCAGCAGGGCGGCGCTTTTTGTCGGAATCGAAGGCGTGAAGAGCCCGGTAATGGCAGCATGCACGCCGATCGAAGCCGTATGTCGGTTGGCAGGTGCAGCTTGGCCAAATTTGTTTCTCATTATACAGAATGTGGTGATCGGAGACAGATGAAGGAACCATTCTCGCGATTGTTGGGTTTATCGGATCGTAGTCAACAGGAAGAAGTCAAGCAGATACCGGTGAAGGAGATCGTGCCGAGTCCTTATCAGCCGAGATCCGTGTTCGACGATGACCGGATCGACGAGCTGTGTCAGACGATTCGTACGCATGGCGTTATCCAGCCGATTGTCGTTCGCGTACGGAACGGCAAGTATGAGATCATTGCCGGCGAACGCCGTTGGCGTGCCGTGTCCAAGTTGGAGAAGGATACGATTCCCGCGATCATCCGTGAAATTAACGACTCGCAAGCGGCTTCCGTCGCCTTGATCGAAAATTTGCAGCGGGAAGGCCTTACTGCGCTTGAAGAAGCGATTGCCTACCAGAAGCTGATCGACTTGCATCAATTGACGCAGGAAAGCTTGGCTCAACGGTTGGGCAAGAGCCAATCGACGATAGCGAACAAAATTCGCTTGCTGCAGCTTGGCGATGAAGTGAAGCAAGCGCTGTTGGAACGCAAAATCACAGAACGCCATGCGAGGGCTCTGTTGTCGCTCCCTAATGAAGAAATGCAAAACAAGCTGCTCGGAGAAATCCTCGACAAGGAATTGAACGTGAAGCAGACCGAGATCCGCATCGCCTTCTACCTGGAGGTGTCCAAGCCGGCCAAGAAGCAACGGATATCGTTCACTAAAGATGTCAGGCTGGCACTGAATACGATCCGGCAATCCGTAGATATGGTGACAGGTTCGGGCATTCCGATTAAAGCGAGCGAGAAGGATTGCGAAGACCATTATGAGATCGTCATCCGCATTCCGAAGCGTTAGCAAGATCAAGATCTATTTTCCGAAGAAATCGAGGTGAACATGTTGTCCAAGATCATTGCGATCGCGAATCAGAAGGGCGGCGTCGGGAAAACGACGACAGCGGTCAATCTGGGCGCGTGTCTGGCTACGCTTGATCGCAAGGTGCTGATCGTCGATATCGATCCGCAAGGAAATACGACGAGCGGCATCGGCATTAATAAAGCAGACGTTCATTACTGTATTTACGATGTGCTGGTCAATGAAGTCCACCCGAAGCAAGCGGTGGCGGATACAGGGATCAGCAATTTGCATATCATCCCGGCCACGATCCAGTTGGCGGGTGCCGAGATCGAGCTTGTGCCGACGATGTCCCGCGAAGTCCGCTTGAAGAAGGCGCTCTCGCAATTGAAGAACGAATATGACTACGTGTTGATCGATTGTCCGCCTTCGTTAGGCATTTTGACCATCAATTCGCTTACGGCTGCCGATTCGGTGCTTATTCCGATTCAATGCGAATATTATGCGCTGGAAGGGCTAAGCCAACTGTTGAATTCGATCCGGCTCGTACAGAAGCATCTGAACACATCGCTTCAGATTGAAGGGGTGCTGCTGACGATGTTCGATGCCCGCACGAACCTGGGAATCCAGGTCATTGAAGAAGTGAAGAAGTACTTTCAGCAAAAGGTGTATCAGACGATAATTCCGCGCAATGTTCGTTTGAGCGAAGCGCCTTCTCACGGCCAGTCCATTATCACATACGATCCGAAGTCCAAGGGCGCCGAAGTTTACCTCGAACTGGCGAAGGAAGTGATTACGTATGAGCAAGCGGCTCGGTAAAGGCCTTGATGCCTTAATAACATCTCTTGCAATTAAAGAAGACGATAAAATTGTGGAAATTCCTTTGTCGCAATTGCGAGCTAATCCGTACCAACCGCGCAAAACATTCGACGAAGCCGCGATCAAGGAATTGGCCGAATCGATTCGCGAACATGGCGTCATCCAACCGGTTGTCGTTCGGCAGGCGATCAAAGGATATGAGATCATCGCCGGCGAACGGCGATTCCGTGCGTCGCAACTGCTCGGCAATGCGACGATTCCAGCCGTTGTGCGCGCCTATAATGACGAGCAAGTTATGGAAATTGCGCTGATCGAGAATGTGCAGCGTGAAGACCTTAACGCAATTGAAGTCGCAATTGCCTATCAGGCGATTATGAGCCAATTTACGCTGACACAGGAAGAGTTGTCGTTGAAGGTGGGAAAGTCCCGCTCGCACATTGCCAACTTTCTGCGACTGCTGGCTTTGCCGGATGAGATTAAAGATCATGTTTCACGTGGAACATTGTCCATGGGACATGCCCGTGCGCTTGCGGGCGTGAAGGATGAAGGGAAGAGGGCGGAGCTTGCGAAAGCGACGCTGACGAACGAATGGAGCGTACGCGAGCTGGAGGAAGCGATTCAGCGGCTCGAGGTGAAAGGCAAGCCGAAGGCGAAAAATAAATCGAAGAAGCGCGATCCTTATATTGAAGAAATCGAACATTCTTTGCGGGAGAAATTCCAGACGACGGTACGGATCAAGGCGAACAAGGATAAAGGAAAGATCGAACTCTCCTATTTCAACAAAGGAGATTTGGAGAGATTGCTGGAGCTGCTGAAGGCGTTGGCGTAATCATTGCCGATGGATAGTAGATTGTCGGTTGAGCATCCGGATGACGAGGGTGCAATGAACGGTTAGGTAAAGCGCCTAGGCGTCGCGCAAGGAGAGGAATGAAGGATGGATAACGGCAATCCGGAACGGCACGTAAACTATCTGGACAATGCCGCAACTTCCTGGCCGAAGCCGCCCGGCGTGGCGGAAGCCATGGTGCGGTGCGTGCAAGAGGATGCGGCCAATCCGGGAAGAGGAAGCCATGCGATGGCGGTTCGGGCAAGCCGGATCGTATTCGAAGCCCGCAAGCGGCTTGCCAAGTTGTTCCACGTTCATAACCCGAATGATATCGCGTTTACGCTGAATACTACACATGCACTGAATATGGCGATACTGGGGCTGCTCCAGCCTGGCGACCACGTCATCGCAAGTTCGCTCGAACACAACTCCATTCGTCGTCCGCTGGAAGCGCTGAAGCGGCTGCGGCATATCGAAGTCGATTACGTACCGACGAATGGGAAAGGCGAGCTGGATCCGAATCGCGTAGAAGCCGCCTTCCGTTCCAACACGCGACTTGTCGCGGTAACGCACAGCTCCAATCTGCTGGGAACGATCGTGCCCATCCGTGAACTCGGAGAAATAAGCTTTCGCAAAGGCGCGAAGCTGCTGGTCGATGCCGCACAAAGCGCAGGCTCGCTGCCGATCGACGTGCAGGAGATGCATATCGATCTGCTGGCCTTTCCGGGACATAAAGGGCTGATGGGGCCGCAGGGGACGGGGGGCTTATATATTCATCCGGAGCTCGCGCTTGAACCGTTGATGTACGGGGGGACCGGCAGCAGCTCTGAATCTCCGGAACAGCCGTCCGCCAGGCCCGATCGCTACGAAGCGGGGACGCCGAACACAGTCGGCATTGCCGGGCTGTCGGCAGGGGTGAACTACGTGCTGGAGCAAACGACTCAGCGGATCGAGGAGAAGGAACGGCGGTTGACGGACAAGCTGCATGAAGGCTTGCTGCAGGTGCCGGGGATATCGGTGCTCGGGCCGGACCTGGGCCAGCAGCGGACGGCACTCGTCTCGTTCGTCATTGAAGGCGTGGATCCATCCGAGACCGCATTTATTCTCGATCAGCAATTCGGAATTGCCGTTCGCTCCGGCTTCCATTGCACGCCGCTCGGACACGAGACTGCAGGCACGCTGGAGACGGGAGCCGTACGCGCAAGCCCGGGATATTTCACGAAGGATTCCGAAATCGAGGCGTTCGTGGAGGCGGTCAAAGAGATAAGCCGGTCATTCCGGTTATAGCTATTGCACGATCATGAACGGCTTATGCGGGGGAGTAGAGAACGAATGAACGGTTGGAACGATCAGATTGCCATGGTTGTCGTCGCGGGTGAAGGGCTTGTCTTGTTGATCCTGATAATATGGATTGCGAAGCTGTCATCCAGTCTGCGCAAGCAGAAGCAAGCTCATGCCAAGCTTGTAGGGGACACGGGCGTGCCGCAGCTTGAAGACGTTCTGCACGTCGTTCATGGCAAGCTTGATGAGTTGATCAGTCGCCAGCGTGATCAGGACGCCGCCTTGGCCGCGCAAGATAAACGCCTTTCTGCCCTGAAGGGCAAGATCGGCGTTCATCGGTTCAACGCATTTTCGGATACGGGCAGCGACTTGAGCTTCTCGATCGCATTCGTAAACGACGAGAAAGATGGGGTAGTGATTACCGGGATTCATTCCAGAGAACAGGCGTTCTTGTACGCCAAGCCGATCGACAAAGGCCAATCCGCTTACATGTTATCGCCGGAAGAGAAGACGGCAATCAATCGGGCATCGCATAAGGAATAAGACCGCCTCGCGCATGATCAATCGCCCTGTGCAAGCTGAGCGAGATCATGTCGGCCATCTTCATGACCAGGTTCAGCCTCGTATTCTGCAAGACGAAATACTCCATGAAGCCGCCCACGTTCACGATGCCCGTCATGTGAATGTCTCCGACAGGCGGCAGTTCCTTGTTGACGCCTGCGCCGGGCCGCACGGGGCCGGTCCCGAGTTGAATGCAGCCGACGCTCGACACTTGGCCCAGACAGGCATCGACGGCGATGACGAACGGATCGCGGGAAGACCGCTTGATTTTATGAAGGGTATCGCTTAAGTTCATAGCATGAACAGGTTCGTCCAGCGTTCCGTATAGGTCGAAGTGCGGACTTGCTTCCCGGAAGAGCGAGGTTCCGACTAGCGGTCCGAGGGAATCGCCCGTGGAACGGTCTGTTCCGACACATACGACAACGATACGGCGATCATGCCCGACGGGCTCCAGAAATCTTCCCAGGTGGTGCGATAATCGCTGCACAACGGCGGGATCGTTATAAGGGAGCTTCAAAGATAGCGCCGCCGGTTCCGCCGTCTGGCGCTGCCGTTTGTCCCAAAAACCGCTCATTCGTCCGTTTCGCCTCCTCTCAACGCTGTTACTAGTATATGGACGGGACGGAGCATTTATACTCGCGGGTGGAAGGAGAATTGGGCATGCCGCCTCTACTAATCGCTTTCGATTCCACGCAACAGGCGTTGCGGGCGGAGATGCTGCTGGAATATGCCGATATCGAGATCGATATCCGGCCGACGCCCAAAGAGATTACAGCCGGCTGCGCGTTGTCTATCGAATTTCCTTCCGACAGCTTGCAGACCGTTCGGGACGTGATCGTCCAGGAGAAGGTCGAGATTCGTGGATTGTTTCAAAAGGGCAAAGAAGGGTACGTTGAAATCGAGGTTCATTGATGATATGGCGAAAAGGGGACCTGACCGATGCGTAGCAGCTTGTGGATGACGGAGGCCGTGTCCGGCAGTCAATCTGCCGTTGCGGAGGGCAAATTGTGGGAGAAGTTCATGGACGACATCTGGGCATGGCTGCAGGATGTGGAGATGTGGCAGCACGCTGCCTTCATGATCGTCCGGATCATCCTGATATTGCTGGTGAGCCGCATCGTCCTGCTCATCATGAATCGGATCATCGATCGCGTGACCGCCGAGAGAGACTCGGCAAGGTTAAAGCTCCGATCCAGGCGTGTGCAGACCGTCGGCAGGCTGCTGAAAAATACGGCGGGCTACACGATTAATTTCATCGTGATCCTGCTTATCCTCGGCGAATTCCATATTAATCTCGCACCGCTGCTCGCGGGGGCCGGCGTGCTGGGTCTGGCGATCGGGTTCGGTGCGCAGAGCCTGGTCAAAGATATTATCACGGGATTCTTCATCATTCTGGAGGATCACTTCTCCGTCGGCGACGTGATCAAGACGGGGAACTACAAGGGCACGGTCGAAATGATCGGCATGCGGGCGACGCGCATCAAGAGCTGGACCGGCGAAGTGTTCATTTTGCCCAACGGTACGATCAACGATGTAACCAATTTCTCGCTCAATAACTCCTTGGCGGTCATCGATATTCCGATCGCGGCGGCGGATGATGTAGAGACGATTACGGAAATATTGAAAAGCGTCGTCGACAAATTCGAGGATATCAACCTTGTCGGTACGCCGGAGCTGCTTGGTGTTCAGTCGATCGGCTCAGCGGATGTCGTGTACAGGGTCATTGCGGAATGTCGCCCGAATGCGCAAGCATCCATCACGCGGGCGATGAATGAAGCGATCAAGAAAGCGTTCGAAGCGGAGCGCAACCCGAGATTTTATCGCAATGTCGACAAGCAGATGGCGGGGGGATGAGAGGTGGAGCGCAAGCAGTTTGGGCTGGGCGATGTCGTGCAGATGAAGAAGCAGCATCCTTGCGGCGCGAACGAGATGGAGATTATCCGCATGGGCATGGATATCCGGATCAAGTGCGTGCATTGCAAGCACAGCATCCTGCTGCCGCGGGCGAAGTTCGAGAAGAGCATGAAGAAGGTGCTGCGGGCGGCTCCGACTCAAGAAGACGGAGATGTGCGTACGGATCTTGAATGAGGAGGCGCGGCTCGCAAGTTGGATGGAAAATTCCAGTTGCGCGAGCCTCCCGAATATGATATGATTTTTCTTGCTGTGGAGAGGTACCCAAGAGGCCCAAGGGGGTTGACTCGAAATCAACTAGGCGTCGCGAGGCGTGCGTGGGTTCGAATCCCACCCTCTCCGCCATATGAGAAAAGCAGCCGATTCCCGAGAGGGAGTCGGCTTTTCGCATATGGCATGGGTGGGGTTCGAACGGGCCGTAAAGCGGAGATGCCCCAAGGCATGTCCGTAGGCCCCGGCGTGATAGTCGAAAAGCGTTGCCGTATTTTGTACGGCAACGGGCGACGGAGCGAATCCCACCCTCTCCGCCATATGAGAAAAGCAGCCAATTCCCGAGAGGGAGTCGGCTTTTCGCATATGGCATGGGTGGGATTCGAACGGGCCGTAAAGCGGAGATGCCTCAAGGCATGTCCGTAGGCCCCGGCGTGATAGTCGAATAGCATTGCCGTACTTTGTACGGCAATGGGCGACGGAGCGAATCCCACCCTCTCCGCCATATGAGAAAAGCAGCCGATTCCCGAGAGGGAGTCGGCTTTTCGCATATGGCGCGGGTGGGATTCGAACGGGCCGTAAAGCGGAGATGCCCCAAGGCATGTCCGTAGGCCCCGGCGTGATAGTCGAAAAGCGTTGCCGTGCTTTGTACGGCAACGGGCGACGGAGCGAATCCCACCCTCTCCGCCATATGAGAAAAGCAGCCGATTCCCGAGAGGGAGTCGGCTTTTCGCATATGGCGCGGGTGGGATTCGAACGGGCCGTAAAGCGGAGATGCCCCAAGGCATGTCCGTAGGCCCCGGCGTGATAGTCGAATAGCGTTGCCGTACTTGTACGGCAACGGGCGACGGAGCGAATCCCACCCTCTCCGCCATAGAAGCAAACTCGACCGTTTCCTGTTTAGCAGGGAACGGTTTTTGCGTCTATGGCGCGGTTGGGATTCGAACGGGCCGTAAAGCGGAGATGCCCCAAGGCATGTCCGTAGGCCCCGGCGTGATAGTTGGACTGATCCGCGATTGGATGCTGCAACGGTCAGGACAGACACGTCGCCCCTAACCCGGCTACAGCATCTCAGTTACTACGCATGTCGCCCCCTAACCCGGCAAAGCCCGGCTACAGCTACCCCAGCCACTGCGCACGTCGTCCCTAACCCGGCAAAACCCGGCTACAGCACCCCAGCTACTACGCATGTCGCCCCTAACCCGGCAAAACCCGGCTACAGCATCTCAGCTACTACGCACGTCGCCCCTAACCCGGCAAAACCCGGCTACAGCACCCCAGCTACTACGCATGTCGCCCCTAACCCGGCAAAACCCGGCTACGGCACCCCAGCTACTACGCATGTCGCCCCTAACCCGGCAAAACCCGGCTACAGCATCTCAGCAACTACGCATGTCGCCCCTAACCCGGCAAAACCCGGCTACAGCATCTCAGCCACTGCGCACGTCGCCCCTAACCCGGCAAAACCCGGCTACAGCACCCCAGCTACTACGCATGTCGCCTCTAACCCGGCAAAATCCGGCTACAGCATCTCAGTTACTACGCATGTCGCCCCTAACCCGGCAAAACCCGGCTACAGCATCTCAGCTACTACGCATGTCGCCCCTAACCGGACAAAACCCGGCTACAGCATCCCAGCCACTGCGCACGTCGCCTCTAACCCGGCAAAATCCGGCTACAGCACCCCAGCAACTACGCATGTCGGCCCTAACCTGGCAAAACCCGGCTACAGCATCTCAGCCACTGCGCACGTCGCCTCTAACCAGACAAAACCCGGTTGCGGAGTTTGAGTAATGTTCTTCAGGATCGATGTTCTAGGCCGTATCTACATAGAAGAATAAAGGCATCGGCAACATGTTACTCTTCAATTTCGCCTTTCTCGCAGAGTTCCGGCATTCGTCTGGTTGCGGCTTTCATCTAATAAGTCATACATGTCTGCGATCGAACGTGCGGTATTGAATACAGCAACTCTCAGCTCATCCGGGGAGAGGACTTCGGCGTGCGTTCCGAATCCGAGAATGCTTCCGAGCGCAGCTTCCAGGGATCGGAAATCGAGCTCCGCTTCCAACCATCCATCCCCGACCAACTTCCGGGAGCGGACCTGGAACTGACGATTGCCTGACGTCACGGGCAACGAAGCCAGCCTTTCTTCCCGAATTTTCAGACGGACGGCATAACGCCATCGCGTTGATAACATTTGATCGGAAGCCTGTTCCCAATAGCGGGACAAATCGAAATCAGGCGGTCTAACGAAAGTCTCATCGAGCACCCGGGCATCTTGAAGCCGGGACACCCGATAGGAGAAAACCTCGCGATCCGTCTTCGCGGCCATATACCATACATTTCGTTTGGCAATTAACCCGAGCGGCTCTACAACCCCTTCAAATAGGGGGTTCGCCGCATCATCGTAACGGATAGCCAGCTTTCGATTGTCCCAGACGGCTTGCTGGACGGCAGAAAGCCAGTTCGGGGAATGTTGTTTCGTAACCCACCCGGTACCGTCGACATGCAGCCGTTCGCGCAGCATATCGGCATATTGGCGCAAATCCGCGGGAGAGGCTGCCACCAGCTTGCGAAACGCCTGATCGAAGTCGCGGCGGATGTCCAGATCTTCAAGGATGCCGGGAGGGAGCAGCAGAGACATCAGCTCCCTGGGCGTGAGACCTGTCAGGCGCATGCGATAGCCTTCCGTCAGCTTCCAGCCCCCGTGAGGGCCCCGTTCCGCGTAGACAGGAATGCCCGCGGCGCCGAGCGCTTCCATATCGCGAATAACCGTCCGCTCCGAAACTTCCAGTTCCAGCGCAAGCTGGCGAGTTGTCATGATCCCCCCGCTTTGCAGCAGCAGCAACAGATTTAGCAGTCTATCCGCCCTCACATCTACCACCTGCCTGTTGTTCAGTATGTAATTGTATTATATATGACACAAGATGACATATATAGTCCGTACAATCGATATACAATCGCAATCGAAAGCATTGGCCGGATCGGCGACGGTCCGGATGCCGGAAGGAGTACAATCGGATGCCAAGAACACTTAGCGATACCCATCAAGCGAGGGCGACGATCAAGGAAGTGGGTCTGAGTCGCGTGCTGCAATTGTTTCGCCCTTATTGGCGCCAGCTGGCGTTCATTCTGATCTTGTCGCTGGCCGCGGCGTTGATCGGTCTTGTCGCGCCTCTTGCGATGCGGGAGATCGTCGATCGGGCCATCCCGGATAAAGATGCGGGCCTGCTGGTCATTTACGCATTGATCATGTTCGCAAGCCCGCTCGGCAAAGGCATGTTGAACGTTTGGCAGGCGCACATGAACAATAAAGTCGGTCAAGGTGTCATGCGGGATCTGTACGATCGGCTGTTCAAGAACATAGGTCGGCAGTCGATGGCATTCTTCACCCGCTCGCGTACCGGGGAAATCGTGCAGCGGCTGTCAGGCGACGTGCAGGCCGTGCAGGGAGCGTTGACCGGCACGATCGTCACGGCGATTACGCAGGGCGCTACGCTGCTGGCGACTGCCGCCATTCTGGCGCAATTGAACTGGCGGATGGCGCTGCTGTCGCTGGCCTTGCTGCCGCTGATTCTGCTTCCGATTCGTCGTATTGCGCGCTTGCGCAAAAGTATGCGCCTGGAGGTGCAGACGATCCGGGGAAGCATGTCGTCCCATCTTGCGGAAGCGTTCGGAGTGTCCGGCGCCTTGCTGACCCGGCTGTTCGGACGGGAAGATACCCAGATGCGCAAATTCTCGGGACTGAACGACAAGGCGATGCGGCTTGAATTGCGCCTGGGCCTGATCGGCCGCTGGTACGCCATGGCCGCAGGAGCGACTGGCCCGATTGCAACGGCGCTTATCTATCTATATGGCGGATGGAGCGTGATGCACGGAGAGATGACGCTCGGTTCCGTCGTGGCGTTCGTGTCGCTGATCGGCCGAATGTACGAGCCGTTGAACGGATTGCTGGGCATTCATCTGGAGCTGTCGGCGGCGATGGGTATCTTCCAGCGGATATTCGAGTATCTTGATCTGAAGCCGGATATCGCGGACAGTCCGAATGCCAGGCCGCTATCGAGCGTACAAGGCCGCATTGCTTTCAGGCATGTCGGATTTTCCTACCGCGCGGACGCCCCGGCCCTGAAGGATGTATCCTTCGTAGCGGAACCGGGTCGGACATTGGCGCTAGTCGGGCCCAGCGGCGCAGGCAAGTCTACGCTCATCGGCTTGATCGCGCGCCTGCATGACCCTTCAACAGGCAGCATCGAGATCGACGGCCGCGATATCCGAAGCGTGACGATGCAGTCGCTGCGGAATCAAATCGCCTATGTGACGCAAGAGCCGTTCTTATTTCATGGAACGCTGCTGGAAAATATGCAATTCGCCAAAGAAAACGCGACAATGGAGGAAATTGCGGAGGCATGCCGTCAGGCGTATATCGATGAATATATTCGTTCGTTGCCGGAAGGGTATGATACGGTTGTCGGCGAACGGGGACACCGGCTGTCGGGCGGGGAGCGGCAGCGGATCGCCATTGCCAGGGCAATATTGAAAAATCCGCGGATTCTCATTCTGGATGAAGCGACTTCGCATCTGGATTCCCGTTCGGAAGCTTACGTGCAGGAGGCCCTCGAACATCTGATGAAAGACAGAACGACAATCGTCATCGCGCACCGGCTGTCTACGATATTGACTGCGCATCGGATTCTGGTGCTGCAAGAAGGACAGGTGATTGAAGAGGGGACGCATAAGGAGCTTCTGGAGCGGGAGGGGCTATACGCCATGCTGTACCGGACGCAATTTGCCGAAGTCGGTTAGCTGGATAAGAAGCCCAATTTTAAGTATGGTGATAGTGGGTGAATCGTTTGGCGGACCGGACGATAGCGCCGACGGCGGCTTGGGCGGCGAATGTCGCAATATAATGATGGAAATCGCAATATGGCTTCCTTGCAATACCCGGTCAGGCCCATTAGAATAGCAAGGATAGGGGGGGGTTGCGTTGCGATACATGACATCATTGCTGTCCATCGTCGCCTTCATTGCACTTGGTACGCTTGGCTGCTCGAATGGCTATGGCGCCAAGCCTATTTCTTCCGCTTCCAATTCTTTGTCCGCAGGTCATGAGGAGAATGGTCGCTACGACTTGACGAAATTGCCCCGGCTCAGGCTATACACCTCGGATCAAGCAGCGGTCTTACCGGAAAGAATTCGGCTGTATGAACAATATATGAGCGAGAAAACTGGCATTGCGCTGGACGTCACCTATCTCCCGCACGCCCAATATTTGGAACAACTGAACTTGAAGTTCGCGGCCAGCGAGTATCCCGACGTGTACCAGAGCTGGTCGGGGCCCGACCCGGACCTGATCAATTCAGGCAAAATATTGGCCCTTAACGATCTGATCGATCAATACGGCCCGAATATGAAGAAGAACATTCCCAAGCCAGCCTGGGACGCGGTGACGGTGGACGGGCGCATCTACGCCATACCGCAGCTCGCGGAAACGCTGCAAGGCTCGGTGTTCTACATTCGCAAGGACTGGCTCGACCGCCTTGGCCTTGCCATTCCCGAGACTTCGGATCAACTGCTTGACGTGATGCGGGCATTCCGCGACCGGGATCCGAACGGCAACGGACTTCAGGATGAAATTCCGTTCACGATGCGCGAGAAGTTGAGTTGGGCAGAGAACCTGTTCGGCATGTGGGGCATCAATTCCAGATATACGGAGACGTATTATCAGGATGAACTGATTCTGGGCAGCGTTCACCCGAACTTCGTCCGTTCGTTGGAATTTATGAGAACGATGTATCAGGAAGGATTGCTCGATCGTGATTTTCTGCTGAATACGCTGTCAATCTGGGACCAGAAGATCAATTCCGGTCTCGTTGGAATCTGGAATCATTCCCCCCATTTCGCCTGGGAATGGCAGCAGAAATTGAATGAGAGCGTACCGGAGCAGCATCCCGAAGTCGTCGCCATGCTGACGCCGCAAGGCGCCAGCTATGACGGCCCTGTCGGCAACAAGTGGAGCCCCATCATCAAGACTTATACGATCATGTCGAACGCAGCGGATCCGGTTGCGATCATCCGTTATTTCGACTGGCTGTTCAGCGAGGAAGGCCGGCGGTTTACGGAACTGGGCATTGAGGGCGAGACCTACACGCAAGAGGGAGATGCGATTCACATTCGCGAAGGCCGTGCGGACGACATTGATTTCTTGCAGGAAGTGTATGCGCTCCACCAGATCAGCGTGGAAGCGGAGGCGGCGATTCTGGATAATCCGGAGGCGCTGGAGAAGTTGCGAGCGGCGCATGATGTGGCCAACGCCCAGGGATTTGTCAGCGAGACGATCGGCATGCCCAACATTGACAACGATTATAACCTGCATTCCCTGATGATCGAGGAAGCGGCATTGGTCATTGTCGGAGAGAAGCCGCCGGAAGCGTACGAGGCGTTCATTGCGAACTGGAAGAAGAACGGCGGGCAGTCGTTCATCGACGAGCGCACGGCTTGGTATCGCGAACATCGACTTGCTCAGTAGGCGGGAAGCGGATGCCGGGGCGGGAGGGGACTTATGCTGCGGATTATCGCCTCTTCATTAAAGTGGAAGTTCGTCAGCCTGATGATCGCCGTGATCGTACTGACGGTGTCAATCATCGGCGTTTTCAGCTACCTCGACACCTCCCGCACCTTTCAGCGCGATGTGGAGCATTTCAGCGAACAGATTTTGAAGCAGGCCAATTTCAATTTGAATCAATATTATCAATCGTACGAGCAGGGGTTTCTGCTCATGGGATCCAGCGCCGAAGTGAAGGAATGGATGGGGCTGTCGCCGGAGGATACGACGAAGAAGGCGTTCACCTATTACGACATCAAGGACAATTATATTTTGCCGCTGATGTCCAAACACCCGGAAATCAGGTCGATTTCCCTGCTCTCGGAGCAAGGCAATGAATTTCATGTGGAGAACGGCTATTTTCGTCTGGCGAAAGATTATTCGCTGCGCAACGAACCCTGGCTGGAGCAGGTGCGTGCGGCGGATAAGCTGTTCGTTACAACCGGCAAAAGCGATAATTACATGCCGACGAACACATCGGCCGATTCCAGGCTGATCATGAGCATGGCGAAGCAATTCGGCAAGAACGGCGACGGGCTGATCAAGATGGATATTTCGCTCGAGCCGGTACAGAACATTTTGCGCGAAATCGATCTTGGCAACACGGGCGTGAGCATGGTCAGCGATACCGCCAACCGCATTATGGTCCACCCGAGCGATGAGCAGATTGCCGGGATGCTGCCGGAAGAAATCAGAGAACAGTTGGCGGAGCACGCCAACGGCTGGTTCCTGCAGGAAAGCACCGGCGACATGGTCATTTACGAGACGATGACCAGCACCGGCTGGAAGACGATTGCGATCATTCCTTACAGCGAGATGAACAAGAGCATCCTGCGGGTGCGCAATGTGACGATCGTCACCACGCTTGTCGTGCTCGCCTTGTCCGTGCTGCTCGTGATCTCGCTGACCTCCTCGGTTACCCGGCGGCTGACCAAGCTAAGACGCATCATTCGCCGGACCCAATCGGGACAAATTTACGTTCGCGCGCCGGTGGACGGTCATGATGAAGTGACGGATTTGAGCGTCGCTTATAACGAGATGCTGGACAGACTGGATCAATCGGTTCATGCGCTGGCCGATTCCAGGCTCAAGCAGCAGCAGGCGGCGATGACCGCGATGCAGTCGCAGATCAATTCCCACTTCTTGTACAATACGCTTGAATCCATTAATTCCATGGCGAACCTCGTCAACCATCGCGAAATCGAGATGACGGCGATCAATTTGTCCAAAATGCTGCGTTATGCCGTCAATTATGAGAAATCGCTGGTGCCGCTGGAGGAGGAAATCAACCACACTCTTCATTACCTGGCGATATGCAAGCTGCGATTCAATGACGAGATTACGTACGAACTGGCCATCGACGAGCCTTGCAGGAACTTGTTATGCCTGAAGGCAATCATCCAGCCGGTCGTGGAAAATTCGCTGCGCCATGGCATTGAACGAACCGGGCGGCCGATGCATATCGTCGTTCGCGCAAGCCTGGAGGGCTCCCATATGCTGATCAAGGTGTCGGATGACGGCACGGGCTATTCGGATGAAACGTTGCGGCAGCTCAGGGAGAAGCTGGCGCTTGCGGGCGACAACGAGGCTTATCACGAGCTGTCCCGGATCGGCCTGCTCAATGTGCATTATCGCATCCGCATGTACGATCGCGACAGCCGCTCCGGGGTGCAAGTGGACAACGATGCCGCAGGAGCCGTGACCGAATTGCGGGTGTTGATCAGAACGATAAGCCGGGAGGCGTATTCGTCATGAATCGTGTACTGATCGTGGACGACGAACACTTGATTCGTTCCAGCCTGAGCAAGAAAACATCGGAGATCAGCCCTTCCATCCTCGTGTCCGGGACGGCGGCGAACGGTCAGCAGGCACTCGATTGGCTGGAACAATATTATGCGGACATCTGCATTACGGATGTCAGCATGCCGATCGTGAACGGGCTGCAATTGATCGAGCAGATCAAGCGCTTGTATCCATGGATGCATTGCATCGTCGTGTCCAGTTACGACGACTTCAGCTTCGTGCAGCAAAGCCTGCAGCAAGGCGCCATCGATTATATTCTGAAGCCGATCGAACAGGAGACGTTGACGGCGGCGCTGCTCAAGGCGTCCGGGAAGCTGCAGCAGGAGCGGGAGAGCCTGGCCGCCGCGCTGATGGTGCAGCAATTGCCGCATCACCGCAAGCTGATGGAGCAATGGATCGAGCGGATGAAGCTGGGCGACCTCTCGACGCTGCCGCTGCTCGTCGTCGATACGCTGGAAACGCTGGAACAGTGGGTCGGGAACAGGCTGGATTTGTTGATGAGCCTGTCTTTCTCCTGGTTGAGGGTTGTCGGCGAGGAACTGAGCAAGGACCACATTGCGATCCGGCTGGAAGAAGGGGCCGATGTCGGTCTCGGAGAAGCGGCGATGGCGTGGGAGAAGACGCGATTTTATTTCCGGCTGTGCGCCGTTCGCAGGCTGGAGGAAGGAGCCTTGGCTATCTACGCCGCGTGCATGGCATCGAAGGACCACCCGACTCGCAAGGCGATCGAGGATGCCAAGCAATACATTCGCGATCATTATGCGACCAAGCTCAGCTTGCAGCAGATTGCCGTCCAGGCGCTCATGAGCAAGAGCTATTTCGCCAACTTGTTCAAGCAGGAGACAGGCATGACGGTATGGGAGTATGTAGCGGCATTGCGCATGGACGAGGCGCGCAGGCTGCTGCTGAATACCTCGATGAAAATCTACGAAATTGCGCAAGGGGTCGGGTACGAGAACAGTGTTTATTTTACGCAGTTGTTCAAGGAGTTTTACGGCCTCACGCCGACGGAGTACAAGCGGAGGATGGAGTCGTAAGCCGCGGCCGGCAAAATGATCGCAACATACCGATGCAAATCGGACGATCTCCCCATTGTTCGGCCCGCGCCGTCCGACCTACAATGGCTTTACTGCGGCAGGCGCACTGTACCAATTGCCGCATGGGAGGATGGAATTGCGATGAACAACGTGTTTCGGCTGGACAAGGAAGGCGATCGGTGGGGGTTCGTGACGCCGGACGGCGACTGGTTTTATTCCCTGGGTATCAACGGAGTTCACAATCAAATATTGGACCAGGCCGCCTGGCTGCGAGCGGACCTGCCGCGCAAGTACGGCGACGATAGTAACTGGTTCGCGCGGTGGGCGGCGGCGAAGCTGGACCAGGTCGGGCAGTGCGGGTTCAATACGCTGGGCGCCTGGCACGAGCCGTACTACTGGGGGAACGGCGCGCCCAAGACCGTGGAGATTCGCATGTCCAGGCATGCGCCCAAGGTCAACACCGATTGGGGCACAGGCTTTCCCGATGTGTTCGACAAACGGTTCGACGCTTCGATCGAGCGCGCCTGCATCGATTGCTTCCTGTCGGGGCGAGGCGAAGCGCTGCTGCGCGATCCGGGCGTGATCGGCTACTATACCGACAATGAAATTCACTGGTGGGGACACGGAGGCAAGTGGGGCAACAACGATCCGGGCGACGGCTCCAACTGCACGAACCTGGTCGACGATTATTTGGAACTGTCGGCGAATGCTGCGGGCAAGCAAGCCTGGTTGGCGATGCTGGAACAGTCGTACGGCACCGTCGAGCGATTAAACGAATCGTGGGGCGCCGAATATGCGAACTGGGCAGACCTGGCCTATATTGCAGTGTATCGGGCAGACCGTCCACAGCGTCTGGAGGCGGACAAGCTTGCTTTTTTGCGCCGGATTGCCGAGACATACTATGAGAAAACTTCGAAGGCGCTGAAGCGTTACGATCCGCACAGGCTGAATCTGGGCAACCGAATGGTCGGCACGAGCACGCCGGAAGTCGTGCTTGAGGTCATGAAGGACTACGCGGATGCGCTCAGCCTGAATTTCTACAGCTTCGATCTGCCGGTTCGTTGGCTTTCCCGCATGCATGAACGGACCGGCCTTCCCATTATGGTGACTGAATTCAGCTTCTGCGCCGGGGCGGAATCCGGTTTTTTGGAAAATACGAACGGCGCGCGCAACGTGCTGGTTCGAACGCAGGCTCGCCGCGGCGAAGCGTACCAGGCGTTCGTCGAGCAGGCGGCATCGCTGCCTTACATGGTCGGGGCGCATTGGTTCGCTTTGTACGATTACGGGAATCCGCGAGGGTTGATCGGCAACTATGGACTGCTGGATCTGGCCGACGAGCCGTGGCAGGAATTCACGGACTCGGCGCGGCAGACGAATGAATCGATCTTGCGAGCTTGGCGGCAGGGCTTCGCGGGCCGCGCTGCGGAGCGGCCGGACGGCGGCTCTGGACGAGCGCGTCAGGAATAAGCGAAGGGGTTCTAAACGATGTAAGAGCTGTAAGCTGGAACATAGTAAGTGGCGGGAGTATTCGTGCGCCTTCGTTTGATTATGTCAAAATGGAGCGCTGGTTCCCTCAGCACAGGAAAGGACCTCAAATTCCGCTGCAAAGCGGAGGGAGAGGTCTTTTTGCATATAAAAGTGACATTCCTATAGAAGTCGAAAGATGCCCTCATTGTTCGCGCCGGCCCCCCCTTTCTATACTGAATACATAGCCGGAAACGAGAAATCAAACCAAGAAGGAGATCGGCCATGGAACAAACCCGGAGGGCGGTGGCAACAAGAGTTCCGTTGCTGCCATTCATGTTGAAGCATCGCGCATTGTATCTCATGCTGGTGCCCGGAATCATCTATTTGCTCGCTTTCAAATACTTGCCGCTGCTCGGAAGCGTAATCGCATTCAAAGACTACAACATTTACAAGGGCATATGGGAGAGCGACTGGGTCGGGCTGAAATATTTCGAGCAATTTTTCAATTATCCGCAATTTACGCGCCTCATCCGGAATACGCTTGCCATCAGCTTCTTCCAGCTCATATTCGATTTCCCGGCGCCGGTCATCCTGGCTTTGCTGCTGAACGAACTGCGTCATATCGCGTTCAAGCGCACCGTGCAGACAATTTTATATTTGCCGAATTTCCTGTCTTGGGTCATCATCGGCGGATTCGGCTACATGCTGTTGTCGCCCCAGTCCGGATTGATCAACCAGTGGATTCAGGCGCTCGGCGGTGAACCGATCCACTTCCTGCAGTCTCCCGGCTACTTCCGGTCCATCATCGTGGGAAGCGGCGTGTGGAAGGATATGGGCTGGAACGCGATCATATTCCTGGCTGCGCTGGCCGGCATCAGCCCGGCGCTTTACGAGGCGGCAAAGATCGATGGGGCAGGGCGCTGGAAGCAGTTCGTCCATATTACAATCCCCGGCATCTTGCCTGCCGTGATGCTGGTGCTGCTGCTGCGAATCGGACATTCGCTGGATCTGAGCTTCGAGCAGATCAATATTTTCCTGAATCCGATCACTTATTCGACAGGCGACGTTCTGGATACGTACTCGTACCGGGAAGGCATCGTGCGATTGCAGTACAGCATGACGACAGCGATTGGGCTGTTCAAGGCGGTCTTGGGCTTCCTGCTGCTTCTGGTAGCCAACCAGACCAGCAAGGCGACAACGGGTCAGAGCATTTTCTAGAGAGGAGAGCACCCATGCAATTCCGCAGAACGATTGGCGAGAAAATATTCGATTCCTTGAATGTCATTGTCTTGATTGTCGCCTGCATTACGGTTATCGTGCCGATCGCGCACGTGATCGCCAGCTCGCTGAGTTCGCCGCAGGCGATCATTCATTCGAAAGTAAGCTTATGGCCTGTCGGGTTCAACCTGGACAATTACGAGACGGTTATGAGGAACGGTAAGTTCTGGCGCGCATTCGGCGTATCCGTATTCGTCGTCATTGTCGGCACCTTATTGAACCTGGCGATGACGGTATTCACCGCTTACCCGCTGTCGAAGAGCTACCTGCGCGGACGGAACGCCGTGTTGATGTACATTGTCATCACGATGATCTTCTATCCGCCGATGATTCCGTTGTATCTCGTTGTGAAGGAAGCCGGATTGATCAACTCGGTGTGGGCGCTGATCATTCCTTCGGCATTGTCGCAATTCAATATGCTGATCTGCCTGACCTTCTTCCGCTCCCTGCCGGAGGAGTTGTTCGAATCGGCGCGCATGGACGGCCTGTCGGAATACCGGATGGTCACCCGGATCGCCGTGCCGCTGTCGACGGCAATAATGGTCACGCTAAGCCTTTTCTACGCGGTGTCCCATTGGAACAGCTACACGGCATCGCTGCTGTATATTACGAAGGAAGCGCTCCGGCCGCTGCAGTTGTATATGTACTACATCGTGGCCAGGAACGAAATGAGCGACCTGATGTCCACAGTGAACGAGGTAGCGCTGACGACCAGCCCGCAGGGACTGCAGATGGCGACGATTATGGTGGCCACCGTACCGATAGTGCTCATTTACCCGTTCATTCAGAAGCATTTCATCAAGGGAGCCCTGATCGGTTCGATCAAGGAGTAAGTCGCCCTGACATTGTTTATTGGCGCAAGCCATGAACATAAATACATTTCAGGAGGTCAAAAAAAGGATGTTAAAGAAACAATGGATGAGCTTCATCATTTTGCTGCTTGCGTTCTCCGTCCTGGCGGCGGCGTGCTCGAACAAGAACAACGAGACTGCGCCCGGTTCGTCGGCTCCGGCGAGCGTCAGCGCAACGCCGGCGCAATCCGCCGAACCGACGCCGACGGCGCCGGCGAAGATCAAGATGATCGTCTCGGACAACAGCTTGCCCACTCCGGCAGCGGACGATCCTCGCATCAAGTATATGGAGGAAAAAACGGGTGTCGATCTGGATATTGAGTTCTTGCCGCACGGCACTTATGAAGATCAATTGCGCGTGAGGTTTGCGTCAGGCGATTTCCCTGATGTCTATCAATCCTGGTCGGGACCGGATGCCAAGCTGGTCGACAGCGGCAAAATTCTCCCGTTGAACGATCTGATCGATACCTACGGCCCGAACTTGAAGAAGGCCATTCCTCAGGCGGCCTGGGATGCGGTTACGATCAAGGGAGAAATTCTCGCCGTGCCTCAACCGGCCATGTCGCTGTCCGGCCAGTTGATGTTCATCCGCAAGGATTGGCTGGATCGGCTCAACCTGCAAGTGCCGACGACGTCCGACGAGCTGTTGAACGTATTGCGCGCTTTCCGCGACCAGGACGCGAACGGCAACGGCGATCCGAACGACGAGATTCCGTTCAGCATGCGGGAGAATATCGGCTGGGGAGACAATATTTTCGGCATGTGGGGCATCGGTACCGCTTGGACAGAGTACTACTATAATAATGAAGTGATTCTTGGCAACATCCATCCGAATATTCTGAAGCCGCTGGAGTACATCCAGACGATGTGGAAAGAAAAGCTGATCGACAGCGAGTTCATGACGAACAAGCGTGAGACTTGGGAGAACAAAATCAAGTCAGGCCTCGTCGGTGTATGGGACCATACGCCTCAGCTTGCCCACCAGTGGGTCATGGACCTGAGAGCGTCGATTCCGGACCAGAATCCCGAAGTCATCGCCATTCCGACACCTCGCGGAACGGGTTACGACGGCCCGGTCGGCACGCGCTGGAGTCCGATCAGCAAGACGTTTATTATTCCCAAGTCTGCCCAAAATCCGGAGGCGATCATCAAGTATCTGGACTGGCTGATAACGGACGAAGGCCAGACGTTCACGGAGCTTGGCATCGAGGGAGACACGTACTTCAAGGGCGTGAACGACGGCGTCATTACGTTCGACACCAAGAAATACGACTCGCTGCTCTGGCTCGACAGAGCCATCCGCATGCACGGCTACAACTCCGAGCTGTCCAAGATCAAGCTGGGCGACGATGATCTGTTCGCCTATATGGACAAAGCGTATAAGATCGCCAACGAGGAAGGCTTCGTGAACGAAGCGGTCGGCATGCCGCCGATCGATAACGAGTACAACATGACGACGATGTTCCGCGAAGCGGCAGGCAAGGTCATGGTCGGAGCGGCGCCTTTGTCGGATTACGAGAAGTTCATGGCCGACTGGCGCGCGCAAGGCGGGGATCAGCTCGTCAAGGAGCGCACAGAGTGGTACAACGCCAACCGCAAGTAGTTCAGGCGAAATAGCAGCATAACCGAAGGGCGCGGAAGAGTATGCAGGAGGTTGCGGCATACTCTTCCGTTATGATCGATCGAAGAAGCAGTTGAATCATGCGGCCATGAATATGCGATCAGGAAGGCGAATCGGCGACAGGAAACCAAACCGCAAAATCGGATACGAAAACGAACGAAGAACCCTTGGCTGTTGCCAAGGGTTCTTCGGGCGACGTGTGCTGAGTGACGAGATCGTTGCCAAACGTTGCTGATAACATCAGGATCTTTGAGCAGAGCTCAAAGTCACTTCATATCATTCAGCGCTTCGGATGGGAGATGGATCTTATCCCGTGTGTTTCAGACAGTGTCTTTGGCACAACGCCTCCTAGCGGCCTACTCCGAATGGTACGCATCTTGCAGATGTTGCTTCTCCTCGTTCAAGGGAACCACACCTCTCATTACGTCGCCGAAATGTAGGATACCCGATTCACGGAACGGTATACGTAATTCAAGTCATTGTTGCAAAAATAACGACCGGCCTGTCGATGTGAGAGCGAACGGTTCTCCGGCGGGTGCGTATTAATTGTTGCCAAGCTTGGTCCACTTGCGATTATGGTTGCTTGTGTTGGGAAATTTCTGCCCGGCGCGCATTTTGACGCGTCCTGGATTCTTGATGCCCATATGGAAATCGTTCTCGCCAATTTCGATGTAAACTCCGTCGTTCGGCGCTTCTTCGCCAGGACGGAATTCGGTGCGTTCACCCATGAATTTCCACCTCCTCCGGACCGGTCTGCATGCCGATCTTCCTTGTAGTGTTGCGACTTTTTCATTGACCTATGCGGTGAAACGTGATAAAGTATTTAGGCGTGCCATCCGCACGCATACCCTTGCTCCTCGGCCGCAGGACGATTGTCATGCGGTATCCCAAGCGGGGGGCCATAGACCAGAAGGAGGTGAACGGAAGATGCGCAACTATGAGTTGATGTACATCATCCGTCCCGACGTGGAAGCCGAGACCGTTCAGACCGTTGCCGAGAAGTTCCAAGGCATCATCGCGAACGGCGGAGAGATCACGAAGCATGACGTATGGGGCAAGAAGCGTCTGGCTTACGAGATCAACAAGCACCGCGAAGGAACGTATGTGTTGGTTCATTTCACAGCTCCCCCAGCAGTGGTTGCGGAGCTTGAGCGCGTATTGAAGATTACGGACGAAGTGATCCGTCATATGGTCACCAAAGACGTTACCAGCGCGTAAGCAGCCAGACATGCAGACCGGGCGGAGAACCGCCGTTATGCCGTTAAGAGCGGGGGAGGTATGTTTCCATGTTGAACCGGGTTATTCTGATCGGACGCCTGACCAAGGATCCAGAGCTTCGCTATACGCCATCCGGAGTCGCGATCGCGCAGTTCACGCTGGCGGTGGACCGTCCGTTCTCCAAGGAACAGGGAGAGCGAGAGGCGGATTTCATTCCCATCGTCGTATGGCGGCAATTGGCCGAGACTTGCGCCAACTATCTTCGCAAAGGTCGGTTGACCGCTGTAGAAGGACGCATGCAAGTGCGCAACTACGAGAACAACGAAGGCCGTCGCGTCTATGTGACGGAAGTAATCGCTGACAATGTACGTTTCCTCGAATCGCCGAATCGCGACAATAGCGGTGGCGGTCAAGGCAATAGCGATTACAGCGGCGGCGGCAATAGCGGAGGCGGGTACGGAGGCGGCAACCGGCAGACAAGCCCGAGGAACAACGGTGGAAACAGCAGCCAGGATCCTTTCGCCGATGACAGCAGACCGATCGACATATCGGACGATGATTTGCCATTCTAACTCGGAGCGAAAGAGAGCTTGCTCCGCAACTCTCTATGAAAGGACGGAAATCCATGAGCGAACAACAACAATCTGCAGCTCCTGCAGCACGTGAAGACCGCGGACCCCGCGGACCGCGCGAAGGCGGAGGAGAAGGCCGCGAACAACGCGAGCCCCGCAAGTTCCGCCGCGGACGCAACAAGCGCCGCAAAGTGTGCTACTTCACTGTTAATAAGATTAAACATATCGATTACAAGGACCTCGACCTGTTGCGCAAGTTCATCAGCGAGCGCGGCAAGATTTTGCCCCGCCGGGTAACGGGCACGAAGGCGAAGTATCAACGCGCGCTGACGGCCGCGATCAAGCGCTCCCGCCAGATGGCGTTGCTGCCGTACACGACAGAGTAAGAAAAAGCTAATAACAAAGCTCTTCTGGGCTACGTATATCGTAGATCTAGAAGAGCTTTTTGTTAGTTACATAAGGTAGATAATAATCTCTGCGACAAGATTTGTAATTGAGCAAATGATTGAGCAGTCTGATGACGAAATTATGCAATAGCGCGACGCTAACAGCGATTTTGCCAATAAAGCAAAGATGCTCCCTGTAACTTTTGTAATCAAAGCAAGAAAATGATAGCGAACTAAACTGCAAATACTTGAACTAGTATAACGCTCCATAAATAATGCAACTATATTCCCAAAAAAGTTTGTGGTGTAATGTTCATAGAACATTTCGACCGGAGAGATATCATGCCCTTCAGATCCAAGAAAGACGACAAAACCCGGTTGCAGCACCTCAG
>Ga0222419_100317_pt1 | contig 59228 bp, 49 predicted proteins | sample 1B20Ametagenome_FD_182474 | JGI IMG/M metagenome (GOLD analysis project Ga0222419, IMG submission 182474) | Enriched microbial communities from leaf-cutter ant dump, University of Wisconsin, Madison, United States - 1B20A (version 2) | ecosystem: Environmental > Terrestrial > Nest > Insects nest...
AGTTCACTCTGCTGTCGGTTTTAAAGTTATCCACATTTTTGGATTTTCCACACCCCTTTGGAAACCCCATATAGTAATATTAATAATGCTTTATTTTTTGCTTTCTTATATTTGAAAGTCCAAAGGACAGGAATGGAATAGCCTTAAAGCCCTTGCAATACCCGAAAGTATTGAAATACAAAATCTTACAGCCGACCGGTCACAAATTGTGACCACTTCGCAAAAGCATCGTTCAAAAACGGCCTTACCCTATGCCTTTACCGAACAGGGTGTTGCTATGCTTAGCGGCGTACTAAACAGCGACCGGGCTATAAATATGAATATTGCCATAATGAGGGCTTTTGTAGAGGTGCGCCGGGTGCTGTTGCAGCAAACCGATATTAAAGAACAATTGCGTTTAATACAGGAGCGTATTACAGAACATGATGTACAACTCAGCCAGATTTACGACAGTATAGAAAACCTGCTTGACGAAAAAGCAGCTCAAAGAAAATGGGATAGCCGGGAACGGATAGGATTTAAAAAATAAACTATCTTGCAGCAAATTAAAAAAGCATGAGAAGATTACTGTTCAGTTTTGCTGTTCTGCTGTTTTCTGCCGCAACCATATTAGCGAACGATAAGGTCAAAACGGCTGAAATCAAAACCAAAATATTCTGCGATCATTGCAAACTGTGCGGCACTTGCAGCGAAAGGATTGAAGAGGCACTCTACAATCAGAAAGGCGTTAAAAGAGTGGACATTGATGACAGCAATATGATCATTAAAGTGGCCTATAACGAAGACAGAATTTCTTTGAAGGATATTAAGCAAACCATTGCAGCATACGGCTATGATGCTGATGATATCAAAGCGACCGCCGAAGCTGTGGCACAATTGGATGACTGCTGTAGGGAATCGGAATAACTGCCTGCTTAAAAAAAACAATGGAGCGGACAGGGTTTTATGGATTCCGCTCCATGTTACGAAGGTGTAATATAATTCCGGGATATTTTAATGGCTATACAATACTGATGTATCTATTCATCACCCGCTCAATAGCTTTCTTACGCTTGTCGCCACTCAGTTTTTTATCTTCCACTTCTCCCAAAGCCTCATAAAGCAGTTGGTTGTCTATCGCGCCTTTTACCTTAATGCGGTTAGCCTTATCCATCTTTTCAGCCCACACGGCCCGAACGTCAGCCCAAAACTCGGCTTTGTCTTTTGTCCAGAATGCCCGGGCGCCTTCACATTTACTGTCGGACATACGCACATATTTGTTGTAACCTTTTTCATAGGTTAAAATGCTGTCCGGCTGACCGGCACGACGAATAATCTTTTTGTTATCCTGTTCGTGCATATACCCCTTATCCGATACGATGATTCTGTTGGTACGATTCAGTACATTGTAATCATCACGGATGGTGTATTCCCGGCGGGGCAGGGGAGCATCGGTCGTATTGAGCCAAAACAATTCATGATTGGTACTCACCCAGTCCGAAACACCCTGGTAACGCGGAGCATCACTTACTTCCCAAATGCTTTGTGTCCATTTGCCTTTTACTTCATCGGGAGATAAAGTAGTCTTTACCCATTCTTTGTCTTTGTCATATTGCCATAAAGTAGTTTGCTCATAAGCCCATTCTTCCCTCCAGTGCTTGATCATAGGGCCGCCCGGAACAATAAGGATATGCTGAATCACCACTTTTTTCGGTGTTTCTTCTATTGGAAATTCATACTCTAATACAGCATTGGTATCCATAAGATGCGAGGCCATAGTTTTGGTCGTGTCATTAGTAAAGGTCTCGGCATAATTGAAAGTTACGGCAAAGCATCCGCAGAGCTGCTTTATGGCCTGTTGTTCCTGCGTTGTTTGTGCCTGCGTGGATAGCGCTACAGTACCTATTGCCATTGTAGTCAGCAAGAAAAATTTTTTCATTGTTATAATAAATTTGTGTAAATAAAAACCGCGGCGAAGGTAAAAGTTGTGTAAAATCTTTTCTTTCAAAATCAGGAAGAGTTCTTTAATAAAAGGGAAGTTGATGTAAAAGGACAAGAATCCTGAAATGCCTTGCCTTTACCGGAAATGATCAATAACGAATTGCCCGGGTAGGAAAATGCTTCCCTTTCGGCAAATGATATGCGATGGCTATGTGCTTATGAAAACTTACCGGATCGGTTGTGGTGTTCCGGCCATATTACAGGGAAATCGCTTTTAATCCCGCTTTTAACCCCGAAGGGGTGAAATGATTATAGCAATAGCATAAAGTCAACGAACAAAATCCCGAAGGGATGACATTATTTCACCCCGCAGGTGTGGAATTCAAAAGAGGGCTAAATTGTGTTCTTTTCTATCCCGAACGGGATCAGCCTTACAGGCTTTTATTTATAGAAGCGAAAGCCCTGAGTCAGATGATCATAAATTTTAAGCATGGAAACAGGTTCGTTCCTGATCAAAATTGATATAGGGATAATCTTTTGCCAACCGTTCGACCTTTTCCCTGTAGCTTTTCAGGAAATTTTCATGAGCAGAAGTTTCCGGAAAGCGTGGCCGGTGATTAAAAGCCGTAGCGATATCCTGCAATTGATCGGCTAATTGCTGCATGTCGGCACCAAAATAAGTATTGCTGAATTGCTCCCATACAAATTGTGTGGCCGCGTAATTGGGATGCGCCATATCTATATCATAAAAACGGTAGTCGCGTAATACATCAATCACTAATTCATAAGCCGGGAAATAACTGCATGCCGGAATGCTTTCCGTTAGTAGGTGAACTGCCTCAATCAGCCTGGCCTTGCTTCGGTTGTTTTCCACTATGCCGTCCCGGAGATGTCGTACCGGGCTGATGGTTAAAATGATGCTTAGCTCCGGGCGAATTTTCTGTAGATTACTTAAAACATTGCCCAGCGTTTCCGTAATGGTTTCAATTGATAACAGGCGCTTCTCAAACCATGTACCCGGCGCCCGGTGGCAATTGGCCACAGGAATATTTTCCTGCTTCAGGTAATATTGATAGGCCGAGCCTAATGTAATAATCAGCCGGTCGGTCTGGCGGATAAACTGTGCTGCCTGCATGACCGAATCGTTCATTTGCCGTAAGGTCTGTTCAGGATCGGTATGAGAAAAACGGGAATGAAAATCCCAGCAATGCCAGATTTCATCCTGCAAAAACAAATCGTTCGGACTGTACATCTGCTCATCAATATACGATTGCAGTGCGCGGGCTACGCTCAGCGGATTGAACAGAATACCATTGGGATTGATCATCGCAGCCATCTTAATCTGCTCTAATCTTTTACCGATATGCTCCGTAAAGCAGGAGCCGGTCAATAATACCTGCTCCCGGTGCGCTATAGGTGATTCGTTTTTGGGTAAGGAAACGGCAATCTGAAACTTTGACATCTGTGCGTATTAAAGGGGTAAAGATAAAAACATCCTGCGCCATAAATAAAAACTTTGTATCACTCCGGTGTCTTTGTGGCAAAAAATTTAGCCTTAGTATCCTCGTGGTAAACAATACACACCGCATATTCAGGGTTGCTTCTTTAGCGTTGTTGAGGCGCTTAATCGAAGATAAAATTCCTGCTTAACAATTTTTTAGTGTAAAAAATAAATTAAACAACCGTTTGTTTTAAACAATCGTTTAATTTTGCCTCCCCAAAAAGAAACCAGGTGCCGGAAATATACAGCCAGAAACAGACCGATATTATGCAAAAAGCTTTAAAGCTCTTTGCGGAAAAGGGTTATCGCAACTCCTCCGTTCGGGATATTGCTAAGGAAGCCGGCGTCAATATAGCCATGATCTCTTATTATTTCGGTTCCAAGGACAAGCTCCTCGAAGCCATATTCACCCGGCATATTGCCGCGATGAATGACAAGCTGAACGAAATCGTAAAAGACAAACTGCATAACCCGGTAGAAAAAGTAGCCCTGATCATTGATACCTATATTGATTCTATTACGGAGAATAAACACTTTCATTCGCTCATGCTGCGGCAACTGATGGTGCTTCGCGAAGGTGTTTTATACGACAGTATCCGGAAGATGAAAGCTCAAAACCGCAGTCTCTTGCAAAATGCCATCAAGGCAGGTGAAAAAGCCGGTTATTTTCGGAAGCATACCGATATTAATATGCTGGCCAATACGCTGTTCGGAACCGTTAACCAGACCTTCAGCAATCGCCGCTATCTCGCAGAGGTATATGGTATTGACGAAAATGATGATGCCGCCTTTGATAAAGTTATTATTCAAAAGCTGCGTACCCACCTGAAAGCCATGTTCCAATCATTTTTAACTTATGAACAAAATAATAAAAAGTAAACCGGCAGCGCTGCTGGGCATCTGCATAACGATGCTTTTCCTGTCCGGAAATATTACATCGTATGCGCAAAACACGAAGCATCTTTCCCTGCAGGAAGCCGTTGAGCGGGGGCTTACCAACAGTAAAAAGTTACAGGCATCGCTTGCGGCTGTAGATGCGGCAGGCGCTCAAACTGCACAAATGAAGATGCAGCAATTGCCTGATCTGAAAATCAGCGGCAGCTACTTGCGCGTAAGCCAGCCTACGATTGATTTGCAGATTCCCTTAGGTACGCCGGACAGTAGCGGTGGCGGTGGTGCCGGTGCGGCACCCTCCCTGAAAGTGAATCAGATAATGTATGGAATGGCTAATGCCACCTGGCCTGTTTTCGCCGGCTTCAAAATCCGCAATGGTATTGCTGCTGCACAATATCTGCAAAAGGCTGCCGAGTTAGATGCCGACCGGGATAAAACTGCAGTTGTCCAAAATATCATTGATGCCTATTACAATTTATACAAAGCCGGTGCAGCGCTTCATTTAGTGCAGGAAAACTTAGTACAGGCAAAAAGCCGCGTTGCCGATCTGCAAAACATGGAGCAAAACGGATTGCTGGCCCGGAACGATTTATTAAAAGCCGAACTGCAGCAATCCAATGTGGAGCTTACACTGGCAGAAGCGGAAAACAACAGCCGGATATGTCAGTTTAATATGAACCTGCTGTTAGGATTGGAAGAACAAACTGCATTGACATTGGATTCTGTAAATACCGTGCCGCTTCCGGAGCTTAATAGCCTTGAAGAATGGGAACAACAGGCGCTTAGCCACCGGGGCGATTATCTTGCCTTAGCACAAAGACAAATGGCTGCAGAAAAAAATATCCGGGTAGAAAAAGGCGCATATTATCCTGCTGTCGCATTGACCGGAGGCTATATGGCCGGAAAAATTCCCGATCTGGTTACCTTGTCCAATGCTTTGAATGCCGGTGTAGGTCTGAGTTATAACCTGGCCGCCTTTTATAAAACCGGGCCTAAGATAAAAGCCGCCAAAGCGCAGCAACAACAATTGCAATGGACAACGCAGCAACTGAACGACGCTATCAGGATTCAGGTGTATAAAGCTTACCAGGACTACCTGGAAGCGATGCAGAAAATACGGGTTTATAAAAAAGCAGCAGAACAGGCTGATGAGAATTACCGGATCACTAAAAATAAATTTGATAACGCTTTGGAAACTACAACCAATCTTTTAGACGCGGACGTGGCCCAATTGCAGGCGCATCTCCATTATGAATTTTCGAGAGTAGATGCTGTGTTGGCTTATCATAAACTTTTTGAAACCGCCGGAATGACGGCAATGTCTTTCCAATAATTTTTCAATTTTTCAATAACAATTTCATTCTTTCTATAATAAAATGATGCAAACGGACAACGACAAAAAAGCAACTTCCCGGAAGGCTTCCGGCAGACGGTTTGCCGTAATATTTTCCATACTGATCATCGGTGGCGGTATATACGGTACTATCAAATACCTCCACGCTTTAAAGCATGAGGAAACCGATGATGCCCAGGTAGAATCCGGAATCAGCCCGGTTATTCCACGGGTGGCCGGCTATATTGCCGACATACGTATTCAGGACAATCAGCAGGTTCATAAAGGCGACACATTGATCATTCTTGATGACCGGGATTTCAGGCTTAAAGTCAACCAGGCGGAAGCAGCGCTTGCTGCTGCGGAAAATAATGTCTCCGTTGCCGACGCCGGTATCTCCGTTGCCGACGCCAATGTGATCAGCGCACAATCCAATATCAGTACGATAGATGCCCGGATTGAAGCGGCCCAGATTAATCTGTGGCGTGCTGATCAGGACTTTAAACGCTATGATAACCTGGTCAAAGATCATAGTATCACCCAGCAGCAGTATGAACAGGCATTAGCTGCAAAGCAAACGGCTGAAAAGCAATTGGAGATACTGCAGGCGCAAAAAAATAATGCTTCTAATCAAACCGGTGTAGTCCGTTCTCAAAAAGAAGTCACCGCCGGACAGGCATCTGCTGCAAAAACTTCGGTAGCACAACGCCAGGCTGAGCTGGATATGGCCAGGTTGAATCTCAGCTATACGGTGATTACGGCCGCTATTGACGGACAGGTGTCGCGGATCAATCTTCAGCCGGGCCAGATGGTTCAGGCCGGGCAGGCGCTTTTTAATATTGTTGAGGATGATAAAAAATGGGTGGTGGCAAATTTTAAAGAAACCCAGTTGAACAAAATGAAGATCGGGCAAAAAGTAACCATAATGGTAGATGCATTTCCCAAACATGAATTTGAAGGGCAGGTAGCATCATTCAGCCCGGCTACCGGATCTAAATTTTCCGTATTACCCGCCGACAATGCCAGCGGTAATTTTATCAAAGTGGTACAGCGCCTTCCGGTTAAAATCGAATTTACCCAAACAGCGGACAGCAGCCTTCGCCGTTTGAGAGCAGGTATGAACGTTACGGCTGATGTGCATCTGCAATAAACAGCCGAAGCAGTTTTTCCGTCTTGAACAGACTTTAATTTTATGCAACAAGATTCATTAGTTGAATACGGCGCCCGGAGAGCTATTGTCACTATTACCGCCATCTTTTGTGCCTTATTAGAGATTGTAGATACCACTATTGTGAACGTGGCGCTGAATGATATGAAGGGCAACCTGGGTGCTACGCTCAATGAGATCGGATGGGTGATCACCGCTTATGCCATCGGCAATGTGATTATTGTTCCGATGACCAGTTGGCTCTCCCGGCAGTTTGGCCGCCGCAATTATTTTGCCGCTTCCATCATGCTGTTTACCATTTGCTCCTTTCTCTGCGGTAATGCCACTACCATGTGGGAGCTGATCTTATTCCGCTTTATGCAGGGACTTGGCGGCGGCGCCCTGTTGGTGACATCTCAAACTATTATCACCGAAAGCTGGCCTGCGGAAAAACGCGGCATGGCGCAGGCGGTCTATGGTCTGGGTGTTATTATCGGTCCTACACTGGGGCCTCCTTTAGGTGGTTATATTGTGGAAAATTTCAGTTGGCCTTATATTTTCTACATCAATATTCCCATCGGGGTAATTGCTACAATGCTGACCTTGCAGTTTGTACGCAGCCCTAAATTCGGTGAAAAGAAAAAAGCCGCTGAGGTGGACTGGTTGGGCATTATCTTCCTGGCGCTGGCGGTAGGTTCTCTTCAGTATGTTTTGGAGCGCGGACAGGAAGAAGACTGGTTTAGCAACAGCACTATTTTATTTCTCTCCGTATTGTCTGTCATCAGTTTTTATTGTTTTATCTGGCGGGAATGGACCTGTGAAAATCCGATAGTGGAATTAAGAGTATTGCGCAACAGTAATTTAAGAGCCGGTACGATATTGTCTTTTATATTGGGTTTCGGTTTGTATGGTTCCACCTTTATCATTCCCTTGTATCTGCAGACCTCTTTAGGCTGGAATGCCCAGCAGGCCGGAATGATTATGATCCCTTCGGCATTAATGACCGCATTTATGATGCCCCTTATCGGGCAGGCTATTCAAAAAGGTATCCGCCCGAACCTGCTTTCCGCCGGGGGTATGTTGCTGTTTTTTATTTACAGTATGTGGGGCTATAAAATCATTTCACCGCAAACCGGCGAAATGGATTTTTTCTGGATGCTGATGTTGAGAGGCTTTGCCATGAGTATGCTGTTTATACCCATTACTACTATGTCGCTTTCTACATTAAAAGGACAGGAGATAGGGCAGGGCGCTTCCTTTACCGGCATGACACGTCAGTTGGGCGGCTCCTTCGGCATTGCACTGATTACGACTTTTATGAGCCGGCAAAATGCTACACATCGCAGCGATTTGTTGTCGCATCTTTCCATAGACAACAATCTTTTTCAGACGAAGCTGCATGGTATCCAGGCGCAGTTGATGAGCAAGGGTATGGCGCCCAATGAAGCTATGGCGGCGGCTTACAAAGTGATGGATCTGTCGGTTTCCGGACAGTCGGCGGTACTCACCTATATGGACGTGTTCCTGTATATCGGTGTAATGTTCCTGATGTGCGTGCCATTCTTATTAATGATCAGAAGCAGTAAGCGAAGCATCAACCTTGCAGAAAGCATGCATTGATCGGGCTGGAAAATGGTGTTTGTAGGTTTAAATGCTTGAGGGCGATTGTAAGATTCCTGCATTGATTTATTCGGCAATTTCCCAATGTCCTGCTTTATCGCTTCCGATACGCTTTATTTTTCCCCTTTCTTTCAGCTCCTTTATTCTTCGTCTTGTTGTACTTAAACTTATCTGTAATTGCCGGCTGATTTCAGTTCCTTTAATGGTATTGTTTTGCCTGATCAATGAATATACCGTGTCATTGATGGCTTTTGCAAAATGAATATGCAATTCCCGGTTTTTGAGCGAATGATTGTCGTTCCGTAATAAGTTGGACAGAAAGAGAATGAGATACTTTTCCGTTTTGTGAATCCCCTGAGATATATCTTCATAATTGGCTTCCCTTATTCCTTTACAATAATACCATATTGCCGCTGCGGAAATTACAGCACATCGTATTACTTTTGCCTTCGTAATCATAGTTTGATCATAATGCGCAACCGTTTATTTTTCCTGTTTCTGTTTTTATTCCCGCTTTCGGCAGCTTTTGCCCAACAGCATATCGAAAGACCGAAATTAGTTGTCGGCATCGTAGTGGATCAGATGCTTTGGGACTATCTCTATCGCTACTACGACCGCTATGGCGATCATGGCTTCAAAAGACTGATGAATGGCGGCTTCAACTGCGAAAATACCCATATTAACTACCTGCCTTCTTTCACCGCGCCGGGTCACGCCTGTATTTATACCGGCAGCGTACCGGCCTTAAACGGTATTGTAGCCAACGACTGGATAGATATTGGTACAGGTCGCGAATGGTACTGCTGTGAAGATACTACCGTGCAAAGCACAGGTGGCGGCAAAGCCGGGCTGATGAGCCCGCAGAATCTTTTAGCTTCTACTATTACCGATGAGTTACGCCTCGCCTCCAATTTTCAATCCAAAACCATCGGCGTGGCTATCAAAGACCGCGGCGCTATTCTGCCGGCCGGTCATTCCGCCAATGCGGCATTCTGGTTCGATAAATCCAACGGCCATTTTATTTCCAGCAGCTATTATATGAACCAACTGCCCGATTGGTTGGTGCAGTTCAACAGCCGTAAAATTGCTGACAGTCTCATGCTACAGGACTGGAATACACTTTACCATATAGAAACTTATGTGCAAAGCACGGCTGATGATAATGCTTATGAAGGCAAGCTGAAAGGAGAAGATCGACCGGTATTTCCACATCACACTTCGGTTTTCGTAAACAGGAAGGATGAGGATATGATCTGCTATACGCCTCAGGGCAATACCCTCACCCGGATGATGGCGGAAGCAGCTATTGCGGGAGAAAACTTAGGCAAAGGATCACATACCGACTTCCTGGCGCTGAGCTTTTCCAGCCCCGATTATGTAGGACATGTATTTGGCCCCAATTCTATTGAAACGGAAGATACTTACCTGAGATTAGATCAGGAAATTGCCCGCTTCCTGGATTTTCTGGACAGGCAGATCGGGAAAAATAATTACCTCGTTTTTCTTACTGCCGACCATGGCGGCGCACATAATCCGGGCTTCCTGAATGATCAGGGTATTCCGGGTCATTCCATCAGCATGAAAGAAGCTAACCGGCAGTTGAATGAGTTTCTGTTGCAGGAATATGGCAACAGTACAGTCGTATTGTCCCTGATGAATTACCAGGTTTTCCTGAATGAACAACTGATCAAAGAACAGGGACTTGACCGTTCTGCAATCCGGAAAAAAATTATGACGTGGCTGAGCGCTTTACCGGGCATTGCCTTTGTATTGGATATGGAAGCGCCCGGTTCCCGCAGTGTTCCGCAGCATATAGCGCAAATGGCGGAAAATGGCTATAATCCGAAACGTTGCGGCAGTATGCAAATCATTATGGAACCGGGATGGTTTAGCGGGTACGGCTCTACGGGAACCACGCACGGTAGTTGGAATCCTTATGATACACACATTCCGCTGATATGGTACGGTTGGAATATTCCTAAAGGCGCCACCTATCGTAAGATCAATATGACTGACATTGCAGCAACTCTTGCCGCCTTATTGCATATTCAAATGCCGAATGCCTGCATCGGTGAACCGGTAAGAGAATGTTTAGAATGATTTTTTAATAACATCCGAAGCAGTTGTTTTTTTATTTTGAATAAGGAAAAAACAGGGAATGCAATGTGATGTTTTTATGTTTAAATACTGAAAATAAATGACCCGGCTTTCTGTCAATATTAATAAAATAGCCACGCTGCGCAACAGCCGCGGCGGCAACAATCCCGATTTGATTCGTGTGGCACAGGATTGCGAACGATTCGGTGCAGAGGGTATCACCGTCCATCCCCGCCCGGACGAACGGCATATCCGTTATAGTGATGTGTATGAATTAAAACAGGTAATCACTACTGAATTTAATATAGAAGGCAATCCCAAAGAGGATAAATTTGTTCAGCTCGTTTTAGACAATAAGCCGGATCAGGTCACATTAGTACCCGATGAAACAGGGCAGCTTACTTCCAATCACGGCTGGGATACCATCAGGGAACAAAAATTCCTGCAGGAGATCATTGCCGTGTTTAATAAGGAGCATATCCGTGTGTCCGTTTTTACCGACCCTTCCGAAGATATGGTAAGGGCTGCTGCGCATTGCGGAACAGACAGAGTGGAACTTTATACCGAATCTTATGCCGCCGGCTATCATAACGATCGTGCAGTTGCCATAAAAAATTATATAGTTGCTGCCCGCGCCGCTGCTGCTGTAGGGCTTGGCCTGAATGCCGGGCACGATTTAGATCTGCACAACCTGCAATATTTTGCAGCACATATTCCCGGCTTGTTAGAAGTATCTATTGGCCACGCATTAATCTGCGATGCGTTGTATTTTGGCCTGCAAAATACCATACAGATGTATAAGCGACAGTTGGGATAATGGCATAAAAAAAACAGCAGGTTAGTGCTGTTTTCTTTATGTTGGAATGTCTATAGATTTCCTGCCGAATTTATTTCAATCCCCGGAAGCGCAGTAAAGGCTCAATATCCGGATCTTTTCCGCGAAATGCTTTGTACAGTGTAGCAAAATCTTCAGTATTGCCGCGGGATAGGATCATGTCACGGAATTTTTGTCCGTTGGCACGGGTCAGGCCGCCGTTTTCCTCAAACCAGGTATAAGCATCATGATCCAGCATTTCCGCCCAACTGTATGCATAATACCCGGCAGAATATCCGTTGCTCCAGATATGCAGGAAATAAGAAGAACGATAACGCGGCGGCACCTGCGACAGCCACAGATTCATTTTGCTGAGACTCGATTGTTCAAAAGAATCGGCATCCTGTAGAGGAGCCCCGGCGCCCAGCTTATGCCATTGCATATCTAAAGCTGCTGCAGCAAGATATTCGGTAAATGCATAACCCTGGTTGAATGTGCCTGCTTTTCTGATTTTGTCAATAAGCGCCTGTGGGATCGGTTCGCCGGTTTGATAATGTTTGGCATAGTTTTTCAACACATCCGGATAAAGCGCCCAGTGCTCGTTGAACTGGGAGGGAAACTCCACAAAATCACGGGGCGTATTGGTGCCGGATAAGCTGGGATATTTCTGGCTGGCAAACATGCCGTGCAGTGCATGACCAAATTCATGGAACATGGTGGTAACATCGTCAAAGCTCAGCAATGCGGGTTGTCCTGCTGCCGGTTTGGTGAAATTGCACACATTGTAGATGACCGGTTTAGTGCCCATCAGGTCGGACTGCTCTACAATATTGCTCATCCAGGCACCACCGTTTTTATTGTCCCTTTTAAAATAATCGGCATAGAACAAAGCCATCGGGCTGCCGTCCTGATCAAATACTTCAAACACCCGGACATCATTTTGATATACCGGAATGTCCTTACGCTCTTTAAATGTTATGCCGTACAGCTGACCTGCGGCATAAAACACGCCGTTCTCCAATACGCTGTCCAGCACAAAATACGGCTTCACCTGATTGACATCTAAATCGTATTTCGCTTTGCGAACCTGCTCTGCATAATAATCCCAGTCGTAGGCCTGTAAACGGAACGTATCTTGTTGTTGTTTAATTACCGCCTGCATTTCGGCAGCTTCTTCCTGGGCTTTAGCTACAGATGCCGGAATCAGCCGGCTTAAAAACTGTTGTACCGTTTCGGGTGTTTTGGCCATCTGATCCTGCAACTTCCAGGCCGCATAATTCGGGAAGCCTAACAGCGCCGCTTTTTCCGTACGTAATTGTGCCAGGCGGGTAATGATTTTCCGCGTATCGTTGGCATCGCCGCGCTCAGCACGTTCCCATGATGCCTTAAACAGTTGTTCCCGTATGCTGCGGTTTTTCAATGAAGCAAGCGCAGGTTGCTGGGTCGTGTTTTGCAGCGGAATTTCCCATTTCCCCTGATGACCATCAGCATCTGCCGCAGATGATGCCGCAGCAATTTCACTTTCGGTCATGCCGTCTAAAGCTTTTACATCATCCATAATTAATGCCCCGGCTTTTGCCGCTGCCAGCAACTGGTTATTGAATTTAGTACTCAAACCGGCTTCTTCTTCATTAAGCTTTTTCAATTTGTCCTTATCCGCATCAGACAGCTTGGCGCCGGACATAATAAATGTTTGATAATAGAATTCTACCAAATGCAGACTTTCGGGATCCAGCTGAAGATTAGCCCGGTCATTATAAATAGTTTCTACCCGTTTAAATAATTTGGAATTGAGATAAATAGCATCATCATGTGCTGAAAATTTAGGGGAAAATTCCTCATCAATTTTTTGAAGCTCATCATTGGTATTGGCGCCGGTCAGCAGGCTGAATACGGCCCGGGCGCGATGGAGCAACTGCCCGGATTTTTCCATAGCAACTAAGGTGTTGTCAAAAGTAGGTGCTTCGGAATTGTCGGCAATTTTGGCTACTTCTTCCAATTGCCGCTTCATACCTTCTTCAAAAGCCGGAGCAAAATTACTATTACTGATTTTGCTGAAGTCAGCAGTATGATAAGGCAATGTGCTTTCCTGTGCAAAAGGATTGCTGTCGGAGAAAGCGTTGCTGCCTCCCTGTCCTGCATTATTGCAGGCATTAAACATAGTGGACATCGCTACAACGGATAATAATAAATAATTTTTCATCAGAAAATATTTATGGTTTTTATAAAAAAATACGGAATGCAGCGGCTTGTTTTTTATACGATATCTGCTGCTGCATAACGGTGTCCCTGGTTTCAGGTTTGCTGTTAATAGGATAGCGGACGAAGTTACACATTGCCTGTGAAAATGAAAGGGGCAGAAAACGGGGGATTTTTATTGATTCCCAGGTTGCTTGCTGTTTTTAATTCTACCTTTTGTCTTTTTACGGAACATGGGTACATCTCAGGAAAATTTATTCCTGCTTGCAGCAAAATAAAATGCCTCCTTTTCCATAAAAAATCATACATTCGTAAGCATAAAATAAAACATGCCGCTATGCCAAAACAGATACAAAAATTCCTGCCTTATTTAATCGGTGCGCTGATAGCAAGCGCCCTGATTGCCGGCTTTGCCTTTAAAACCAGTGATAAAACGGAACCGGTAATAGTGGATCAGAACAGATTGATGTACAAATGGTATCCGCCTCAAATACCTGCCACCATGACTTTTGCAGGAGAGTCGGTGCCGCTGGATCGCTGGGAAGTGCGGGATCGCTTAGACCGGGAACTGCTGTCCAACTATTACCGGCATGGTTCCACCTTATATATCCTGAAGCTTGCAGGCCGGGTTTTTCCGGAAATTGAAAAAAGACTTAAAGCCAACGGCCTGTCCGATGATTTTAAATATTTATGTGTGGCCGAAAGCTCGCTTCAAAACCCGACTTCCAGTGCCGGCGCTGTGGGCTACTGGCAGTTTATGAAGGAAACCGGTCAGCGCTATGGTTTGGAAATTAATGATGAAGTGGATGAACGCTATAATCTGCAAAAATCTACCGATGCCGCATGTGCCTACCTGAAAGATGCGTATGCCAAATTCAGGAGCTGGACAGCCGCCGCCGCATCTTATAACTGCGGTGTGGGTGGATATAACCGGCAGGCTACTTTTCAGTTGAGTGGCAATTATTATGATTTATTGCTGCCGGAAGAAACCAATCGTTATATCTTCAGGATATTGGCTTTAAAGCACTTGTTAAGCCATGCGGAAACTTATGGGTTTATTGTAAAGGGTGATGATGCCTATGCTCCCGTAGCTACGCGGAAAATAACGGTTAGCTCCAGTATTCCCAACCTGGCTGAATTTGCCATAAGCAAAGGCTCTTCCTATAAAATGCTCAAACTCCTTAATCCCTGGCTGCGCGACCGGAAACTGACGGTGAAGCCGGGAAAACAATATGTGATTGAATTGCCAGCAAGCTAAAAAACAATTGTAGCTTTGCACAACGTGCAAATAAAGTCTGTACTCTTGCTGATGAAAAGACCGTTTTTTGTTTTATGGATACCGGTACTGCTCGTTTTTTTATTCTTCGGAGAAACCGGAAATGCCCAGGTATCGGCAACAATAAGCGTGGATAGTCTGCAGCCGGATACCACCGGAATGATGGCCACACAGCCATCGGCGGATACCGCATCCGTCGTGAATATGGTCGATACGCTTGTGAAAAAAAGGCAGGAAGTTATTCCCAAAAAATCCGGATTGTATGCCGCCATTCTTCCCGGATTAGGACAATTGTATAACCGGCAGTATTGGAAAATAGGCGTGGTGTATGCTGCATTAGGGGTGGGCACGGGATTTATTATTTACAATAACAAAGAGTATAAATACTGGAAGAAAATCTATGTAGGCCGGCTTTCTCATGATGCCGATGCTATGAACCAGGAAATTTACCTGAGCGATAACCAGGTGAAGATGCAGCAGGATTTTTATCGTAAAAATATGGACATGAGCATACTGCTTACCGGCTTAGGCTATGCCTTGCAGATTATAGATGCCATTGTTTTTGCGCACCTTCGCGATTTTGATATTTCCCCTGATATCAGTATGAAAATTAAACCGGTCATGCTGCCGCAATCGGGAGCAGGTATTGGCTTAGTTGTGAATTTTAAATAATCATTATTCATCAGATTTTGGCAAGAATTATTTCCATTGATTACGGGAAAAAGCGATGCGGTCTTGCCGTTACCGATCCGCTGCAGATTATTGCTACGGGATTGACAACGGTGCCTTCGGATGATTTGATTCATTTTCTTAAAAAATATTTTTCTGATGAAGATGTATCGGAGGCCATCATTGGTTATCCCAAAAACTTAGATGGCAGTGCTACCGATATCACTGCGAAAGTGGAGCAATTCTTCCGGCAGTTTCAGAAAATTTTTCCAACGATTCCGGTCAGCTTAGTGGACGAGCGATATACTTCAAAGATGGCTTCCCGTGCAATAGTGGAAAGCGGTCTGAAAAAGAAGGATCGCCGCGATAAAGGCCTGATAGATGAAGTCAGCGCAGTGATCTTGCTCCAGGGCTATTTGCAAAGTAAAGAGGGGCTTTGAAGCCGGAACAGACATTCCTAAAATAATATTGGCAGGAAACTTGGTAATCATAAGCGCATTTACTATTTTGTGTAGGAAATATCAATGTATTATTTATGGTAAAAATCGGTGTGCTGACAGAGCAACCACCTGAAACGCGCGTTTCTCTTACGCCGGATGGGACTGCCGCTCTGAAAAAAAACAATCTGGACGTCTGGATAGAACATGGCGCCGGTCAAAAGGCCGCCTTTCCGGATCAGCAATATCAACAAGCCGGCGCACAACTGGCTTCCCGTGCGGAAATTTTAAAAAATGCCGATATCCTGCTTTCCGTCAATATGCCTTCTGATGCCGACATTGCTGCTTCGGGTGGTAATAAGATATGGATAGGCATCTTCCAGCCTTTATTTAATGCCGCAGCTATTAAAGCCTGGGCGCTCCGCGCAGCAGCGGTTTTCAGTCTTGATGCACTGCCCCGTACTACCCGTGCGCAGGCTATGGATGTATTGAGTTCACAGGCCAATATTGCCGGCTATAAAGCGGTGCTGCTTGCAGCAAATGTTTTTCCCCGCTACTTCCCGATGTTTATGACAGCAGCCGGCAGTATTCCTCCGGCCAAAGTGCTGATATTAGGTGCCGGTGTGGCCGGCCTGCAGGCTATCGCCACAGCCAGACGGCTTGGCGCCGTAGTGGAGGTATTTGATACCCGCCCTGCCGTAAAGGAAGAGGTGATGAGCCTGGGGGCAAAATTTGTTGAAGTGGAAGGCGCTGCTGATGCCAGCAAGGCCGGCGGATATGCCGTGGAACAATCGGTGGAATTTCAGGAAAAACAAAAAGCAAAGATTGCTGAACATGCCGCCAAAGCGGACATTATCATTACTACAGCGCAGATTCCCGGGAAAAAAGCTCCGATTCTGATTACTAAAGAAATGATTGCCGGCATGAAACCCGGCGCCGTTATTATAGATATTGCGGCGGCCACAGGCGGTAATACCGAATATACCCGGAACAATGAAACTGTGGTGGAGCATGATGTCTCCATTATCGGAAACTCTTACCTGCCCTCCGGCATGCCTTCGGATGCCAGCAAGATGTACAGCAAAAACGTGCAGAATTTTCTCAAACTGATCATTGATAAAGAAGGTGCATTGCAGCTTAATTTTGATGATGATTTAGTGAAAGGTTGTTGTATGGCACACGAGGGTGCGGTAGTGTATGACAGAATACAATAAATGGTGCAACCCCTCAGAGGCAGACCAAAATCAACAGGAAATATCATTAAAAAATAATAACCAATGACAGAGCAATTGCAACAGTTTTTTACGCAGCATTACGATCTGATTACTATCGTTATCCTGTCTGTTTTTTTAGGAATAGAAGTGATCGGGCGGGTGCCGTCCGTATTGCATACGCCCCTGATGAGCGGTGCCAATGCCATACATGGTGTGGTCATTATCGGTGCCATTATTGTTATGGGAGAAGCCGAACCGGATAACTACCTGGCGCTGACCTTAGGCTTTCTGGCCGTTGTGCTGGGTACGCTGAATGTGGTGGGCGGCTTTGTGGTTACTGACCGCATGTTAGAAATGTTTAAGAAGAAAAAATAAGCCGGAACATTTTCAATTACTCATCCATTTTATCCATCAAGTACAATGAATTCCATTTTATTACTTTCTTACCTGATTGGTTCCGTAACCTTCATTATCGGCTTAAAGATGTTGTCGCATCCCGATTCCGCACGACGGGGGAATCTGATAGCCGCCTTCGGGATGACTATTGCCATCGTGGCCACCATTTTTTTATATGAAAAAGACGGCGCCCGTTTACATAACTACGGTTGGATTTTCGGTGGCCTGGCAATTGGTACCGTAATTGGTACTGCTGTAGCTAAAAAAGTCAAGATGACGGCCATGCCCGAAATGGTGAGTATGTTCAACGGTATGGGCGGAGCCTGTGCCATGCTGATTTCCATCGTGGAGTTTAATCATCTGCAACATAGTGTACTGTTAGGTGGAGCGGTATCAATAGGCGTTTTGGTGATTATTGTTTTAGGTATGATTATCGGAAGTGTGTCTTTTGCCGGCAGTATGATTGCCTGGGGAAAGTTGAACGGCACCATTAAAGACCGTTCCTTTGGCGCGCAGCAGTTCATCAATATTGGTTTGTTGCTGCTGATTCTTGTGGTAACAGTATATTTCCTGTTTCAGTGTACGGATGCACAACAGTTTACTGCTTCCGGTGTGACTGTGTTTTTTTATAGTATTCTGGCCGTGTCCCTGCTTTACGGCATATTGTTTGTGATGCCCATCGGCGGAGCGGATATGCCGGTAGTGATTTCCCTGCTGAATTCCTTTACGGGTGTGGCAGCCGCTTTCGGCGGTTTTTTATACGACAATCCCGTTATGCTTACCGGCGGTATCCTGGTAGGTTCAGCAGGCACTATTTTGACTATGCTGATGTGTAGGGCAATGAACCGTTCGCTTAAAAATGTGCTGATCGGCGCTTTGGGCAGTAAGAAAACCGGTGGCGCTGCCGGCAGTAAAGAGCAGGGTAATTATAAAGAGATATCGCTGAACGATACGGCAGTTTTAATGGCTTATGCCCGTAAGGTGATTATTGTACCGGGATATGGTCTGGCTGTGGCTCAGGCGCAACATGCCTGCCATGAACTGGAAAAGCTGTTGGAGGAGAAAGGTGTAGAAGTAAAATATGGCATTCATCCTGTGGCTGGGCGTATGCCGGGTCACATGAACGTATTGTTAGCCGAAGCGGATGTGCCTTATGATAAATTATTGGAAATGGAAGATGCCAACCAGGAGTTCGGAAGCACCAATGTGGTATTGATATTAGGTGCAAACGATGTGGTTAATCCTGCCGCAAAAGACGATCCCTCCAGCCCGATATATGGCATGCCTATCCTGGAAGTGGATCAGGCGGAGCATGTTATCGTCAATAAGCGCAGTATGAAGCCCGGCTATGCGGGTATTGAGAACGATCTGTTCTTTAAACCCAAAACTTCCATGCTCTTCGGTGATGCCAAAAAAGTGCTGCAGGATTTGGCGAGTGAGTTGAAGCAGGTGTAGGTTTTTTTGGAGTGGTGGGTTGGTGACTTTCCTATACGTTTTACTGCTTTTTGTTCCCGATTTGTTTTGTGTCTTTTCCTTTTAGCGTTGTCTTGGCGTTTAGAGATGTAACTACTTTTTTCCCTGTTTGTGTTTCTAATGCTTTCCGGGCATCGCCTGCAATTTTACCGCCTCGTTGAGCCACTTTTGCACTTTCTTCAAAAGAGTCAGGATTTTCTGCTTGTGAAATGTCTTTGGTTGAAGCTTCTGCAAGCATATTCAAAATCAGTTCGGTGTTAGTCATATTGTCCCGAAGATTTTCCTTTTTCAACCCTTTGAGATTTTTATATTCTTTGGTTGTGTTACCTGACCACGCTTTTGTGATAATGTCTGTCAAAGTAGCAAACTGAACACCCTCTTTCAGTCCTCGTTTTTTCCATTCGTCTGTGAGTTCTTTACGGATTTCAATACTTTTCAGTCGTTGATTTATCCAATTCTCGGAATAGCCCAATTTTAAGTATTGCCCCAAAGCCCTGTCAATAGAAAGTTCGGGGTCTTGCATTTCGTCCAAACGTTCTGATGCTACTTGTGCCAGCCAAACTTTAAAAGGCTCTGCTTTTGGTGATGGAATTGATTGAATTAAGCGAAAAAGTTGTTCGGTATCAGCAACATCCGTTAAGTAGAATTTTCCATCTGCTGACCGCATTTTCAGTTGACTACAATTTGTAGCCAACTCACTTCCTTCCTTTTTTAAGCGTGTTTTTAAGACACTCCAATACTTTCTCGGATTGGGGCTATCTGTCAAAACAGCAATTACGTCCACTATGGAAAAATACCATTTCTGCTGTTCCTCGTCCCAATGAGTGCGGACTTGCTTTTGCTCAAATATTTTTATGGCGTTTTCTTTGTTCATTATTTTGGATATTATAGGTATGTGCGAAGATAAGAAATAAAAAGAGGCTATGTTTTGCATAAACTGTTTTATTAGAGACGAACGTAAAGCTTTGTATTTTTTGGTAAGATTTATACTATCAATAGAGCCTTCATGATTGCCAAAATAGCATACATTTTAACAATAGGAGCTGTGATGGTACTTTCGCCATTATTATTAACCAATTGAATTGTTGGGTTATCATCTCCTTTTAGGAAATATGAAGGAAAAACTACCGCAATTTTTCCTAAGGCAACTTTTCCATCATTGCCCAAAACGCTTATTATACTGTAAGCGCCGCTTGCAAGATAATCCTTTCCGTCAAAAACATTTTCCGGTTGTCTGGGAATATATAGCTTGAAATTGTACCACCCACATCAAAAAAGCACATTGCCGAATGACAATGTGCTTTTTTGATGTGGGTATAGAACCCAAATATGGAAAACGATTAAGCCAGCGTAATGCTGTCGTCTAAATAAACATCCTGAATAGTATGCAGCAATTCCACACCTTCCTGCATGGGTTTCTGGAAGGCTTTCCGTCCGCTGATCAGCCCCATGCCACCGGCGCGTTTGTTCACCACTGCGGTAGTAACGGCTTCAGATAAATCGGAAGCGCCTTTGGATTCACCGCCGGAATTGATCAGGCCGGAACGTCCCATATAACAGTTGGCTACCTGGTAACGGCACAAATCAATCGGATTTTCGGTGGTCAGCTTGTCATAAACCAATTTGCTGGTTTTGCCAAAGTTGATGGCCGTATATCCGCCGTTATTGGTCGGCAATTTTTGTTTGATGATATCCGCCTGGATCGTAACGCCTAAATGATTGGCCTGTCCGGTCAGGTCGGCAGCAGCATGATAGTCCACACCGTCTTTCTTGAAAGCGCCATTGCGCAGATAGCACCATAAAACGGTAGCCATGCCCAATTCATGTGCATATTCAAATGCTTTGGCCACTTCAATGATCTGGTGGTGGCTTTCTTCCGAACCGAAATAAATTGTAGCGCCCACTGCGGTTGCGCCCATATTCCAGGCATCTTTAATGGTACCGAACATGATCTGGTCAAATCCGTTAGGATAGGAGATAAATTCGTTATGATTGATCTTTACAATAAAAGGAATTTTATGAGCATACTTCCGGGCTACAGCACCTAACACGCCATAGGTAGAGGCTACGGCATTACATCCGCCTTCCATGGCTAATTTGATAATGTTTTCGGGGTCAAAATACATGGGGTTGGGAGCAAAGGAAGCGCCGGCGCTGTGCTCAATGCCCTGATCTACCGGCAGGATAGACACATAGCCGGTATTAGCCAGCCGCCCGTGACCCAGCAGGGCCTGAATACTGCGCAGGGTAGGGATATTCCGATTAGACATTGCCCAAACCTGATCTACATGATCTGCAGAAGGTGTATGCAGTGAGGAAGCCGGAATCGTCTCACATTTGTGTTGTAACAGATTTTCGGCATCTGCGCCCAGTAATTCAACAATCTTGTTGTTGCTCATAGCTAATGAAAGATTCTTTTATGGTTAGAAAATTGTTTGCAAAGGTAAGATTTTAATTAATATGGTAAATGCTTGTATTTAGTAATTATTTTTGTTGAATTAACGATTTACCTAATTATGTCATTTATCCCACAGGAAGAATTAAAATCATTGGAAGAGCAGGCTGCTTTTCAGGATGAAAAACGCAAAGCGTTATTAGCCTGGTTAGGGCGCCGTTCTCCTTTTTATAAAAAACTTTTTGCCGGCTTGCAGTTAGACCCGCTTCAGCCGGACATCCTGAATTACTGGAATCGTATTCCAACCACCAGCAAGGATGATCTGCAAAATCATAATTTCGATTTTTTATGTATTCCCCGGAATGAGATTGCAGAATATACGGCAAGCTCCGGAACCTTAGGGCGGCCGGTAACCATCCCGCTTTCTGCAAATGATCTACAGCGCCTAGCCTATAACGAATACCTGTCATTCTGTAGTATGGGTATGGAGCCGGGCCAGATGTTGCAACTGATGCTGACACTCGACCGGCAGTTTATGGCTGGTATGGCCTATTTTTCCGGACTGCAGAAATTAGGTGCCGCAGCTATTCGTACCGGTCCCGGTCTGCCCCAGATGCAATGGGAAACGATACAAAGATTGCAGCCGGACGGCTTAGTGGCGGTGCCGGGCTTTCTGCTGAAAATGATCAACTATGCGCAGGAACAGCATATTGACCTGAAAGCATGCAAGGTAAACAAGGCCCTGGTGATCGGCGAAAGTATCCGGAATGAGCATTTAGAGCCGGGAGCTCTGGCCCGGCAGATTACTTCGGAATGGGATATTAAGCTATACGGCACCTATGCTTCCACCGAGATGCAGACGGCATTTACGGAATGTCATGCCGGTGCGGGCGGCCACCATCATCCGGAGCTGATCTATGCGGAGCTGCTGGATGATGCCGGGGATCCTGTGGAGGCGGGTATGCCGGGAGAAGTGACGGTTTCTACCTTTGGCATTGAAGCGATGCCACTCCTGCGCTACCGTACAGGTGATATCTGCCGTGCTTATATGGAGCCTTGCAGTTGCGGTAGAAAAACCTTGCGCCTCGGACCTGTTTTGGGTCGTAAGAAGCAAATGATCAAATACAAAGGCACTACACTTTATCCTCCTGCTGTTTTTGACCTGCTGAATGCGGTGCGTATCATTGAAGATTATGTGGTGGAAGTAAGCACCGATGAAATCGGTCAGGACAGGATTATCCTGCATCTTTGCAGCGCTGTATCTCCGGAAGAATGCAGCCGTCTGCTTTATCCTGCACTACAATCGCGTTTGCGTGTAGTGCCGGAAATACGGTTTCATAGCTCTGAACAAATTCTTCACATGCAGTACCCGGATGCCGGACGTAAACCTTTGCGTTTTATTGATAAACGTAAGCAGGTTTAAGATGCGCTTCCTTGCAGTATTTGCTGGTATTCGGGGCTGTGAATAACTTCCATGGCGCGCTTCAGCAAACTGTCCCGTTCGTTGGTTACCCGGTAAAAATCACCCGGATCAAAGAGCATCTTTGCCAGCATGGCTTTTGCCTGGTTTTTCAAAAAGGCTAAAGCGGCAGGCTGCTGCCAGACAGTTTTGGTATGAGCGGCATTTTCCAATATAAAAGCCTGGCGCAGTTCTTCCGTCATCTGAGGTGTAAAGGTGAAATTTTGATCAAAATCTTCAAAATTCCGGTATTGCTTCAGTTCCTGGCGATGCTGATTGAAATAATGATAAACGTAGTTGCTCAATACAGACGTGGAATACAAAAATTCCAATGCGGAAGATTGGAAGATTGCGTCTGCGGGTACAATAATATCGGGTGTGATACCACCGCCACCGTACAGCTTACGATGACTTTTCTGGGAAAAATATACTGTAGTATCTGCCAAAGCACTGTCGGTTCCGGAAGTGTCATAAAGACGCTTGTAATAATCATGAGCATAAGCATCACGACCCTGCGCATAGGAACGTTGAATGGAACGTCCGGTGGGTGTATAATATCGTGCAGTCGTGAGCCGGAGTGCAGAACCGTCACTTAGCTCAAACTGCTGCTGTACTAAGCCTTTTCCGAAGCTTTGCCGACCCATAATTACGGCACGATCCCAATCCTGCATAGCACCTGCAATAATTTCACTGGCGGAAGCCGAGCCTTCATCTATCAGCACGACCAAACGACTGTTTTCTAATGCGCCGGGACGGTTTGCATCATACTCCTCTTTCTCGGATTTTCTGCCTTGGGTATAAGTTACCATTTTCCCATCATTGAGAAACTCATCGGCAATAGCTACTGCAGCTTCCATATAACCGCCCGGATTTTGTCGCAGGTCTAATACCATTTGCTGCATACCGGCTTTTTTTAAGGTATTGCCGGCTTTTTTAAACTCGTCATAAGTAGTGGCGCTGAAGCGGTTGATTTTTACATAACCGGTTGTTGCATCCAGCATATAAGCCGCGTCAACACTATAAAGCGGAATAGCATCACGAACCACATCAACGGTGATGAGCTTTTCATCTGAACCCCGTTGCAGGCTTAATTTTACTGTACTTTTTGCCGTACCCCTCAGCTTTTTTATCAGTGCATCGGAACTCATCTTTACACCGGAAACCAAAGTATCATTGACTTTGATAATCCGGTCGCCGGCCTGTATGCCTGCTTTTTCGGACGGCCCTTTATGAATGACGGAAACAACCTGTATGGTATCATTTAATTTATAAAATTCAATACCGATACCTTTAAAGCTGCCTTCTAAATTTTCATTGACACTGCCTAACTCCCTTGCCGGTATATAAATGGTATGCGGATCCAAATGCTTTAAAATACCCGTAACAGCATCTTCATACAACGAATCGCTGTTGACGGAATCCACATATTGGTCATTAATCAGGGTAATGATTTCCCGCAGCGGATCATTGCGTTCCACCAATACACGAAATACATTGCTTTTGCTGTTTTGGTTGCTTATAAAATACCCCAGGAGGATTCCGGTTACCAATGCTGCAAAGAAAATAAAAGGAGCCCACACATTCCGGCGTCTGCGGGAGTTGTCAGTCATAAAATGAGAGAAAGATTGAAAATTTTTGCAAAATTAGGGTAATTCCGTAGTAGAAAACAAAGAATTCCTGTCTTTCTGCCGTATTATTTATTTGTAAGGTGCATATTGCAGTACAGGCTTGAATTGCGGGCTGCCGTCCTGATTAAAACCGTACTGGAAAATAGCGCTTCCTGAAATATGACCGTCTTCATATTCTGCATAAACCCAGCGGTCATTGATCAGTTGAATTTTATAAAACCGCATGGTGCCGCCCAAAACGCCTTTTATGGGAATGAGTTGCGGCCGGCTGCGGAGCGAACTGTCCATATAGGCTTCAGGGTCGGGGATGCCGTATTGCTCAAAGCGGGAATAGCTCCAGCTTTCCGCCGTATTATGTGCATCGCCACCGGTCAATGCCTGTTGCAGGGAGTCCTGGCTGGCTTTGAATAGATGAATAACCTGCTGCAGCGAATCAATTTTCTGCTGCTGCTGTTGTATACCGTTACGGTTACAGCCCGATACGATTAAGATTAAAAGGGCTGCTGCGGGGAGAAGGAACTTTTTCATACGCTTCATTTTTTATTTCAAACACGGAACCCTGTAGGTTTCTTAACAATATTATTCCCATTCAATGGTTGCCGGCGGCTTACTGCTGATATCATAAACAACCCGGTTGATACCCCTGACTTTGTTGATGATATCGTTGGAGATAGCAGCCAGCAGATCATAAGGTATATGTGCCCAGTCGGCGGTCATGCCATCTATTGATGTAACGGCACGCAGCGCTACCGTATATTCATAAGTGCGTTCGTCACCCATAACGCCTACGCTTTGCACCGGCAGCAGAATAGCGCCGGCCTGCCAGATACGATCATATTCGCCGCTTTCGCGGAGATGGCGGATATAGATATCATCCGCTTCCTGAAGCAGGTGCACTTTTTCTTCGGAGACCGCCCCCAGAATACGAATGCCTAATCCCGGCCCGGGAAAGGGATGTCTTTGCAAAAATACGGAATCAATGCCCAATGCTTTCCCGATACGGCGCACTTCATCTTTGAACAAATAACGCAGCGGTTCTATCAGCTCCATTTTCATCACCTCCGGCAATCCGCCTACATTATGATGAGATTTTATTGTGGCTGAAGGACCGTTTACGGAAACTGATTCGATTACATCGGGATAGATCGTACCCTGGCCTAAAAAAGTAACATCCTGAATGTGCTGCGCCTCGTCATGAAATACATCAATAAACATACCGCCGATGATCTTACGTTTTTTTTCTGGATCGCTTACACCATCTAATGCCTGGTAAAATCTTCGCCGGGCATCCACACCTTTTGTATTTAGCCCTAAATGTTTATAACCTTCTAATACCTGTTCAAACTCGTTTTTACGCAGTAGCCCGTTATCCACAAAGATGCAATAGAGCTGATCACCGATGGCCTTATGAATCAGCGTAGCCGCCACTGTGGAATCTACTCCGCCGCTTAAGGCCATTACCACTTTAGCATTCCTCGCCTTTTGTTGAATATGTGCAACCGTTTCTTCGATGAAGGCAGCCGAAGTCCAGTCCTGCCGGCATCCGCAAATATCCACGGTGAAATTTTTCAGCATTTGCCTGCCATCGCTGCTGTGCGTCACTTCAGGATGAAACTGAATACCGTAAACGGGGTGGGGGAATCCTGTTGCTTTATAGGCGGCAACCGGAATATTAGGTGTTTTAGCCAGTAGCGTAAAACCTGAAGGCAGTTCTTTTACGCTATCGCTATGGCTCATCCAGACCTGGGTATTTTCCGGTACCGCAGCAAATAATTTTTCTTGTTCTACTAATTGAATATGCGCCCGGCCATATTCCCGGCTGTTGGATTTTGCCACCATGCCGCCGTTTTGCTGAACAATCAGTTGTGCACCATAACATACGCCAAGTAGCGGAACCTGTTGCGCCCATGCTGTGATATCCGGCTTGGGTGCATTCGGATCATTCACCGAAAAAGGACTGCCCGAAAGGATAATACCTTTTACCTCTTCCGTGATAGATAGCGGTTTGAGACAGGGATGTATTTCACAATAAATATTCAACTCCCGGATGTTACGGGCGATGAGCTGGGTATATTGGGAGCCAAAATCTACGATGATGATTTTTTCTGTCATGGAAAAATATGATGTGTGTTAATTTTTTTACAGGAAAATACTTTATAGCTAATCTAAAATCCAATCCCGAATGTTCAGGACAAAATTCAAAATCTAAAATTCAAAATCCAAAATCCCAGCCCTTCTTTTCTTATGATCAATCTGTCATAGGTTCTACGGTATAGCCTTCGGAGCGCAGCAGGTCTATTACGCCTTTTTCTCCCCAAAGGTGGCCGGCGCCAACGGCGAATAAAGTAGGCTGTGCCGTCATCGTTTCCATCATTACCGGGATCCATTTTGCATTACGCTCATACAGCAGCCCGTCTAAATCAGTACTGTATTCCTGCGACCGGATAATCAATTGGTACAATGCCGGCAAATCTTGTGCTTTATAAGCAGCTGTTAGCTGTTGCAAAAGCTCTGCGGCTTCTTCCCCATTGTCGTCAATAGTTTTTATAACATATTTTGTTACACTGTCGGTATTCATGTTTTCCAAAACCTTTAACTGGTCGTCGGCTGATTCCAAACCGATAAGCTCTTTATTCGCTTCCAATGCCTTTTTCATAATATTCATTTCATACGATTCGGTTTCATCACATTTGCCGGTGTTTTTAGAAGCCATCAGCGTAAGTAATGCAATGGGTTTCATCTTTTCCATGATCATCATGGGCATGCCTAATTTTTCCTGTATGTATTGGGATACTTTTTCATAATCTTCTTCCGAAAAGAAATCTTTCAGACTTTTTCCCGCCGGAAGCATAAGCCCCATGGAGACTTTCATCTGTAAGGACGGATCGTCCAAATCCATTTCCATACATATCTTATCAGCATGATCCAGCGCATATTGCATGGCAGGAGTCCAGAAGTAATCATCTTTGCAGATAATATGGATGGTGCCTAAGAGGTAAGATGGCTGTTGGAGCCCCTTGCCGCTTATCTTCCAGGTTAAGGATTGACCTTCTTCCGGCTGGAGCGTGTTGTCGGAGCTGTGCTTGTTGGCCTGTGCTGTACAGGAAATAATCCCGAATAAAAGGGTACAGACTAAGAGCGGATACTTATACATACTTTTATAGTGTTAAGTCAAAAGTAAAAAGTCAAAATGCAAAACAATAAGAATCTGATAATCAATATAGCAAAGTCTTGAACATACAGACAATGTATTCTTGACTTAGCAATAAGTCAATTAAGCAGGCAAAGATAAGGCTTTTTAGTGGCAGGAGATGATGCTTAATGGGGATGTGCATTGATTAAAGTCAGCATAGCCAGCCCTACACCTAATAAGATCGCCATCCATTTTTTAGGGTTCATTTCATGCGATTTGGTGCCGCTTTCGAAAAAGATCGTAGTAGCTATGTGCAAAAAAGAACCGGCCACTACCGGAATACAGTAGGTAATGACATCGGCAACGACATCAAAACGATTCCCGATATAATAACTGAGCAGGGAAGCCACCGGTGTAATGGTGGCAAACAGCATCATGCTCAGCGAGGCTTTGCTTTTGCTTTTTGTACTGAATAATACGGCCGAAGTAATCAGCATAGCCTCCGGCAGTTTGTGCAGGGCTACGGCAAGATATAAGGAAGGCAGGGTATTATGATCGGAATAGGTAGTGCCCAGCGGAATGCCTTCGCTGAATGCGTGGAAGCCGAGACCTGCAAATACGGGAAGGACAGGAAGCGCCCGGTGCTCATGGGTATGTAGGTGTCCGTGCTCCATGCCGTGCGTAAACCGCTGTATGATTTGTTGTAAAAAAAATCCGCTCAGGATCAGCCATCCGGCATGATGCCCCAGCACTTCAATGTTTTCCGGGATAAGATGCAGTAAGGTAATGCCTAATAAAAAAGAGCCCGAAAATGCCAGCAGGTATTTCATCAGGCGCTCATCCTGGTCTTTTTTCCACAAAGGAATGCTGCCCCCTAAACAGGTAATGGCGAACAGTAAAAGACAATACGGCAAAATGTTATTCATAACAGCGCAATGCGAGCATGCAAAAGTACAGGAAATAGGTGCATTTTGCTTAAATGTCTTTTCACAGAAAAACGATATTTTTGTAAAAAACCCGAAAAATATGGCGGCCACTTCAATTGCTGATGCATTACAGCAACTCTTCCGGGATCAGCGATGGACTTCCCGTTTATACGAAAAACGATTGCGACAGGAATGGGAAACCATAGTGGGAAAAACCATTTCAAAATATACCGGCTACATCAGGCTTAACGATAAAACGCTTACCGTTCAAACCGATGTGGCTGTACTGAAACACGAATTGCAACTGATGAAAGTCCAGCTCATGGAGCGGATCAATGAATTTTTTGATACCGAAGTAGTAAGGGAAATTATGGTGAAATGAGAGAGGCGGATTGCCAGGGATAGACTGAAAAAGGGGAATCATTATCATTGCTTTAATAATAGCTTTTGACCGTTTTTTTATGAGTTGTAACACGCTTTACGGATCGCTTCTTCTACGGTGGCTTCAAAATTTTTAATGGTGTTTGTTATTTGGGCTAATGTCTGTTCGTCAATATGACCCTTTTCGTCAAACCTGCCTTTAATGCCTTTGAGCAGTAAATTGTTTTTATCAGCGGTGATGGCTCCCAGCATCTTTAGTATCATATTTAATTCTTCATGCCCTTTTTCGCCGCTTGCAGAAGCCGTGATGATGGAAACGGGTTTATCCGTGAAAATTACGGTGGAAACACACCACTCCAGAATATTTTTTAAACCGCTTGGAATGCTGAAAATATATTCGGGTGTGCAAAAAAGAATACCATCGGCATGATCCATCTGTTCGCGAATCCGTAGGATTTTATCGGGAACATTATTGATAGTAAGTTTAGTTTCAAAATGCGGATAGCCGTGCAGATCATTAATAATTTGCAGGTCGAAATTTTCAAAAATGGCTGCAATTTGTTCAACTATTTTCAGGTTTGAAGAATGCTCGGTTGCGCTTCCGATTAGGGCTAAAATGTTCTTTTTGCTATGATTCACGATATGTTTTTAGAGATACCTAAGAGTATGTCTGATCTGCTGATTTATTTCAGACGAAAAGTTCTCAGACTGAAGCGCTTGTTGCATCACTGCTTTTCTTCCCCAACAAATCTCTAAGGTATTTTTCAATATCCGACCAGTGTTCTTTAAGCGATTCCGCTCCTTCGCGGCCTAACTCCGAAAAATAGTCCTTTGCCATTCCTGCGCCGGTTTCCGCCTCTTCCCGAAACTTGCCGGCTTTGGATTTGAGTGACCGGATCAGTTGTTCCTTTTCCTCATCCGTCATGGAAGCATATTTGAGTACGGCAGCGCCTGCCGCAGCGCCTAATAAAAAGGTAGCGATATTTTTTGTGCTGATTCCCATAATCGTTCCGTTTTTTAAATTGTGAATACATTTGGGTGCATTAAAAATACAAAATAATCCTGAATTTCCCATTACCAAAACAATAAATTAACTTTGGCGGCGTTTTAAACCGGATTTTTTCGGTTTCATGATTAAAATGTTCCACAATGAAGCAATGTATATTTTGTCTGGCAGCAGGTATGCTGTTTTTTGCAGTTTCCTGCAAAAAAGGTGATAATCATAAACTTGACCCCGATGATCAGGTGCCGGTTGATTATATGTCCACCCGGCCAGGCTCCTGGTGGCTGTACGCATCCAATGAAGACGATGTGGTTTACCGGAGGATGGCTACAGGACGTGATTCCGTAAAGGATGGCTTTACCTACAATTATTACGAATCATACGATACGGTATATGATCGCACCACTCCGGAATATTTCGGTAAAAACGGTGATAAATTTCTGATGTTAGTGGACTTGTTTGATGACCAACAGCAATATGTTACCGTGGTGCTTTCCAAAGATGATCCCGTAGTGGGAGACAATTGGATCAATACGGAATCCTTTACCTATTCCGGTATTCCTCTTGATGCCAAATTTGAATGTGAGGTAGTGGCTACCGGGCTGAGCATGACCATCAATGGCAAGACCTATAATAATATCGTACAACTGAAAAATGACCTGAAAGCGCGGCCTTCTATCACACCTTTATTTGCAGACTGCGGTACCGTAATGATCTGGTACAGCAAAGGCATTGGTATCATCAAACGGAATTTCGATATTCACATCCTGTCTTTATATACACGCCAATATACTGACTCGCTGATTGATTACCATATAGAATAATAATATGCTCCCTGAGATGGTTTATCCTGCTAAATGAAAAGGCTTTCATTTAGCGTTTCTACCGTGCTTTGTCCTGATTTTTTATTGCGAAGCAAAACAAAAAAACTATCAGTCCTAACAGAAAAGGCATTTTTTTATGGCTTAGAAAATTCTCGGAGACATATAAGCGGGAGTATTGCCGTACGTTTTCACGGTTTCAACTAAGATAGCTATTCTAATCAAAGTGACGGTAAGACCTTTCTAGCTCAACAGATTCTGATTTTTGACTTTTGGTTTTTGACTTAAACACTTAGTGTAATAATTCGCAGGGCTTCATGCCGGCTATCTTTTTAAAGGCGGTGCTGAAATGCGAGGCACTGCCGAAGCCTAAGAGGAAGGCCACTTCATTAACGGTCATGTTTTTTTGCTGAAGCAGAATCCTGGCTTTTTCAATGCGCTGATGCTGCCGGTATTCATGAATGGTTTTGCCAAACATAGCTTTGAATCCTTTTTTAAGATAACATTCATTCATACCCACCATCCTGGACAGGTCGCGGATAGTTACAGGAGCATCTATCTTGTCAAGAATAATTTTCTGGGCTTCTAAGATTTTATCCCGTTCCGTATTATTGCTCAAAAAACTACATGCCGGCAGATAGTTGGCTTCATCCGGAACGAAGAATGCCGTAATGCTATGGCGCAACAGCAGCATGACGGCTTCATGCAATCTTAAATGCCGGATGAAGTCTTCACGTTCATAAAGGTTGAGGCCGCGGATAAAATCCAGCGCATCACGGCTTGCGGCATTCGGTGTAAAGGCCTGTTCTACGCTGCGGTCGCTTTGAAAAGGTTGTTGCTCATTTAAAATACCGTCATCAAAACTGTTGAAAAATTCAGGATGCACATGAATCTGTACAGAACGTTGCATTTCCTGCGCCTCATTATTATATTCGGGAATAAATACTAAGGAAATATAAGGGCTTCCGTCTTCATACGGCAGGTAGCGTAATAAGGCTTTCTCATCTCTTCCTCCCTGGTTATCGCCCAGGGTAATGTCTAATAATTCTATAGTAATGCCATTGCCGGAATGCCATTCCGTCCGTTCACACAAAAGCACTTCCTCCTCAAAAAAACGATGAATAAAAGCATCACTTTTTTGTTGTTTTATATCCGGCAGGTATGGTGAAACATTTGTTTTTTTCATTCCCAATATTTAAGTCAGATTGCAAAAGTACGAATGATAAATGAGTTATGCCTTATCGCCGGACATATACCCTTGTGCCGGGGCCTACGAAGCGGCAAAAATCTATAATATCCACAGACTTGAGTGCTACACAGCCATCTGTCCAGCCAATGCCCATATCTACCATCTCATCACCGCCCCTGAAGGTGCCATGAATGCCTACCGCCCCTCCTATACGGCTGTTGCGGGGTATCTGCCCGTCCTGAATGCGTTCTTGGAATCTTTTATAGGATTCCGGATTGGGATAATCCAACAGAAGAAATTTCTGCCAGTTACCATGATCTCTTTTTTCTACAATTTTAAACCATCCTTCCGGTGTGCAGCGGTCACCTTCCCGCATCTTGTCATGTAGCCGGTCGGGGCCGAATACCGCACGATATTGCCGGATCCGTTGCCGCTTATAAATGATGGCAATCAGGTAATTGGTTTTATCCACTAATACCATTAGGGAATCGGCATTCAGTGTATCGGGATTAATCGGTTTGCGCTCATTCAAACCGGGGAAAGGAGGAAATATCAGAATCTCGGTAATCACTGCGGCTCCTTGTGTATATTGCACGGTTCTTACAATATTCCCGTTTTTATCTTTCACTTCACTGATGATTTTTGCATTCTTAGGCAAGCCGTCATTATCGCTCTTTTTAGTAGAATCCGCTTGTGCCGTATTGCCTGTTTCCGGCATTCCGGTTTTTAACTTTTGTGCGGATACCTGCGTTGCAGCAAACAGGGTCAGCATAGCCACTAATACAGGAAAAAGAGATGCGCTCATAATCTGTTCAACATTCCACAAACCATAAGTTAATGGTCTTGATTTTTTTATTAAAGGGTAAAATTGAAAAGCAGCATACTTATTACCCTTTGTATCCTGCTATTGGAGTTATTTATTTCTTGTCGCCTAAAATACGCAACAGATAAATAAACAGGTTGATAAAATCCAGGTATAATGCCAGTGCACCGAGAATGGCGCCGCGCTTGCGGTCTTCTATCGAATCCAGCAGGGCATATGCTTTGATCTTCTGCGTATCATAGGCAATAAGTCCCACAAATACCGCAACTCCTATATAGGAAATGATCCAGTAAAGTGTAGTGCTGTGCATAAACATATTCACTATAGAGGCGATAATAATACCAATCAGCGCCATGAACATCAGTCGCCCGAAAGAGGTCAGGTCGGTTTTGGTAAAATAGCCTACGGCGCTCATGATGCCAAACGTGCCGGCAGTGATGGCAAAAACAGCAAAGATGGAGGATAAGGTGAAAATGCCTAACAGTACGGCAAAGGTAAATCCGTTCAAGGCCGCATAACCTAAGAAAACCGCAGCGGCTATTGCCGGCGACATCTTTGTGATCCGCATTGATAAAAAACCTACTAAAAATAACTGTCCGATCAGCAACCCGAAAAATAACATCCGGCTGCTGATAATTAAATTAATCAGGGTTTCATTAGTAGCTGTCACCCAGGCCACAACTGCCGTAATCATCAATGCCACAAACATCCAGCCGTAAACCCGTGTCATATACCGGGCAATAAAACCGGCATTTGCCGGACTTTCGTGCTGCTCCACAATATCTTTCCAACTACCGTATTGATTTTGAATCTGATTGTTTTCCATGCTTAAAAATTAAATTTTGTGCCGAAGTTAAAGATTTTTTTTCTTAGCAATATGGTAATATACTGATTGATTTTGTTATAATTCAAATGGAAATTCATACTAAAAAACCTATGCAAAAGTATAGCGGTAATATGTTTGGTAAAAAATAAAAGCATTCCCGTTCATATCTGTTTTTACGCTTTAAAAATTTTACTTTTGCGCCTATGAATTTGAATACATTAACGGCTATTGGCCCTGTTGACGGACGGTATCGCCGCCAATTGGAAGAGCTGGCGCCCTATTTTTCAGAATACGGCCTCATTCGCTATCGCATCCGTATTGAGATGGAATATTTTATGGCATTAGCTGATGCAGGTATTTTCAATATGCCCAAAAATATTACGGCTACAAAGCTGCGCAGCGTTTATGAAGATTTTACGGAAGAACAGGCACAGCAGGTAAAAGCCATTGAAAAGGTGACCAACCATGATGTGAAAGCCGTAGAGTATTTTATTAAAGAACAATTGGAGCAAATGGAGGCTGGAACCATTATGGAATGGGTACACTTCGGACTGACTTCCCAGGATATCAATAATACTGCCGTGCCGCTGCTGTGGAAAGAATCCATAGAAGAAGTATATCTGCCGGCATTGCTGAACCTGACCCATCATTTAAAAAAGCAGGCTCAAAGCTGGAAAGCGGTTCCTATGCTGGCCCGTACGCACGGACAGCCGGCATCGCCCACTGTTTTGGGAAAAGAATGGATGGTGTTTGTAGAACGGCTGCATCATCAGATAGATTTATTAGGTCAGATTCCATATGCGGCAAAATTCGGCGGTGCTACGGGCAATTTTAACGCGCATGTTGTTGCTTTCCCAAAAACAGACTGGATTGCTTTTGCAAACAATTTCGCACAACAGCTTGGCCTTCAGCGGATGCAGTTTACTACCCAGATTGAGCATTATGATTATCTCGCTGCTTATTTTGATAACCTGAAGCGGATCAATAATATCTTAGTTGATCTTTGTCGCGATATCTGGACGTATATTTCCCAGGAATATTTTAAACAAAAAACCAAAAAAGGTGAAGTGGGTTCTTCTGCCATGCCGCATAAGGTGAATCCGATTGATTTTGAAAATGCGGAAGGCAACCTCGGCGTGGCGAATGCGCTCTATGAACATTTTGCCGCTAAGCTACCGGTCAGCCGTCTCCAGCGTGATCTGACCGATTCTACCGTACTGCGCAACGTCGGAGTGCCTTTAGCCCATAGTTTGCTGGCGATAAAATCCATTGAAAAAGGACTGAACAAATTATTGCTGAATGATGGCAAATTAGATGCGGATTTGGAAAATAACTGGGCGGTGGTAGCCGAAGCCATTCAGACCGTATTACGCAGGGAAGGCTATCCGAAACCTTATGAAGCGCTGAAGGAGCTTACCCGCGGCAAGGGGCATATCAATCAAAAATCCATTCACCGGTTTATTGATCAGCTTGAAGTCAGTGCCTCTGTAAAGAAATCTTTAAAAAAGATAACACCTCAAAATTATACGGGTATTACCGCAGGATTCTAAGCCATTACTTATTGTTTGTATTGTCAAACGCGATGCTTTTATTTGTCAAACGCGGTGCGTTTGACCTACAACCGTTGCGGCATAAACATTACGTTTTGGTATTGGGTGACGTTTTTCATTGCATTGTAGGTCAAATGCATTGCATTTGACTGTTTTGTCATAAATATTGTGTTCCGGTATTGGTTAGTGTTTTCCATTTGTGGGGGAAATGGTATTGCCTTTGGCTATCTTGTCAAACGCATTGCGTTTGACGTACAGTCGTTGCGGCATCAATATTACGTTGCGGCATTGATTAATGTTTTCCATTTATGGGGAAAATGGCACTTCATTTGACTGTTTTGAACGTTCGTTCCGTATTGTCAAACGCTATGCGTTTGACGTACAACCGTTTCGTCACAAACATTGTGTTCCTCCCCCACCTATTTCCCCAACCGCTTCAACAGCATATTTTTAAATTCTGTTTCGGCGGCATACATCGCTGCTAATTGGTCTGCGGAAACTACACTGAGAAATTCGTTTTTATATTTCCCGCGAATCTGAACCTTTTTTTCTTCCAATGCCTGCAACCGATCCACCTTATCCTTTGCTTTATTTCCCGCATCGTTCAGCGCTCTTTTTTCCCGCCATACCAGACGCATCTCATCTTCATAGCGGTTATATACCGGCCAGAATTTTGCCGATTGCCCCGGGGTTAAAGCCATTCTGTCGGAGAGTAGCGCTACTTTAATAGCTTTGAGTTTTGGATCAGATTTTTTATGTTGCTGCGCATTCCCGGTCATAGCCATGCTCAACATGCAAACTACCAGTAATACTAATTTCTGTAACATGGTTTGTCAAATTGTTTAGATACTGTTTTATAAATTTCCTTCTAAATAATCCTCAATCTCCTGATTGCTCACACCCTGTAAAGCATCTTTCCAGTCGTAAGATGTCCCTTTTTGTAAAAAGGCGTTTGCAAGGGAATTTTCATCAAATTCATCAATATGGTTTTCTATATAAAGCTGTATATCTTCGTTGGAAACCTGGGCCAGTTGGCGGTTCAGTTCAACAGTTCCTGTAGCTGTACCGGAAGCGGCAATGGTTTGCTGAACCTCGGAAACTTCCTGCCGGTTAAAAAACAGCCATCCGGTTAAGGTCACCAACAGGGCTACGCCGGCAGCAATTGCCCATCCGGTACGGTTTTTCTTCTGACGGTGATGCAGTTCCTCTGCCGGGATGGTTTGTCCAGATTGATTAAAGTATCCTTCAGGTACAGTGAATGGCAACTTGTTTTTAAGCCCTGCAAGTAAAGGAGAAAGTTCAGGCTCCTCCTGACCGGCATGGTTACGGATGTGTTCCATTATTTGTTCCGGCAGTGCTTCAAAATACCCTTCGGGCGCTTCCATCGGAAATGCAGCTCTGAGATCCGGTAAAAATGATCCCTTTTGTTGCAGCTCTTCACCGGGAGCAAGGTTGTCTTCCCGGATGTGTTGCATTATAATATCCGGGAGCTGTTCAAAATATCCCGGTGGTAAATCGTAAGGCAATTGTTTCTGTGCAGGCCAGGGCATTTCCCGGTGCAGGATAATCTTGTCGGCGGCTTTAGCTTTTTCTAAAACTATGCCGGCTAAGTGTTCAAAATAATGATCGGGAATATGAAATAGGGTATCCTTAGGAAGATGTTGTACGGCGGGGTCGGGCAGGGTTGCTACACGGATACGGGAAATCACGGCAGCGGGAAGCTGATCAAAATAAGCTTCCGGCAAATCAAAAGGCATACAAATGCCGGTGCTTAAAACATCGGCATTCCATAACAGCAGTTCCCGTACATTCTGTTTATTCATAATGGCGTTAGACGCTTGTTAATAACTGTAGTTTAATCCCTTTTTAAAAATTCCTCTACTTTCTTCACGGCATGATGATAGGAAGCTTTCAGCGCTCCGGTAGAGGTATCTAAAACCTTGGACATTTCTTCGTAAGGCATTTCATCATAGTATCTGAGGTTAAACACAATACGCTGTTTTTCCGGAAGGTTTTGAATGGCCTGCTGCAGTTTCCATTCTAACTTATTGGCATCAAAACCTTTTTCCGCCTGCAGCTTATTGCTCATGCCCGTTTCATGATCGGAAATGGAGATAGACCTGCGGCGTTTTTCTTTAGTTAAGAAAGTGATGGTTTCATTCGTGGCAATCCGGTAAAGCCAGGTGTACAGATTGGCCTCCTCCCTGAAATTATCAAGATAGCTCCATACTTTCACCAATACGTTTTGCAATACATCATTTGTATCCTCATGATGGATGACCAAACGGCGAATATGCCAGTAAAGCCTTTCCTGGTATTTTTTTACAATCTTAGTAAAAGCGATTTCACGGGTAGCTTCATTTCTGAAAGCTTCCAGTAATTCCTTGTCATCAATGGGCTGCAAAGGTATTTGTGCCATTCGTCCGTATTAATTTGGGGTAAAAATAGGAAAAGCTGACGAGTTTGCAGCAGTAGCCATACGGGAAAGGCTGTGCATAACTATGCCCGTATGGATTGAAGGACAAATATTCTCCGCCTATATTCTATCGAAAATCCAGAGTCTGCGGCTGCATAAGATTGATTATTTTTGACCCATGAATATACCGGATCAGTCGCCACGTATCATCTTTCTGGGCACCCCCGATTTTGCAGTGGCTTCCCTGCGTGCACTTGTAGAAAATCATTTTAATGTTGTTGCGGTTGTTACGGCGCCGGACAAACCTGCGGGAAGAGGTATGCAGATGAAAGCCTCTGATGTAAAGACTTATGCCCTGTCTCAAAACCTGCCGGTACTGCAACCGGAGCGACTGAAAAGTCCTGATTTTATGGAAATGCTCCGATCTTATCAAGCAGACCTGCAGGTAGTGGTGGCTTTTCGCATGTTGCCCGAAGCCGTATGGAATATGCCGCCGCTCGGTACGATTAATGTACATGCTTCGCTGTTGCCGCAGTATCGGGGAGCGGCGCCCGTCAACCGGGCTGTCATGAACGGGGAGACCGAGACCGGGGTGACTACTTTCAGGTTACAACATGCAATAGATACCGGTAATATACTGCTTCAGCAAAAGGTGGCAATCCTGCCGGAAGATAACGCCGGCAGTCTTTATATGAAACTGATGCATACGGGAGCAGAACTTCTGATCACAACTATTACAGGTATTATTGACGGAACGATACGGGAACAACCGCAACCGCAGGGCGGTGAATGGAAACATGCATCCAAAATCTTCCGGGAAGATGCCCGTATAGATTGGAACCGGCCGGTAAAGGAGCTTCATAACCTGGTGCGGGGGCTGTCGCCTTATCCGGCAGCATTTACGACTATTTCCGGTAAGCAATTGAAAATTTACCATTCGGCATTTGAGGAGGCACCTGTCAATCTGCAGCTCGGCGAATATGAAACGGACGGAAAAACCTATCTGCGTTTTGCTGCTGCAGACGGCTGGCTGTACTGTCTGACCCTGCAATATGAAGGGAAAAAGAAAATGTCCGTAGCGGATTTTTTGAGAGGATTCCGGTTTTAGCTTAGGTTGAAGCATCAATATGGCTGATTGTTGAGCAGGCATTTCCCGGCAGATCAGCGGGCTTATTCATAATTGAAAATGAACATCCGAAATGCGCATATTGATTTGACATTTTTTATGGATTAAAGACCTGTCGCAATATTTATTATGGCTACCTTTGCCTTCCATATATTTAAACCGGAGCATGTTGAAACCGATTCATTATATCAGTATTGTAGTAGCCCTGCTGTTGTGTGTTCTTTTATTCTGGAAAGGAAATATTATTCCACCGCCCAAACCTGCTGAAGCCACTATGGCGCAGACGCCGGGCAATAATATTCAGCTGGTAGCGGCCAGCTTCGATTCCTTATTAGCGGCCACGAAGAAAAAATTATCTCCCCAGGCGCAGGCTATGGTGCGTGATCTGGAAACTACAGCAGCATCGGATGATAAAACTGCTGCATCAACTGCATTTGAGAACCTCGGCAAGCTCTGGCAGCAAAATAAATTCCGGGGTATTGCCGCACATTATTTCGCAGAAAGCGGGAAGTTGGATAATTCCGAAAAAAAGCTCAACTTTGCAGCCCATCTGTACGCAGAGGAGTTAGAAGATGAAAAGAATCCTGAGCTGAGACAATGGCTGGCAGAAAGCGCAATTGATTGTTATACCCGGTCTTTAGCGATAAATCCGGACAACGATACGATGCGGTTAGACCTGGCTTCAGTGTATATTAATGGTACAGGACAAACCATGCAGGGCATTCAGGAATTGCTGACTATCGTCAAAAATGATCCCGCAAACCTGCCCGCAAATATGGTGTTGGGAACCATGGCCATTGAATCCGGTCAGTATGACAAAGCCATTCAGCGGGGAGAGTTGATCCTGAAATACCATAAGGATAACTGGCAGGCTCGCCTTTTCATGGCAGAGGCCTACAAGGAATTGGGTAAGCGGGAGGAAGCGATTGCCTTACTGAATGAGGCTAAAGCCATCAAACAGGACCCGCAATTTAGTGCAGATGTTGATAATTATATTAAAACATTTTAGTAAGAATTATTTATTTCTAATATTTTAAATACAATAAATTATGCCTTGCGGTAAAAAAAGAAAAAGACATAAAATCGCGACCCATAAACGCAAAAAACGCTTGAGAAAGAACCGTCATAAAAGCAGGAAGAAATAAGCTGTTGCTTAAAATCTGCTGAATTGCTGTGTTCCGCACATTCCAGGCCTGCTTTTTATGCGTTATAATAATACAAGCCCTGACAAGCATTGAAGCATTGTCGGGTTTGTTGTTTTTATTCGATAGGCAATAACATTCGTTTGAATCCGCATAAATCAGGCCGGAATCGGATAAATCCCGTATATGCAGGGCATGGTTTAGCGAAGATTATTTTTTATAAATAAACAATATTGATAGCGCCGAAGGAGCGGCAATCCGCCGCCTGATGATCGGCTTTAAAGACGAAAATTGACACAATCATGAACAAAGAAATGATTATCAATTCGTCGGATAGTGGTGTAGAAATTGCTTTGTTGGAAAATAAAAAGCTCGTGGAATTACATTACGAGCAAAATAATTCAGCATTTGCAGTGGGCGATTTATATCTTGGAAAAGTAAAAAAACTGATGCCGGGCTTAAATGCCGCTTTTGTAGATGTAGGATATGAAAAAGACGCATTTCTTCATTATACCGACCTCAGCCCATATATACGTTCGCTGATAAAATTCACCCAATCTGCCATGCGCAGTCCCGGAAATTTTGACTTCGCCCGGTTCAGTAATGAAGCGGAAATTGTCAAAACCGGAAAAATAACCGACGTTTTTAATGGTAAACCGGAAATCCTGGTTCAGATACTTAAAGAACCGATTTCCTCCAAAGGCCCACGCCTGAGCTGTGAGCTTTCTCTGCCGGGCAGATTTGTAGTGCTCACTCCCTTTAATGATTTTGTTTCCGTTTCCCGCAAAATCCATTCCGGCGAAGAAAGAAAGCGACTACAGAAGATCGTGGAAAGTATCCGCCCCAAAAATTTCGGGGTTATCGTTCGCACGGCAGCCGAAGGTAAAAATACTGCCGAGCTGCATACGGATCTCATGGAATTGGAGCAAATGTGGAAAAGTATCCAGGATAACCTCAAAGATGCTACGGCACCTAAACGCATTTTGAGCGAGCAGGGCAAAACCACTTCTATCCTGCGCGACCTGCTGAATGAAAGTTTTCAGAATGTGGTGGTCAATGATAAAGGTATCCTGAAAGAAACCAAAGATTATATTTCAAGGATTGCCCCGGAGAAAGAAGAAATTGTAAATTACTACCATAACGGCCAGCCTATATTTGATCACTTCGGTATTACCCGGCAGGTGAAAGCCTCTTTCGGCAAAACCGTTAATATGCACAGCGGCGCCTATCTCATTATTGAGCATACCGAAGCTATGCATGTTATTGATGTCAACAGCGGTACGCGTGCTGCCGATGGCAACCAGGAAGAAAGTGCATTAAGAACCAACCTGGAAGCGGCGGAGGAGGTGGCCCGGCAACTACGGCTTCGTGATATCGGCGGTATCATTATCGTGGACTTCATTGATATGAAGCTGCCCGATAATAAACGCAAGCTGTATGAGCGGATGAACCAGGTGATGCAGGAGGATCGGGCAAGGCATACCTTACTACCGGTTTCCAAATTCGGGCTGATGCAGATCACCCGGCAACGCCTGCGGCCTGAAATCAATATTGCCACTTCCGAAGTATGTCCTTCCTGCAACGGAACGGGCAAGATAGGGCCTTCGCTGCTGATCACGGATTCGGTGGAAAAAGATTTTCAATACCTGCTCAGTCAGGGACACCGTAAATTATCGCTGCGTTCGCATCCTATGCTGCGTGCTTACCTCAAGGACGGCGGACTGGGAAAGTCGATCCGGTGGAAATGGTACCGTAAGCACGGCACCTGGCTTCATCTGAGCGCAGACAACAGCTACCATCTTACCGAATACCATTTCTTCGACCGCAAAACGGAAGAAGTTATCAAACTCTGATCAGGTCAGGATTGTAATAACACATACCGGCCTTAAAATACCGGCTGCCATTCGGACAAAGGCGCAAAAGATAAATCCCGTGGAGATATCACGGGATTTTCTATTCCCCAGTCGAAGCCGAAGCTGTCGTAGCGAATGCCGCTGTCGTTTTCGCGGTTGTGTATCGATGATACCAAATAAAAAGTCTGCGCCTGCTCCGTCAGCGCCCGGAATCCGTGCGCGAATCCGCTGGGGATATAATACGCATAGTGATTATCCCGGGATAATTCGGTAGCAACATACTGTCCGAATGTTGCTGAATGGCTTCTCAGGTCGAGGATAACATCCAGTATGGCTCCGGAAGGGCAAAATACAATCTTGGCATGATCGAAAGGCGGCTGCTGAAAGTGCATGCCCCGGATGACATCTTTCCGGGAAAAAGAAAAATAACTTTCCTGTAAAGCGAAGGAGATGCCGGCAGCCTGGAAATCTCCGGCATGAAATGATTTGATAAAAGACCCGCGTTCATCCGAAAAAGCGGGCAGCGTTATCTGGAACGCACCTGCAAGCGGCAAAGGATTCCATTGAAACATAGCTAAGCATTACTTTGCCTGTAAAATTAAGGTATGTAAATTTACAGGCAAAAGTCAAAATTAAAAAGTAAAAAAGGGTGCTTTTAATTTTTGCTCACGAATTGATAAAGATGATTATCTGAACTGTGATTTTTTTGATTAAATGACAGGCTTGATTTTTGCATTTTTACTTTTTACTTTTGCATTATTGTACTAGCGCAGCGCTACTTTTTTTTCTTCAATAATTTTACGCAGATTGATCAGGGCATAACGCATCCGGCCTAAGGAGGTATTGATGCTGACGCCGGTAAGCTGCGCAATTTCCTTAAAGCTCATTTCACCGTAAATACGCATTACCAATACCTCGCGCTGCTCTACGGGGAGGAGGCGGATCAACTGATCCACGCAGGATTCGGTTTGCAGGCGGATCATGCGGGTTTCCGCGTTATCATAAGTAGAAGCCGGCATCAGGCTGAAAATGTCGCTGCCGTCGGGCAGGGTGATTTTCACCTGCTGCTTCACCTTTCTGAAATAATCAATACAGAGATTATGCGCAATACGTAATGCCCATGGCAGAAACTTTCCCTGCTCGGAATATTTTCCCGCACGGATATTGGTTACAATTTTCAGAAAAGTATCCTGGAACAAATCTTCGGCAGTGTATTTGTCCTTCACCATCATATAGATGGACATATACACATTGTCTTTATACCGGTAAATCAGTTCAGCGATAGCCTGATCCTGCCCCTGCAGGAATAATTGTACCAATGCCTCATCGGTAAGTAGTTGCTGTTGGGTTGACATATAGGCGCTACAATTTGTTTTAAATATTATGACCAATCGCAAATATTTTACGTCTCCTGTAAATATCCGGACGATCTAAATTATCATGTAGAGGCTAAATCCTATATGCTTTTAAATTTTGAAGTGGACAAATGTAGGGTTTTCTGCGTAACTGAAAAATAAAATTAAAATAATTTCTAAATTTCCATTAAAACGCAATAAAATTCCCGCTGCCTTATTAAGACGAACATAAGAGCAAATGTGTTGGGTGAGTGATAAAAAAATGTTACAAAGGGGTGGAAAGGCGACCAATCCGGCGTTTTGAGTGTGCTGAAATGCAGTTTTTATATCCTTTTTATCCGGAGAATCAGGGTCATTGCCGGATTTTTTATCCAGAAATATTGCAAAAATATATACTGTCCGTTTGTGCTAAACGGTCAGTTCCTGTTCAATGGCCGTATCGTATTTTGTTTTCCAACCGGAAACACCGCCCCAGTCGCGGGTAAATACCCGGATATTGCCTTCCGTAACTGTACCTAATTTCAATGCCGGGAAACCGTTCAGCAACTGCTCGAATGCTTCCGCTTTTTCGGGAGCCACACTTACTATTACACGGCTCTGGGCTTCGCCAAAGAGACAGGCATCCGGGCGTACGCCGCATTCAGGATTGATATCAAAACCTAAATTACGTACCATAGCGCTTTCCAATAAGGTGATAAACATGCCTCCTTCGGATATGTCATGAGCGGAATGAATCGCTTTCGACCGGATCAGTTCGGTAACTTTTTGCTGTAATGCAAATTCTTCTTCCAGATTAAAATGCGGAGCAGGACTTAATGTTACGCCTTTTAATTTGAATAAATACTCCGACCCATTGATATCATCGCGGCAGGCGCCCAGCATATAAATCACATCGCCGGAGGCCTTAAAATCCAGGGTCATCGCCTGGCCCATATTGTCTAACACGCCCACCATACCGATGGTCGGCGTAGGATAAACAGGACCGTCTTCACTTTGATTATAAAAGCTGACATTGCCACCGGTAACCGGAGTGTCTAATTTTAAACAGGCATCGCTCATGCCGCGCAGGGCATGAACAAACTGATAATATACTTCGGGATTGTAGGGATTACCGAAATTGAGGCAATTGGTAATGGCCACAGGCTGACCGCCGCTGCAAACAATATTCCGGGCGGCTTCGCAAACTGCGATCATTCCACCCACATAAGGATTCAGATATACATAACGGCTGTTGCAGTCCACCGTCATGGCTAATCCTTTTTCCGATCCGTGTATGCGTACGATAGCTGCGTCGGAAGGTGCATTGGTACTGGCATTGGCAGCGCCCACCATGGAATCGTACTGCTCATAAATCCAGCGTTTGGAAGCAATATTGGGCAGCCGGGTCAGTTGCTCCGCAAATACTTTCAACTGCATATCGTCAGGGATGTTTACGGAAGCGGGATCGAATTTTTGCGTTTCCGCTAAATAGGCCGGTTCTTTATATTCCCGGTCATATACGGGCGCTCCTCCGCCCAGGACTAAGCTTTCCGCAGGTACATCGGCCTGCAGTTCCCCATTGAGATAATATTTCAACCGGGGTTCTTTTGTTACCTCACCGATTTGTGCGCAGTGAATATCCCATTTTTGAAAAATAGCTTCCACTTCCTTTTCATATCCTTTCTTTACAACAATCAGCATACGCTCCTGGCTTTCGCTCAGCAGCATTTCCCAGGCTTTCATGTTTTCCTGGCGGGTAGGCACTTTGTCGAGGTTGATATTCATGCCATGCTCGCCTTTCGCGCTCATCTCCGAGGTAGAGCAACTGATGCCTGCCGCGCCCATATCCTGCATACCGATAATCAAGTCCTTACCTACTAATTCCATGCAGGCTTCTAATAATTTCTTTTCCTCAAAAGGATCGCCTACCTGTACGGCGGGCAATTGTTCCGCACTGTCTTCCGAAATATCCGCCGAAGCAAAGGATGCGCCGCCGATACCGTCTTTTCCTGTTGCGGCGCCTACAATAAATACTGGATTGCCTTCTCCGTAAGAAGTAGCGGAGAAGGTTTGCCCCACCTGCACTATACCCACACTCATGGCATTAACGAGCGGGTTAGTCTGGTAACAATCTTCAAAATACACTTCTCCGGCAACGGTAGGTACACCGAAGCAGTTGCCGTAATGCCCGATACCGCTGACTATACCTTTCAGCAGGTGCTTGGTTTTGGGATGAGACAGGTTGCCGAAACGTAAAGAGTTGAGTGCGGCAATAGGACGAGCGCCCATTGTGAAAATATCACGATGGATGCCACCTACGCCGGTAGCAGCCCCCTGAAAAGGTTCTATAGCAGAGGGGTGGTTATGCGATTCAATCTTAAATACCACGGCAAGCCCGTCACCGATATCTACTAACCCGGCATTTTCCTCGCCGGCTTTCACTAGTAAACGACTGCCTTCACGGGGTAATTTTTTTAAATATTTAATAGAATTTTTATAGCTGCAATGTTCGCTCCACATCACGGAGTAGATGGCCAGTTCATTAAAATCAGGCGTACGCCCCAATACCTGTTTGATTTGCTCAAACTCGCTTTCTAACAATCCTAATTGTCTGGCCTGTTCTAATGTTGCTTCCATGTTTTTATATGAAAATAAAAATGCTGATTAAGAAAACGCAAATTTAGGACAGACAAAGAACAAAAGGAAATTCCGGCTGTGACAATCCTGCAACTTCAAAGAAATTTTATGCTTTGGCGGGTATTATGTAATCAAATTTCAATAGATTTGAAGCAGTATAATTTTTTTCTACCCAAAATATTTCCCGATGTCTTCCGCTTTATACCCGTCTCGTCGCGGCTTCCCGGCTTTATTTTATATTCTGATCATAAGCAGCCTGTTTATAGTGTCCTGCGGCAACCGCAATGATGTAAAGGTGTTGCATACCAATTTTGACGGTGAAGTAGCGCAGCAGCAGAACCTGGTTTTTCAGTTCAATAAGGATATTTATCCGGACAGCCTGCTGAACAAATGGGACAGTACGGCCTATGTTGAATTTGAGCCTATGGTGGCGGGTTCTTTCCGGTGGAACAGCTCCAGTGAGTTGGTGTTTTCTCCTCAGGCGGGTTTCCGGCCGGGAAGCGCTTATAAGGCAACCCTCAGCCCGCGTTTGTTAGATAAAGTAAAGCATAAAAATTATACGCTCAGCAGCAAGCGTACGCTCACTTTTCGTACGGCGCCTATGCGGGTAACAAGTTCCCGTACACAATGGACCAGATCGGCATCGGCCGGAGTGGTAACTCAGTTAGATTTGGTGTTTAATTATGATGCCGATCTTAATCAGGCGGTTTCAAAATTGAAGCTTGATATTAACGGACAGGAAGTCAGTTTTCGCCCGGTGAGTAGCGGAACAGGGAAAACGCTTTCCGTGCAGTTTGTGCCGGTAAGCGATAAAGATGAATCGGTGGACATGAAAGTAATGCTTGCTAAAGGTGTCGTTATTGCAGGCAGCACCATTGCTTCCAAAAATGATACGGCCTTTACCACACCGATAGCTTCCCGTTATACCCTTGCCGTTACTAATACCGAAGCGCAGCATGATGGCGTGCAGGGTGTCGTCAGCATCTCCCTGTCTCAGCCTGTGGAAGAAGAGGGGCTGCATGAACTTATCCGTATTGAACCTTCCGTTAACTTTGACGTTAAAACAACAGATGCAGGACTAACGATTACCGGTGCGCATTTCGATCCTAAAATTTCTTACAATATTACGCTGAATAAAGCCATAAACGGGCTGTATGGCGGCAGGCTAAAGGAAGATGCGGTAACGATGGCCACCTTCGCAGCCTTAGAGCCGGCTATCCGTTTTGTCAATAATAAAGGCATGTACCTGTCCTCAAAAGGCTACCGGAACCTGGCATTGCAGATTGTTCAGGTGCCTGAAGTAGAGGTAACCGTAGTAAAGGTGTATGAAAACAATATGATGCAGCTTTTCCGGCGCGGCAGCTCCTGGGGCTACGATTATGATGATGACGATTATCACGATTACCGGTATTATAATACCTATGATATCGGCGATACCATTTACCAGAAAAAATACACTGTAGATAAATTACCCAAAAACAACGCGGCACATTTATTGCACCTTGATTTTGCAGACCGGTTAAAAGGATATGACGGTGTATATGTCATCACGGTGGCTTCTGCCCATCAAAGATGGCTGCAGGAAAGCAGGATTCTGTCGCTTTCCGACATCGGGCTGATCGTGAAAGAAGAACAGGATAAGCTGTATGTATTTGCTAATTCCATACGCCAGGCAACCCCGGTGAGTAATACCACCATTACTTTTGTGTCCACTACCAACCAGGTGATACATACCATGCAAACGGACAAGAATGGTGTGGCTGTTTTTGACCAGGTAAAAGAAAAAGCTCCGGGTTTTCATGTAGGTATGGTCACCGCAAAATCCGGGGATGATTACAGCTTTATTATCCTCAATGAAAGCCGGATTGAAACTTCCCGTTTCGATATTGGCGGAAGGAGTGTAAATGCTACCGGTCTGAATGCCTGGATTTATGCCGAGCGTAATCTATACCGTCCCGGCGAAACCATTCATACGAGCATGGTGGTGAGAAATGAATCCTGGATGCCGCCGGGAGAAATGCCGGTGAAGCTGAAGCTGCTGATGCCGAATGGAAAAGAATTTGCTACCCGCAAAAAAATCCTGAATGAACAGGGCAGCACGGAAACGGAATTTGCCATACCGCATACCGCCCTTACCGGAACTTATGTATTGCAGGCATTCAGCGGCAATGATGTATTATTATCCACTTACAATTTCAGCATTGAAGATTTTATGCCTGATCGCATTAAAGTGGATACCCGTCTGGATAAAATGACTTATGCTGTGGGGGAAACCGTTAACACCACCCTGAAGGCAGACAATCTTTTCGGTACCCCGGCCGCTAACCGAAAGTATGAATGGGAGCTGAATTTAGATAAAGGTACTTTCCGACCTAAGGGTTTTGAAAACTATAATTTTGATATCGTAAAAGATTTCTATTACAGTACGGTTTTTCGTACCGGCGTTACGGATGCGCAGGGTATGGCACACGAAGCGATAGCCCTGGATTCCAAGCTGGCGGAAACCGGGCTTTTACGTGGGAATATTCATACAACGGTATTTGATGAAACCGGCAGGCCGGTGCATCGTTATGCCAATTTCGAAGTATATACACAGCCGGTATTTATCGGTATTCACGCTGTTGATGATTATGTAGGCACCCGTAAGCCGCTTCGTATCGGTTTGGTTGCGGTCAATCAGCAGGGTGCTGTACAAAATCAGTCTGCCACTGTTATTGTCATACGAAAAGAATGGCAAAATGTTATCCAACAAAATGGTAATCGCTATCAATATGTTTCCAAATGGATGGAACAAGAAGTGAGCCGGCAGGATATTAATATCAACGGCAGTAATACGCATTTCAGTTTCACACCCGATTTGAGCGGAGAATATGAAGTGCGGATAGCACGAGCGGGGAGCAATACCTATGTAGCAACATCTTTCTATGCTTACGGTTATGGTGATACGCAATATGCTTCATTTGAAGTGAACAATGAAGGTAATGTAACGATTAAGGCAGACCGGGAAAGCTATGCACCGGGAGATGCCGTCAACCTGCTGTTTACAACACCTTTTGAAGGCAGGATGTTGGTCAGTGTGGAAAGGGATAAAGTGATCGAATATTATTTTGTGAATACCGACAATAAATCAGCCTCCTTAAAACTGAAAGCTACTGATGCTTATCTGCCGAATGTCTATATTTCGGCAACATTATTCCGGCCTATGGATGGCAGTAATATGCCGCTTACCGTAGCGCACGGATATAAAAATATAAAAGTGGAAGCTGTGCAAAATAAACTGCCATTGGAGTTGTCCCTGCAGGAAAAATCCCGCTCCAAAACGCAGCAAACGATTACACTGAAAACAGCGCCTCATGCTTATGTTACTATTGCCGCCGTGGATGAAGGTATTTTGCAGGTGAAAAATTACACCACACCAAACCCCTATTTGTATTTTTATCAAAAAGTAGCGCTGGCGGTGAACAGCTTTAATATTTACCCTTTACTGCTGCCCGAATACCGGATGACATCTTCCAGCACAGGCGGCGATGGCGGCGCCGATGCCCTGGCAGGAAGAGTAAATCCCCTGTTTGTAAACCGGGTGAAAAATGTTTCTTTCTGGAGTGGAATTTTACAGGCTGATGCGCAGGGGCGGGTGCGGTATCAGATAGATGTGCCGCAGTTCTCCGGCGATATCCGGGTGATGGCGGTAGCCTATAAAGACCAGGCTTTCGGTGGCTTCGACAGCCATATCAAAGTAGCGGATCCTGTGGTTATCAGTACGGCATTACCTCGTTTTTTCAGTCCGGGCGATCAGGCGCTGATGCCGGTAACGCTCAGCAATACCACGGATAAGGAAGCTAAAGCGGAGGTCAATATTCAAACGCAGGGCGCTGTAACCATTGCCGGAGTAAAAGGGCAATCGGTAAATATTAAACCGCATGGTGAAGCCCGCGTACTGTTTCATGTGACGGCTGCAAATGATATCGGAAGCGGTAAAGTCAATGTGTCGGTAAAGTCATTGGGAGAAATATTCAGCAATGAGACGGAGATTGCAGTTCGTCCTCCGGCATCTTTACAAAAAATTACTCATTCGGGTACGGTGAATGCCGGCAGCAGTAAGACATTGTCACCTGATCATAACTTTATTCCGGCATCCTTTTCGGGTAAGCTGATTATTTCCAATTCTCCATTGACATCATTCAGCAAAAATCTTGCTTACTTAGTGCATTATCCTTATGGTTGTGTGGAGCAGACTACAGCTTCGGCATTTCCACAGTTGTATTACGGCGACCTGGTACGCACGCTTTACGGAAAAGAAGATAAAGACCCCAATCCAAATTATAATGTACAGCAGGCTATTCTAAAGCTTCAGGCAATGCAATTACCCAACGGGGCATTGAGCTACTGGCCGGGAGGCGATTACGAAAGTTGGTGGGGAAGCGTATTTGCAGCTCATTTCCTGATAGAGGCAGATCGTGCGGGTTTTGAGGTGAACGATGCCGTACTGAACCGGTTGTTGGGTTATTTGAAATTCAGGTTGAAGAAAAAAGAAGTGGTTAGTTACTATTATAACGGCAACCAAAGAAAAAGTATAGCAGCACGGGAAGTGCCTTATTCTTTGTATGTATTGGCGCTGGCTCGTCAGCCTCAGCAAAGCCTGATGAATTTTTACAAAGGCAATGCGTCTATGCTGAGTTTAGACAGCAAGTATTTGCTGGCTGCCGCTTATGCCATCAGCGGTCAGTCGGATATGGCGCGCCAGGTATTGCCGCCTGCATTCAGCGGGGAACAGTCGGAAAGTGAATTTGGCGGCAGCTTCGGCTCTTATACCCGTGATCGTGCCATAGCATTGAATGCCTTATTGGATATTAATCCCGATAATCCGCAGGTGCCTGATCTGGCTCGTCAATTGTCTGAAGTGTTGAAAAGCAATCCTTATATCAATACGCAGGAAACGGTATTTTCTTTGTTGGCTTTAGGGAAAATTGCGCACCGCAACGCGGCTACAAAGGCAGAGGCGCAGATTATTTCCGGAGGAAAAATCATTGCCCGTACGCAGGGCAGCCCGGTGGAAATTGATTTAAAAACATTGGGTAATCAGCCGGTGGAAATTAAAGTGAGCGGTAAAGGGGCGTTTTATTATTTCAGGGAAATGTCGGGTATCAGCCGAGACGGTACGGTTAAGGAAGAAGATAAATACCTGAAAGTTCGACGGAGCTATTATACCCGCTCCGGTCAATTGATCAGCAATAATACCTTCAAACAAAATGATCTGATTGTAGTGAAGATTGCTATTGAAGGGGAATACCGTAGTGCGATTGAAAATGTAGTGATTACCGATATGCTGCCTGCCGGATTGGAGATCGAAAATACACGCTTGAATGATATGCCCAATCTGAAATGGGTAACGGATATAAAGGATAAAGACGAACCGGATTATATAGATGTTCGTGACGACCGGGTCAGCATTTTTACAGAGGTAAGTGCTAAGGCAAAGAACTTTTATTATATGGTACGTGCGGTTTCGCCGGGTACCTATAAGTTAGGCCCCGTACAGGCAGACGCGATGTATAACGGTATGTATCATTCTTATCATGGCTCCGGTACGGTTACCATTACGGAGTAAGGAGGGCTTAGCGCTATGTTATGTGTACTTTGACGGTACTTTCAAATTGAATAAAATGGATTGCCAAATCATTTACGGTTTTTAATTTTGCCTTTTGCCTTTTTACTTAATATTAGTTTTCTTCCCTGATTTCTAAACGATGAATTTCCTGTAGCTTTTGAAGGCAGGTCGGGTAGTGTATCAGCGGAACGGCTGCATCCATGCGGCAGAAAAGCTGCTGTTCCTGCCGGAGTATCCGGGCATGGTGTTGTTTTAAGGTCAGCATAACTTCATTCATGATGGTATAATCAAATTCTAAGTGAAGGCTATGTTCGATGTCTTTTTCTATGATTTCATTTGCTGACAGGGCTGCTTCGGCGGCGGTTTTATACGCATGTATCAATCCCGGAACACCCAATAGCGTACCGCCGAAATAGCGAACTACAATGATGATCACATTGGTGATGCCAACGCGATCTATCTGTCCCAGTATCGGTTTCCCTGCTGTGCCGGAAGGCTCGCCGTCGTCATTTGCCCTAAAGTGAATGCCGGCAGCGCCTGTGCGGTAAGCATAGCAATAATGTACCGCTTTGGGATGGATAGCTTTCAGTTCCTGTATATGTTTTTTTGCGTCAGCCGGATCATTCAAGGGGAAGGCATAACCCAGAAACTTGCTGCCCCGATCTTTGAAAAGGCTTTCGGAAGGCCGGCTGATTGTTTTATATGTCGTTTCTTTTTCCACAGCAATATTTCTGTCCAAAATTAAAATTTTAAAATAAGGAAAATAACTTGGTCTCCACCTCTGTAGGTAAAAGGCATGTCTTTTACCTACAGACATCATACCTTGTCCTTGTACATTACGTTTGATGCGTAAACAAAGCAATCTGATCGCTTCCTAATGCATATTCTTCCTGCAATTGCGCATCTTTCAAACAAGGCGCCTTAACGCCGCGTTTTAAAGATACGGCGGTGTTGATGACTACAGCTTCATCCCATAAACCGGCTTCTAAGAATAGGTTCAGGGTTTTGCTCCCGCCTTCTATCAATACGGAAAGAAGGTCTTCCTCATGCAATACTTTTAAAATAGCGGCTGCCGGGTTTTCTTCAAAATCAATCTTTCTCCAAAGCAATGCTCTTGATTGCTCCTCTTTCAGGGCATTGATGATTAGCGTAGGTTGCCCGTCTGTAAATAAATGCAGATGTGCCGGTAATTCCAGGTTTTTATCAATAACGACACGCATGGGAGAGGAGCCTGTCCGGAGTCTGTTGTTCAGCTTCGGATTATCAATACGGGCGGTTTGAAAACCCACAAGAATAGCGGCTTCTTCACTGCGCATTTTATGTACCATGCGTTGAGAAAAAGTATTGGAGAGCATTTGTTGTTGTGCGCCATCCGGCGCTATAAAACCATCCATGCTTTGCGCCCATTTTAATACAACATAAGGTCTTTGTTGTTCATGAAAGGTGAAAAAACGACGATTCCGATAGCGGCAGGCAGCTTCTTCAATACCTGTTGTTACGGTAATGCCTGCGGCTCTCAGTTGTGCTATTCCTTTTCCCGAAACCTTACTGAATGTATCTGTACAACCTATAACTACATTGGGAATGGCATGGCGGATGATCAGTTCGGTGCAGGGAGGTGTTTTGCCATGATGAGCGCAGGGCTCGAGGCTGACATACAATATACTTTGAGCGATCAGGGATTGGTGTTCCGGCTTTACGGATTGCAGGCAGTTTACTTCTGCGTGCGGACCGCCATATTGTTTGTGCCAGCCCTCACCGATAATGCGATCCTGATATACCAGTACCGCACCCACCATAGGGTTCGGCGCTGTGAAGCCGGCGCCTTTTCGAGCCAGTTCCAAACAGCGAAGCATATAGGCATTGTGCGATGTCATAGGAGTGTATTGGTGCTAATTCAAAATTAAAAAGTCAAAATTATAAATAGCGTGTAGTGCGATGATTGATTTTGTATAATAAGAAAATCGTCAAATTCCTTTTAGCACAACATAGCTTCCGCTATTGCTCAGGATATGTGTAAGATATCCTCCTTTCATCATTAGTCGTATATACTGATGCCTTGAATGCGCTGGCTGCTTTTTAATTCAAATTGGAGTACCCGAATGTTCGGAGTACTCCAATCTTTTGGGAAATTATTTTAGCTGCATACTAAGCCAACAAGATGCTGCCTGTATGTTCAAAATTTTATTAAATAGAATACCCGACCTTCCTGCTGTTTTGATTTTTTAATTTTGCATTTTGACTTAACAGCAGCTTCCCCTTTCGAAAGGATTACCCAGAGGAATGTATTATTCCGCGGCAGCGTATTTAGCTGGATCCTTATCGTAAGATTCTTTGCAATGCGGACTGCAGAACCATACGGTGTCGGTACCGTTCAGCGAATATTCTGTCCAGTTGTCTCCTTTAGGCATCTTGCATACCGGGTCTGTAATGGCATCGGCAGCTACAGTAGCCGGGGCATCGTGTTGGTGTGTGTCGTCATGACTGTCGGTGGTTGGGCCGCAGGATGCGAAAAACGCGGTGGCTGCAACCAGGATCAGGTACTTCATATTGTCAGATTTTAAGTAAAAAAATGATTCAGGGCGAAGATACGGCAAGCTTTTTTGTTTTTTGGAAAGAATGTTGTTTTTTATTGTCTCAAAACCTTACTTTTGCAGCCGATTTAAGGAGAGGTGTCCGAGTGGTTGAAGGAGCACGCCTGGAAAGTGTGTATGTGGGCAACTGCATCGCGGGTTCGAATCCCGCTCTCTCCGCCTTCGCCCGCCGAAGTTTTAACGAAGGCGGGCTTTTTTTATTGCAACAAACTCACCTTTAGTTTTATAATTTTCCCTAGCGGATTCCGGGGGGATAATGTTCCGGTTCCCGGTAGTGTTCAAAATGTTCAAGGCTGTAAGCAGAACGCAGGACATGACGAAAAAGAAACAACAAACTACCCTGTTGTACAATTTACCACAAGGCGTTCTTTAAAGGATTTCCTTTATAGTTTATAAATTTCAGTTTGAGTATTCCCGTTAATCATCCCGTCGTAATTGTCAGAACTGTAATGATTGTGATGATTATTCTGACTAACATTTTCCACATTATTTAATTTCAATTGCTTTTATTTTCCGTTAGCATGAGAATTTATTCTCGTCCGCGAAAAATGGAGCATAATAGATAGAAATCCGTAATAATGATAAAGAAATCATGTCCTCACAATAATCGCATCCATCGTAGAGACGCACGGCCGTGTATCTCTATAACAACAATCACCATCCAATCCCCATCATTTGCCCATTAAACGCCATTTCCCCATCCGATTGCCCAAATCCATTTTATCATTTATGGCGGGATTCAATCAGCAGTATATACCCAAATTAATATATTGACGAATATCATCCAACTGGATTTCCTTGACAGGGATTGCTGATAATATGGATTATGCGAATCAGCACAGATTTTTTATTTGTGATTACCCTTATATTTTGGCTCCTTACACACTTTGTATTCATAATAATGATTTCATGTATGTGTATATTTGTTGTTTTTCGTTCATTTGAATCTGTGCTTTTGGTAACATAAACTAATGTTAATAAAACTAATGTTATTGTGATAAATAATAACATTAGTGTACATTACATTCGATTTTATTTAACAGGTGTGCCGAAAACTGATTCAGAGTAGGCAAAAATTTTTCGTTATGATAGAAAGATTATTAAAATTCCGAACAGGGAAAAAGAACCCGCTTTTGTCGCTGTTCTTGGTAGTGCCGCTTGTCGCTGCTACTACCTCCTACGCTCAGAACAGATATAATGCTGATTTGTATGCAAAAGGGGGTACTTTCGAAGGGCTGCATCCCTCGCAGGAAATTATTGAAAAGCGTACGGCAAATTCAAAACATTTTCAAAACAGCGATGGCACTGTTACCGCACAAACCGGAGGCATTTACCATTATAAAGATGCTAGGGGGCAGTGGCAGGATATTGATCTGAATATCCGCTCGTCGGAAAAGGCGAATTATGCTTATGCCAATATCGCCAACAGCTTCAAAAGTTATTTTCCGGCTGGAGCAGGCGAGCAGCCTGTAATGATGGAGTTAAATGATAATACCACTTTTTCCTGGTGGGGTCAGCCGGAATTAAACTATACTTTGGATAATGCACTTTTACACAAGGTTTCTGCTCAAAAAGGGCAGCAGGCCGCCAATAAGCATCAGGTAAATTATACAGAAGTATATAGCGCTATTACCGAGCAGTTTGTGATGCTTGAAAATGGTATTGAAAACAATACCATCATCCATACGCTGTCTTCCGAGGTACAACAACTGCCGGGCGGCGCCATGCTGGAATTTACGCAGTTCATTCCATTACAAAATGGATGGACTGTTGATGTTTCCGGACAAAAGCAATCTGGCGATTTTACAGCCGAAAATTTTCATATTAGTATTCCGGGAACGGAAGACGGTATTTACTTTGGCTCGGTAATTGTTTTCGACCATTCCATAGATAAAGAAGAAGCATTATATTTATACGGCGCTCCGTCAGAAAAGCTGACGGAGCAGGAAAAGCTGCAAAAGGAAAGCAGGATATATTTAGCAGAATATGCTATTCGTTTTGTTTCGGGCGGGATTCGGGTTGCTACAAAGCTGCCTGCGGACTGGTTGAGGCAAGGCAGCCGGCAGTTTCCTGTTACTATTGACCCCACTGTTACTATCACGCCTCCTTCTTTGGGTGGGGATTATTATACCACGGTCAATAACTGGTATGGTTGGCAAAGATATGCGAATCTGTATCTTGCATCGGAAATAGGAGTGAGTAATGTGGCCATCACAGCTATTGAATTTAACAGAACCAATACAGTGGGAACCAATACAGTAACACCCTACAAGGTATATATGCGCACTACTGCCAGCAGTACATTGAGCGGTGCAAACTGGAATTCTGCAACTTATACGGGAGGCTTATCACCCTTATTTGATCAGTCCATAGATTTTCACGGCACTACTGCAGGCTGGAAAATGTTTAACCTCACTACCCCGTTTTTATATGCCGGTAACAACCTGATCGTCATGATATATGATGCGTATGGTGGTAGCGGAAGTTACAAGCAGATAAGCCGTGCTTCAGGTTCTGCTGTCGCCGGTAGGCAGGCTTATAAGAGACAAGATAATTCTGATCCGGGAGATGGCTCCGCGTTACTTACTGAAAGTTATTTGCCCGAAATCAGGATAACTTATATTCCTAATGAAACTTGTGATGGCATGCCTAACGGCGGCACAGCAAATGCTAATCCGGTGAGCGGAGCTCCGGGATCCACATTTTCGGTTTTTGTTTCTGGAGCTACTACAGCCTCGGGATTGGAATACCAATGGCAAGCTTCAACGGATGGCGTATCCGGTTGGACAGATATAAGCGGAGCTATTACAAACAATGCGCCGCTTACCGCCGTATCCACATTTACCACTACCTATTACCGCCTGCGCATCATCTGTACCGCAACCGGCGATACGGCATATTCTACAGTGACGAGCTTTGAAACCATTCCGGTTTTTTATATGAGTAACGGAACGGCAACTACCTGTGGCGGTACTTTCTACGACAGCGGCGGACCTGACGGAGTTTATAACGATAATGACAACAGAACCATGATAATCTATCCTTCCACACCGGGTGCTAAACTACAGATACAGTTTACGTATTGGTGGCTGGAAAGTATGACTTATGACTGGCTGAAAATATACGATGGAAATTCCACATCTGCCCCATTGTTAGGGACATGGGGAGGCACTTATGCCAACGCTGATTTATCCATGTCTCCGAATGGAGGTGCCATGATTACTTCTACTGCGGCAGACGGTTCGCTTACCTTTGTGTTTCACACTGATGGTTCAGGTACTTATGCCGGCTGGGTGGCTACTTTAGGTTGTGACTTATCCGGAGCGGTACCTTGCGCAGGTATTCCGGACGGGGGAACCGCTACGGCCACACCGAACGTAGGGCCTCAGAACGCCAGCTTTGTGTTGCTCGGAGATGGCACCAGCCAGGCTATAGATATGGAATATCAGTGGCAGATTTCCGATGACGGTGTCAGCGGCTGGACAGACATACCCAGCGCAACTACAATAAATTATACAGCAACATCGGTATCCACCATTGGTGTTATAAAATACTACAGGCTGAGAACTACCTGTCCCACATCAGGAGAGACTTCTTACTCTTTGGTGGCAACATATGAAACTATTCTGACCTACTGCACTCCTTCCACTACAGGTCCTACGATAAATTACACTTCGAATGTAACCATTAGCGGAGGTGTAACCGGGTTTAGTAATTCTGTATCTATCGGAAGCGGTAACGGCTCAGGCTATAACGGTACAGGTTATACCGACTACTATGCCACATATTCAGCTTCTGCCGTACAGGGGACTTCCGTTAATTTCAGCGTAACCGAAGAAGGAAGTGCCGGACAGTGCCGGATATGGGTGGACTGGAACCAGGATGGCGACTTCACTGATGCGGGAGAGGAAGTATATGTCAATGCCGGTACCGGTGGGACTACTTATACATTTACCGGTTCATTTATGATACCGATAGATGCCGTTCCGGGTAATACCCGGATGAGGATCAGAACAAACTGGTATAATGGAATGACTTTAGCACCTTGCGGTTCGCTGGATTATGGCGAAGCGGAAGACTATATGTTTACGGTGATACCAACGGTTCCCTGTAGCGGAGTTCCTGCTGCCGGTACAACAGCCAGTACGGTTAGCGCTGTATGTACAGGTAATCCCTTTACCTTGTCTCTCAATGGTGCTACTTTAGCATCCGGCTTAACCTACCAATGGTACAGCAGCCCTGCCGGTGCCGGCACATTTGCACCTATCGGCGGGGCTACCAGCTCGGTTTATGATGTTTTGACCCAAAGTGAAGCTACGGATTATTATTGCCATATTACATGTTCCACCGGCGGGCCTGGTGATACGGCTAATTCTGTACCATTTACCGTTAACCAGAATACCTGGACAGATTGTTATTGCACCCCTACTTACGATTATCAGAATACAGTTGATGTCATTACGCATGTAGTTATGGGCAGCTTAGATGATAGTCCTCCAACTGCAGGCACACAAAACTATTATGACCGTACGAGCGTACAGAATGCTGTTCCTGTTCTCCAGCCCGGCACCAGTGCTACCGTTGCGGTAACGTTTGGCACGGATGGCACCCAATATAGTCGCGTATGGGTGGACTTTGACCATAGCGGCTCATTTGAGGCGGGAGAATCTTTCACAACCGGCACCAGCGCCGGCGCGTCCGGAACGGCTAATATCAGTATTTCTGTGCCTGTAACTGCATTGAATGGCATAACCCGTATGCGTATCCGTGGCGCTGAGGATTCTCAGCCAAATGGTGATCAGGCTTGCGGAGCATCCGGTTCCAGTTACGGTATGGCAGTGGATTATTATGTATCCATTTGCCCGGTTATTAACCCAACAGTTACTATGTCCAGTCCGAGTTATTGCGGAAATGCAGACGGTAGTATCACGCTGGGAGGTTTAGATGCCAGCGCAAGCTATACGGTAAATTACAGTTTAGACGGCGCACCTCAGACCGCGATGAGCCTCACTTCGGATGGTAGTGGAAACTTAGTGATGAGTGGCTTAGGCGCCGGTGCTTATACTAATATTGTTGCAACTGCAAGTGGCGGCTGTAATACTACCGCTGCAAGCGCAACCCTTATCGAAGGACCATTACCGGTAACCGTTTCGGGCACTACTGATGTTACTACCTGTGGCGTTACGGACGGTACAATGACGATAAGCGGCCTGCAGGCAGGTGGTTCTTATTCGATTGATTACAATATCGGCGTGATAGCTCAGCCTACCTTCTCCGGTACGGCAGATGCTTCCGGTGATCTGACCATGTCCAACCTGACCTCCGGCACTTATTCCAATATTATCGTAGCCCAGACAGGCGGTTGCACCAGCAGCCCCTTAGGCCCGGTAACCA
>Ga0222419_100318_pt1 | contig 59169 bp, 55 predicted proteins | sample 1B20Ametagenome_FD_182474 | JGI IMG/M metagenome (GOLD analysis project Ga0222419, IMG submission 182474) | Enriched microbial communities from leaf-cutter ant dump, University of Wisconsin, Madison, United States - 1B20A (version 2) | ecosystem: Environmental > Terrestrial > Nest > Insects nest...
GATCTCGAAGAAGATCGGGCCGATGCAGTTCTGGGTGAAGATCTGCAGCAGCTTGCGCTGGTGGGTTTCCGGGTCGGCGTCGATCAGGATCTTGTTCTTCGCCAGGCGCGGCACGTCTTCGCCGTGGTTGGGCACGCGCACATCGATCACATCGAAGTAGGTATCCGGGGTGTCGAGGAATTCCACGCCCTTGGCACGCATCGCCTCGACCGTCTCGTAGATGTCGTCGGTGAAGCAGGCGATGTGCTGGATGCCTTCGCCGTGATAGGCGTCGAGGTATTCGTTGATCTGGCTCTTCGGGTCGTCCGACTCGTTCAGCGGAATGCGCACGATGCCGTCCGGCGCGGTCATCGCCTTGGAGATCAGGCCGGTCTTCAGGCCCTTGATGTCGAAGTAGCGGATCTCGCGGAAGTTGAACAGGCGCTCGTAGTAGTCCGACCACTTCTGCATGTTGCCGAAGTACAGGTTGTGGGTCAGGTGGTCGATGAAGGTCAGGCCGAAACCGGCCGGGTTCTGGTCGGCGCCCTCGATCGGCTCGTAGTCGCCGTCGTAGATGCTGCCGGCGCTGCCGTAACGGTCGATCAGGTACAGCATGCAGTCGCCAATGCCCTTGACCACCGGCGCGCTCACGGCCTTGGTGTCGGCCTTGTCGGTCGACTCTTCGCCGCCATTGGCCAGCACCGCGTCGAACACTTCCTTTGCCGGCTTGTTGAAGCGGATCGCGAAGCCGCAGGCGCAGGGGCCATGCTTCTCGGCGAAGGCGGAGGCGAACGAATCCGGCTCCTCGTTGACCAGCAGGTTCACGCCCCCCTGGCGGTAGACGGTGATCGCGCGCGACTTGTGCTTCAGCACCGCGCTGAAGCCCATGCGGCCGAACAGCTCGTGCAGCTCGCCGGCACGGCCAGCCGGGGCGGCAAATTCGACGAATTCGAAGCCGTCGATACCCATCGGGTTTTCGAAGGTGGTGACTTGCATGCCAAGGTTGGGCTGGGCGTTCATGGTGCTCTCCTGGAAGCGGGGAGGATGGCGACGCGCAAGCGTGGCACCATCGTGGATAAAGCGCCGTTATAGTTTCATATGAAACCATTTGCAAGGAACATCGCCACAATGTCCGCCAGACGCCCGTCCGCCGCCGAGCATGCTCCGCTGCAACTGGAACATTTCCTGCCGTACCGGCTGTCGGTGCTGTCCAACACGATCAGCCAGAAGATCGCCGACGACTACCAGCGACGCTACGACCTGTCGATGACCGAATGGCGGGTGATGGCGGTACTGGCCCGCTTCGAAGGCCTGTCGGCACGCGAAGTGGCCGAACGCACGGCAATGGACAAAGTGGCGGTCAGCCGCTCGCTGGCCCGGCTGGTCGAGGCCGGCCTGGTCGACCGCAGCACCCACGACAGCGACAAGCGCCGCTCAGTACTCGCTCTGAGCAAGGCCGGCTGGACCATGCACGACGAAGTGGCACCCATGGCCCGCGACCGCGAGCGCGAAGTGCTGGCAAAACTCGATGCCGAGGAACAGCACTGGCTCAACCGCATCCTCGACAAGCTGCTGGCCCCGTAGGGCGGGCACTGCCCGCCGCACTCCTCGCCCCCGCTATTTCACCCCATGCATCAGCTTGCTGATCAGCGGCGACACCAGCAGCAGCACCACGCCGCCGCCGAGCAGGATCCAGAAGCCCATGGTGTAGCCGGTATGCGCCGAGGCCACGGTCATGCCGCCTTCGCCACTGACCATGCCGGCGAACAGCCCGGACAGGTTGTTGCCGATGCCGGTGGAGAGGAACCAGCCACCCATCGCAAAGCCCACCAGACGCACCGGCGCCAGCTTGGTCACCATCGACAGGCCGATCGGCGACAGGCACAACTCACCAATCGACTGGATCACGTAGACCATGAACAGGGTCCAGAACGGGATCTTGTTGCTGACCGGATCGACCAGACTGGCCAGCGCGACCATCAGCAGCAGGAAGGCCAGGCCGTTGAAGATCAGGCCCAGGCCGAACTTGCGCGGAATCGATGGATTGAGGCGACCCAACCTCACCCACAGCCAGGCGATGATCGGCGCGAACACGATGATCGCGACCGAGTTGACCGACTGGAACCAGGCGGTGGGGAAGACCCAGCCGCCGAAGTCGCGATCGACGATGTTGTCGGCAAGGAAGGTGAACGAGCTGCCGGCCTGTTCGAAGAAGCACCAGAACATCACGTTGAAGGCGAAGATGATCAGCATCGCGATCACCTTGTCGCGCGCCACTCTGCCCTCGCGGATGCCTTCCACCAGCAGCATCAGGCCCAGCCCGACGAACATCACGGTCAGGATCACCTGCAGTACCTGGGCGCCGGCTTCCAGCAACAGGAACATCACCGGAATGGCCACCGCACAGCCGACCAGCACCTTGACCAGGTTGCCGAGGCCGCCCTGCCCGGGCAATGGCAGGCCGACATCCCTGAGCTGGGCGCGACCAATGGCAAACCACATCAGGCTGATCAGCATGCCGATGCCGGCGGCAATGAACACCACCTTGTAGGCCGGCATCGCGTCCGTGCCGAAGAATTTCTGGGCGAGGATCTGGGTGAGGATCGGGGAGATCATCGCGCCCATGTTGATGCCCATGTAGAAGATCGTGAAACCCGAATCGCGACGCTCGTCGGCCAGGCCGTAGAGCTTGCCCACCATCGTCGAGATGTTCGGCTTGAACAGGCCGTTGCCGACGATGATCGTGGCCAGGCCCAGGTTGAACACCTGCTGGTTGGGCACCGCGATCATGAACAGGCCCGCCGCCATGATCGCCGCCCCGGTGAGGATCGAGCGCTGGTAGCCGATGATCCGGTCAGCCGCATAGCCGCCGAAGATCGCACCGGCATAGACCAGCGCCAGATAGGCGCCATAGGTGTGGCTCGCCGGCGTCTGTCCCGAGGCATCGCCGCCATGGAACTGGGCCACGATGTAAAGCACCAGAGCCCAGCGGATGCCGTAGAACGCGAAGCGCTCCCAGAACTCGGTCATGAACAGCATCCACAGCGGGCGCGGATGGCCGAGCAGCTGAGGATAATCAGGCCCCGCGCCGGACGCGGTGTCGGTAGTGGTGCTCATCGGTTCCCCTTGGGCTTCGGCCGGCACTCGCATGCGGGCATCGTGGACACAGGGCGGAAGGTGTAACCGGCCCGGTTCATCCCGTCAAATGCGCCGCAGCATCGGCGCATGGCGATTCAGACACCCAGTTCGGTGCGTACATCCAGCAGTTCCGGGAAAAATTCCAGATCCAGCGCTTTCTTCAGGAAGCTCACCCCGGACGAGCCGCCCGTGCCGCGGCGGTGGCCGATGATCCGCTCCACCGTCTTCATGTGGCGGAACCGCCACATCTGGAAATTCCCCTCCACATCGACCAGTTGCTCGCACATGTGGTATTCGGGCCAGTACCCGGCACGATCCTCGTAGACGCGCTTGAGCACCGGCAGCAACCCTTCGTTGCGCAGGTACGGCCGGGTCCAGTCACGTTGCAGCAGCTCGCCCGGCACCGCATGGCCACGACGGGCCAGATAACGCAGGAATTCGTCGTACAGGCTGGGTGCCTCCAGCACCTCGCGCAGTTCCTGCCGTGCCGCCGGATCGTGCGCGAACACCTTGAGCATGTCGGCGTTCTTGTTGCCCAGCATGAATTCGATCTTGCGGTACTGCAGCGACTGGAAGCCGGACGACGGCCCCAGCACGTCGCGGAACTCCAGGTATTCCGACGGCGTCAGCGTCTCCAGCACCGCCCACTGCTCGAACAGCTGGCGCTGTACCTGTTTCACCCGCGCCAGGATCTTCAGGCAGGCATCAACGTCGTCCGCACGCAGGTGCACCAGTGCCGCCTGCAGTTCGTGGATCAGCAGCTTCATCCACAGCTCGGAAACGTGGTGCTGCACGATGAACAGCATTTCGTCGTGATGCGGTGGCTGGCTCAACGGCTGCTGTGCCGACAGCAGCGTGTCCAGTTGCAGATAGCCGCCGTAGGTGATCCGGCCGTCGAGATCGGTCTGGATGCCTGCTTCGAGATCGCGCTGGTTCTCGCTCATGAGGTCCTGACAGTTTCGGAAAACATCCATGGTAGCCCCTGCCAGTCGCCCGAATCATGATCTGGAACAGGCTCCGGGACAGGGATTCGTGCACTTGACCGGCACGCACGCCGGCATCGACGCGCGCGGGTGCGACGGCCTCCACCAGCCTGTGCATCCGGCTGGGACGCCGCCTGTGGACAGGCTTTTGCATCGGCAGAGGCGGGCATTCCACCCTCTGCGGAAGCGGTTTCCGTACGCCCGGGAATGCTGCGCCGTACCTTGCAGCGCAACATGCCGGCCTGTTATCAAGCGGGGTCTTGTCCGGCCGGTCGTGCATCCACGATGCATGTCGGCCGCCAATTTTTACCCCACCCCCTGGAGCGAGTCGTGACCATCGCCGCCAAGTTTGAAATCGAATACCTGCAGTACCTCGATGCCGAGGGCAATCAGGTTCGGGATGACCTGCCCGAGTTTGCCAAGGACCTCGACCACATGGTCGAGCTCTACAAGCTGATGATGTCCACCCGCGTGTTCGACGCCAAGTCGATCGCCCTGCAGCGCACCGGCAAGCTCGGCACCTATGCCAGCTGCCTGGGCCACGAGGCCGCCCACGTCGGCATCGGCAGTGCGATGCGCAAGGAAGACGTGCTGGCACCGAGCTATCGCGAGTACGGCGCGCAGCTGTATCGCGGCGTGCAGCCGCGCGAGGTCTACATGTACTGGGGCGGCGACGAGCGCGGCAACGACTACCAGAACGAGCCGGCCCGCCACGACTTCGCCTGGTCGGTGCCGATCGCCACGCAGTGCCTGCATGCCGCCGGCTCCGCGCTGGCGTTCAAGATCCGCGGCGAGAAGCGCGTGGCGGTGTGCACCATCGGCGACGGCGGTTCGTCCAAGGGCGACTTCTACGGCGCCATCAACGTCACCGGCGCGCAGAACCTGCCGATGGTGGCGGTGATCGTCAACAACCAGTGGGCGATCTCGGTACCGCGCAAGATCCAGTCCGGCGCGCCGACGCTGGCGCAGAAGGGCATCGCCGCCGGCCTGCACTGCATCCAGGTCGACGGCAACGACATCATCGCCGTGCGCAAGGCGATGGAGGACGCGCTGGAGCGTGCCCGCAACGGTGAAGGCGGCAGCGTGATCGAGGCGGTCACCTACCGCCTCGGCGACCACACCACCGCCGACGACGCCCGTCGCTACCGCGGCGAGCAGGAAGTGAAGGAAGGCTGGGACAAGGAGCCGATGAAGCGCCTGCGCAACTGGCTGGTGGCCAAGGGCGTGTGGGACGACGCCAAGGAAGAGGCCTGGAAGGCCGAGTGCGACGACTGGATGGACAACGAGGTCAACGCCTACCTCGAAACCAAGACCCAGCCGGTCTCGGCAATGTTCGACTACACCTTCGCCGAAATCCCCGCCGACCTTGAAAAACAGCGCGACTACGTGCTCTCGCTCGACCAGAAGGCCCACTGAACATGGCACAGATCACTCTCATTGAAGCCGTCACCCAGGCGCTTGCCCACGAAATGGCCCGCGACGAATCGGTCGTGGTGCTGGGTGAGGACGTCGGCGTCAACGGCGGCGTGTTCCGCGCCACCCAGGGCCTGCAGGAAAAGCACGGCGAACTGCGCGTGCTGGATACCCCGCTGGACGAAACCACCATTGCCGGCCTCACCGTGGGCCTGGCCGTGCAGGGCATGAAGCCGGTCGCCGAAGCGCAGTTCGAGGGCTTCATCTACCCGATGATGGAGCAGATCGCCTGCCACGCCGCGCGCATGCGCAACCGCACCCGCGGCCGCCTGACCGTGCCGGCCGTGTGGCGCGCCCCGTGGGGCGGCGGCATCCGTGCGCCGGAGCATCACTCCGAGGCCAACGAGCACCTGTTCACCAACATCCCCGGCCTGCGCGTGGTGCTGCCGTCCTCGCCGGCACGTGCCTACGGCCTGCTGCTGGCGGCGATCCGCGATCCCGATCCGGTGATCTTCCTGGAGCCCAAGCGCATCTACCGCCAGTACAAGGAGGAAGTGCCCGACGACGGCGAGGCGCTGCCGCTGGACGTGTGCTTCGTGCTGCGTGACGGCACCGACGTGACCCTGGTGACCTGGGGCGCGCAGGTGAAGGAAACCCTGGAAGCCGCCGACGAGCTGGCCCAGCAGGGCATCAGCGCCGAGGTGATCGACCTGGCCACGCTGACCCCGCTGGACTTCGACACCATCGCCGAGTCGGTGCAGAAGACCGGCCGCTGCGTGATCGTGCACGAAGCCCCGAAGACCGCCGGCTTCGGCGCCGAGATCGCCGCCCGCGTCGCCGAGGAATGCCTGTACGACCTGCTCGCCCCGGTCGAACGCGTCACCGGCCCCGATACCCACATCCCGCTGTTCCGCCTGGAAATGAAGTACCTGCCCAGCGTCGACCGCATCGTCGACGCGGCCAAGCGGGCGATGGCGGCAAGCTGAGGCTTGTCGCCGGGAATCGGGAGCAGTGAATGGGGAATAGGCAAAGCCAAAGCGCGCCGTCCCATCGCCCTTCCGATTCCCCATTCCCTGTTCCCTATTCCCGGAATCAAAAAAATGGCTGACATCAAGACGTTTTATCTCCCCGACCTGGGCGAAGGCCTGCCTGACGCGACCGTGGTCGAGTGGCACGTGAAGGTCGGTGACGACATCAAGCTCGACGCGCCGCTGTGCTCGATGGAAACCGCCAAGGCGGTGGTCGACGTGCCGTCGCCGTACACCGGCAAGGTGGTCAAGTTGCACGGCGCGCCCGGCGACATCATCGAGACCGGCGCCGCGCTGGCCGAGTTCGAGCCGGACCCGAATGCCAAGCAGCGTGCCGAGGCCGAATCCACCGGCCATCACCACGGCCCGAAGAAGACCGAAGCCGCGGCCCCTGCCCCGGCACCCGCCGCTGCCGCCACCGCCGACCGTGAGGACGAAGGCACCGTGGTCGGCGCGATGATCAGCGGCAACACCGTGCACGTCGAACAGGCCGCCAGCATCGGCGGCGTGAAGGCGGTGCCGGCGGTGCGTGCGCTGGCCCGCAAGCTCAAGGTCGACCTGAGCCGCGTGCGTCCCAGCGGCGCCGACGGCGTGGTCACCATGAAGGACGTCAAGGAAGCCGCCGCCAACGGCAGCGCTCCGCTGGGCGCCGGCGTGCCGGCTTCCGCCGGTCGTCATCTGGCTCCGGAACTGCCCGAACCCGGCCCCGCGCCGTCGCGCGGCCCGGTCTCGCTGGCCGGCAAGCCGGTGCGCACCGCCTCGCCGGCGCAGCAGGCCAGCGGCCAGCCCGAACAGCTCAAGGGCGTGCGTCGCAACATGGCCCGCGTGATGGCCGAAGCCCACGCCAACGTGGTGCCGACCACCCTGGTCGACGACGCCGACCTGCACGCCTGGATCGGCAAGCAGGACATCACCGCGCGCCTGATCCGTTCCATCGTCGCCGCCTGCAAGGCGGTGCCGGCGCTGAACGCCTGGTTCGACGGCAAGAACCTGACCCGCACACTGCACCCGCACGTGGACATCGGCATCGCCGTGGACACCGAGGACGGCCTGTTCGTCCCCGCCCTGCGCAATGCCGACGTGCTCGACGGTGCCGGCGTGCGTGCCGCGATCAAGCGCCTGCGCGCGCAGGTCGAGGACCGCAGCATTCCGCCGTCCGAACTGTCCGGCTACACCATCAGCCTGAGCAACTTCGGCATGTTCGCCGGCCGCTACGCCACCCCGGTGGTGGTGCCGCCGACCGTCGCCATCATCGGCGCCGGCAAGCTCTGCCACGACGTGGTCGCGGTGATGGGCGGCATCGAAGTGCACCGCCGCATGCCGATCAGCCTGACCTTCGATCACCGCGCCGCCACCGGCGGCGAGGCCGCCCGCTTCCTCAAGGCGTTGATCGACGACCTCAGTCTGCCGAACTGATCCACCAGATCAGTCACCACGAAAAAAGCGCCTCCGGGCGCTTTTTTCGTGGTTCGCGCGCAGAGCGGCACTCCCGCCTCTGCACATGCGAGTCTCCCTTGATCGACACCGTGAAACGCAAGGCTGCAAGGGGTCTGACGCTGCGTGATCCGACACTTCCTGTGTCGCCCACGGTGTCGATCAAGGGAGACTCGCACGCCGTGTCAGGGACGGGCCATGCCGGACAGTTCGACCCTCCGGTCGGGGGCCAGGCAGGCGATCAGGGTGTCGCGGTCGGGCTGGTCACAATTTGCGATCGGATCGGCCTTGCCCCGCCCTTCCACCTGGATGGTCATGGGCGCCACACCGCCGGCGACGAGATAGTCGCGGACGGCTTCGGCACGTCGCCGTGACAGGGCAAGGTTGTAGGCATCGCTGCCAATGCGATCCGTATAGCCCGCCACCAGAATGTTCTCGACTTCGCTGGCCGCACGTACCTGCTGCAGCAAGCCGTCGAGCTGCCGGCGGCCCGACGCGGTCAGGCTGGCCTGGTCGAAATCGAACAGTGCGTCGGAAGCCAGGCGGATCGGTTCGGCAGGCATGACCGCCACCGGCGATGGCGGCGGCGCTTCGACCGGCTCGTCCAGCACCGACCTGCAGGCTTCAGGCTTCCAGTGATACGCCGTGGCCAGCCCGTGCCGGTCGAACTCGACCTGGAACTGGCAGACGAAGTAATCGTCGCTGTCCTTCGAACGGCGGAAGTCGAACAGGTAATTCCACTCCCTCACACCGAATACGCCTTCGTTGAAATGCGGCGTACCAAGCAGGTCGTAAAGTTGTCGCTTGGTCAGTCCGGGTGCGACTTTGCGCAGGTTCTCCAGATTGACGAAGCTGCCCTCCGCCACGCTGGCCCGCGCCGGGTCGGGAAACACCACTCCGCCGGCATGGGTTGCCGCATCCCGGGTGGTGTGGCAGCCGGCCATCGCCACCACGCCAACAAGCAGCAATGGAACCCATGACTGGCGGCATCGATTCGATTTCATGGCTGTGACCCCCTCACGACAAAGTCCGGAAAGCCCTGCGCCCGCGCTCACCACTGAATCCCCGCACCGATGGTCACGCCCGTGTCACCGCGCGAATTGGTGGAACCGGTGAGCTTGTAGACCCAGCGCCCGCCTTCGGAAATGGCCGACACGCCAATCGCCAGGCTGGATTCGCCATGGAAGCTGCTGCCAGCCACCGCGGCCATGCTTTTGCCTGGCTCGTAGGCCTGCGGCAGGCCGGCCATCGCCATCGCGGCAGCGACGCCCGCGTTGGCCTCGCGTCCCATCTTGTCGATGCGGTTGTCGAGATCGCCGAAACGCTGATCGGTATAGGCATTGGCCCAGTCCACCGCCTGCTGCATGCCATGCTTGAACTGGTCGACGTTGACCGCATCGGAGTCGGCGGTGCCGGCTGCCACGTTGTGGATGGTGGTGTCACCGCCGCCATTGCCCAGGCTGACGTTGGTGTAGTCGATGCTGCCGTCCTTGTTGCGGTCGTAGCGCACGCTGCCTTCCTGCGAGTCGCTGACCATCGACTCCATCTGCGCCACATTCACCGCGTCGGTGGCCGCGGTACCGGCCGCCACGTTGGTGATCTGGCGTTCGTGGCCGCTGCTGCCCACCGAGACGCTGTCGGCACGATCGGCAACCGAGCCGGCACCGAGCGCCACCGCGTTGGCGGCACTGGCACTGGCGCCATTGCCCAGGGCCACGCTACCGTCGCCGGCGGCTTCGGCCTCGGGGCCGATCGCCACGGCATCGCTGCCGGTGGCGCTGGAGTCGGCGCCGGTGGAGTTGACGTTGAAGTACTTCACCTGGCCGCTGCCGGGCTGCAGGTTCTGGATATCCTGGTACAGGCTGCGATTGCTGTAGATGTTGGTGGTGTCCTCGGTCCAGTGCCACAGTTGCGAGCCGTTGACCGCCTCGGTGCTGCTGGCGCTCTCGGCTCCGGCGGCCAGTTGGCTGATGATCACCGGCGCACCGCTGCCGTCACCGGTCAGGGTAATGCTGTTCAGGGCGTTGCCATCAACGTCGGCGTCGTACTTCACCGCCAGCTTGTCGATCGCACCGATCTGCGTATCCACTGCACGCAGCTGGGCCACGTTCACCGCATCGTCGTCGGCCGCGCCCGCCGCCACGCCGGTGATCTGGCGCTGGCCGACATTGACCTCTCCGGTCGAGTCCTGCGGCGCGGACAGGCCATAGGCGCTGTATCCGCTCAAGGCACCCACCGTGGTGACCGAACCGGCACCCAGCGCGACGGAGTTGTCCATGTCCGCCGTGGCGCCATCACCCAGTGCCAGCGCAGCTTCACCGACCGCCGATGCCGAGCGGCCCATCGCCATGCTGGCCTCGCCGACCGCCGAAGCCAGCGGCCCGATCGCCACGCTGTCCGCGCCACCGGCGGTGGAGTCGCCCAGAGCCGAGAAGGCATGGAAGTACTTGATGCCGTCGCCCGCATCGATGGTGTCGATGTCGATGTTGTCGATGCGCGTGTTGAGGTTGACCACCGAGTTGTCGACCGCCGCGAAGGCGTCGGTGACGTTGTCGTAGTCACTGGTGCTGGTGTCGCCGTTGATCTCCACCGAGGTGATCGGGAACACCGGGCCGGTCCAGTCACCGGTGCTCACGTTGAACGCGGTGGTACCACCGAAGTAATCGACGATGGCCGTGTTGGTGGCGAACAGCTGGGCGCCGTTGATCGCGTCCAGGCTGCCGGCGTCGACGCTGCCGGGGGCCAGGTTGGTCACCGTCACCGGCGCGCCGCTGCCATCCCCGGTCAGGGTCACCGTGTTGGTGGCGTTGCCGGCACCGTCGGCGTCGTATTTCACCGCCAGCGCATCGGTCACGTCGGTGCGGTCGTTGATGTTGACCAGCGAACCATCCACCGCCTCGAAGGCGTCGGTGACATTGTCGTAGTCGCTGGTGCTGGTGCTGCCATCAATCTCCACCGAGGTGATCGGGAACACCGGGCCGGTCCAATCGCCGGTGCTCACGTTGAACGCGGTGCTGCCGCCGAAGTAGTCGACCACCGCCATGTTGGTGGCGAACAGTTGGGCACCGTTGATCGCCTCCAGACTGCCAGCATCAACGCTGCCGGCTGCGACGTGGTCGATCATCACCGGTGAGCCGGTGCCGTCGCCGGCCAGGGTGATCGCATTGGTGGGATCACCATCGGCATCCGCGTCGTACTTCACCGCCAGCAGGTCGGCCGCGCTCGTGCGGTTGTTGATGTTGAGCAGTGAATTGTCCACCGCAGCGAACGCATCAGTGACATTGTCGTAGTCGGCGGAACTGGTGCTGCCGTCCGTCGCCACCGAGGTGATCGGGAAGATCGGGCCGGTCCAGTCGCCACTGGCCGCATCGAAGGCGGTGCTGCCGCCCATGAAATCGACCAGTGCCGTGTTGGTGGCGAACAGCTGGGCGCCGTTGATCGCATCCAGGCTGCCGGCGTCGACTGCACCCGGAGCCAGGTTGGTCATCGCCACCGGTGCGCCAGTGCCGTCGCCGGTCAGGGTCACCGTGTTGGTGGGACTGCCGGCGCCGTCATCGTCGTACTTCACCGCCAGCGCGTCGGTCGTGCTGACCCGGTTGTTGATGTTGATCAGTGAACCGTCCACCGCCGCGAAGGCATCGGTGACGTTGTCGTAATCACCGGTGCTGGTGCTGCCGTCCGCCGCCACCGAGGTGATCGGGAACACCGGGCCGGTCCAGTTGCCGCTGGCCGGATCGAAGGCGGTGCTGCCGCCCATGTAATCGACCAGCGCCGCGTTGGTGGCGGCCAACTGGCCACCATTGACCGCATCCAGGCTGCCCGCCACCACCGCGCCATCGGCGAGATTGCCGATGCCCACCGGAGCGCCGGTGCCGTCGCCGATCAGGGTCACCTGGTTGGTCGGGTCGCCCGCGCCGTCGACGTCATACCGCACTGCGCCGTCAGCCAGCGCGGCCACGGCCTGCAGCTGCGCCACGTTGGCCGCGTCGGTCGCTTCGCTGCCCGCCGCCACATGGGTGATCTGGCGTTCCTGGCCATCGGCGCCCACCGACACCTCGCCCGCCGAATTCTGCGGCGTGCTCATGCCGAAGCCCGCATAGCCGGTCTGCGCACCGCGGTCGGCGCTGGAGCGATAACCCAGCGCCACGCTGTTGGCCACGCTGGCACTGGCTTCGGCACCGACGATGGTCTGCGCGTTGGCAGTACCGCCGGCATCATCACCGATCACCACCGAGTGTCCCTGGCGCGCAGCATAGTCCGCCGTGGGCACGCCGGTGGGGTTGTCCGGATCATTGCGCCCATCGCCCGGGAAGGCCTCGTCGGCATCCATCATCGGCAAGGTGTGGTGGGCACCGGTACCGATCACCACTTCCTTCGAACCATTGGCCGAGGCACCGTCACCCACCAGCACCTGATAGTCCTGGGCGGCATTCACCGCCCAGCAGTCCATCGTCACCAGACCCAGCACACTCACGCACTCGGCCGCCCACGCCGGCGCCTCATCCGGAAGGACCAGGCCAAGCAGGCCACCTGCTGCACCGTTGTTGATGTTGCGGATGTAATTGCCCGAAGTGACGCCACCCACCAGGGTCAGGTGCGAATTGATGCCGGTACCGCCCACGACCACATCATCGACCGTGGTCAATACCGAACCCACCGGCGTGAGGTTGAGCAGCGGAACCCCCAATGCACTCAGCGTCGAGTAACCCTGGGTGAAGTTGGCGTTGTTGACATGCAGACTGCCGTTGGAAACGTAGCCACTGGTGTTCTGGAACAGGGCATCGGTGGTGGATCCCAGCAACTGGGTCACGGTGCCGACCACGCCGTTGTTGCCGATGATCAGACCGGTCGGCTCCAGCCCCGGCGGGGGAACCGGCGGCATGCCCGCAGGTGCAGGTCCCGGTCGTGGCAATGACACGAGGATCGAGGCGGACGCCGACGCGATGGGCGGGAGGGCTATGGAAGCCCCGGCTGCCAGCACGTGGGGAGTGGCGGCTGACGGCGTGACATCCGGCGCCGCCTCGAGATCGTCCGGAGTCGTGTCCGACTCCGGTCCGGTGGAATGCGTGTGATCACGGCGGCGATCCGCCGCGAGCCCCGGCACCGCGAGCGCCAGCGAGGCGTCCGTGCCGGCGGCCAAGCCTGACTGTCCCGCCTTCACGATGGTCTTCAACGCAGCGCCTGCATCCAGACCGATCGCAGGTGCCAAAGTTCGTCCCTTGCCCGTGAAAGTCGCGGCCAGTGGCAGGCGCAACAGGCCGGTGGCCGATGACACCAGGCGCTTGCCCGGCGCATTGCCGTGGCTGCCGTGAATACCGTGATGATGACGACCGCCATCGTGCCGGCCATGACCAGCCGCCGTCACGCCGGCATGCAATCCAGACGCGGCATGCAGCGTACCGCCTGCCGCCTTCACCTTCACACCGGCACTCGCGCGGATGTCGGTTGCTGGAGGCTGTACCCGGTGCAACCGACGCGGAGCCGTGGCGGCAACAGCGTCCGGCTTGTTGAAACTGTCCGGTACGGGAACCCGCCTTGCCGGTGGCGACGGCGATTCATAGCGGGCCATCAAGCGTTCCAGATCACCCATCTTCACGTCGCTGGAAGACTGCGCCTGCACATCCAGCGCATGCAGGGAGCAACCGGCAGCAAGCAGCGAAAGCAGCAACAGGCGCGCGCGCTTTCCGGCTATCCGTGATACCCCACCACCGCCGTGACGAGGCGAGCGGGCCAGTTCGGAAGCGACCACGATGCAACCGGTCGCACGACACCATACGAGACGATATATACGATTCATGCCAGCCCCCTTGAGCTTGCCGAACCACGCAGCGGGTCATCGAGTTGCAGTCCGCTGCACCGGTAACGCACCAGGCACCTGCGAGGCGCCTTGGCAATCATTAGGCGCCGCAGATCAGGGAACCGATGCGCCGAACCGGCACGGTACTGCGCGTATACGGCAAGGCGCTGGGCGAATACGGCAAGCGCATGCACCTATGCGGCAAACCCTCCGGGAGGCTGCTCAGTTGTCCCGCACGTAATCGGGAAGAGGTGCACGCATCAGTGTCTCGCGCGGCAACTCGCCGAATACCCGGCGATAGTTGTCGGCAAACCGTGACAGATCCCACAAGCCGCAACTCAAGGCCACCGACTTCACCGAGCGCCGGCTGGCATCGGAGAGTGCAAGGCTGCGACATGCCGTGCACAGGCGCAGCATCGACAGATAACGGTTCGGCGAAATGTGCAGCATGTCGTCGAACGCATAACGCAACGTGCGTTCACTGACCCCGGCGGCGGCACACATCTCGTTGTTGTAGATATCGTGTCGCAGATTGGCGCGCATGTACTGCTCGGCGCGCTGCACGACCAGATAGTGGGCGCGCCGGCTGCGGGAACACTGCGGCCGGCTGTCGGCCAGGCTGGAAAGTCCGGCGGTCAGATGCGCGGTCAGCATCGCATCGAGGTCCAGCCCTGGCATGACCGGACCATCATCTCCCGTCTCCATCAGAGACCGGCGAACCTGCTCGAAATACCCGTGCAAGCCGGCGCCGGCTTCCTGACCGGACATGCGGAACAATGACAATTGCCGCACGCCGCCATCGGCAAGATAAGGGTCGAGTTCGGCAAGACGGCTGCGCATGCGCTCCACCGGAAGCAGCACGATGGTGACCCGACTGCCTTTGCACAGCATGAACTCGCTGATGCCTTCCGGCACGACAGTGAAAGCCATCCCCGCGGCCAGTGGCGTGCCGTGGCACCAGCTGTCCTCCGGCGTATCGTGGATGTAACCGATGACGCACCACTCCGGCGGCAACGCGAAGCGCCCGCGGAAATCGAAATCCAGTTCGCCGCTGCAGAAAATCGCCTCGCTCGATGCGCAAGACTCCACGATGGCTTGTGGCCCACTCGCCCCCAGCAATACAACTTCCATCTCGCAGATCCGGAGCACCCCACCCAGGAACACCAGATCGCAACAGCGGGGATCCCCCCTGTTATCGCCAACCATGACGTTGCTGCCCCCTTGCAACCAGCCTGCCGCACGAATGCGGAGTCCTTGGAATTGACCAGTCGCCCTTGACCTTACCCGTGCATTACAAGCGCCAATGCACGTATTCGGCACAGCTGCATGCCAAGCAAAGAAGGTCCGGCACCTGCAAGGGCTTTATCAAGTGCCCCACCCTGCATCAATGCCGAATTTGTGTAGCCGGCCACGTTTTCAAGGCAGAGACTCGAGCTGCATCCAGCCGCTGGCAGCGGCTGTCGTCAGGGGGTGACGCATGGATACAGCATCAGCCCCGGCTCGCGCCGGGTTCAGGAATTTCTGTCATGCAAGGTGCCGCACCGCATCGAAGCGGCTGCCGCCCATTGCCCTTGCCGCCATGACGGCAAACCGCATCCCGCGCATCACGAAGCCGCACCACTCGGCGCCCCACATCCCTCTCCCATTGCCACGAAAAAGGCAAACGGCATGGCCGTCCATACGGCTGTCCCAATCGCCCGCAAGGGCATACCTGTGTCATCACACAGGGCAGTACGCGGGCGCCGCAATGGCAACGTCCGCGATTTCACCAACCGGTACGGAGCAGACACTCCGGGGAGATGCACGATGAACAAGTCGATCCGCAAGTTCCTGGCCGAGGAAGATGGCATCACGGCGCTGGAGTATGGGTTGTTGGCGGCATTGGTGGCTGCAGCATTGATCGCAGTCTTCAGGGATGGCCTTGAAGCCCTGTTCACCAAGTTATTCACCACGCTGACTGATCAAGTGGACCAGGCAGCAGCCTGAGGAGTAGCGGAGTTGCATTCGCTGCTGACGTGCCCTGCCTTGCAAGAGGCTGCACGCCAGCAGCAATGCCGCCCCAGCAAGGAGGAAAGCACGTGATATCCACAGCTCTCCAAACTCTGACTGTGCTCCTGTGCCTGACGGTCATCGCCAGTGATCTCTACGCTCGTCGCGTTCCAAACATGTTGCTGCTGGCCGCCCTGTCAGGGTGTGCAGCGTGCCTGTTGATTGATGGCCTGCAAAACCACAACGTGCCTTGGCTCCATATGCTCGGCCTGCTGTCCGGTTTCATGCTGTTGCCCTTCTATGCCTGTGGCTGGATGGGTGCCGGCGACGTGAAGTTCTTTGCCACCCTGGGCTTTCTGCTCGGCGCGCGGGCGCTGCTGCCGATCTGGGTCATCGGCAGCCTGTTGTGCGGTGCCCACGCGGCACTGGTGCTGATGGCCCGCGCACCGGCGCTGCAGATGCTGCCGGGCTGGGCTGCGGTGCAGGGGCGTTTCCACGATTCGGCCTGGAGCCGGCGCCTTGCCGCCGCCCGTGGCCGGCGGCAAGGCCTGCCCTATGCCGCCTGTCTCGCCATCGGCGCGCTGCTGACGCTGGCGCTGCCCTCGCTGGCGGACTGGTGAAAGTCATGACCGCACGCATTCAATCACTTCGTCGTCGCCCGCCCTGCACCCGACAGTGGCAACGCGGCGTGGTGGCCATCGAGTTCGCGCTGATCTTCCTGTTCGGCCTGCTGCCGCTGCTGATGCTGACGCTGTCGGGGGTGCTGATCTTCGCCGCCAAACAGTCGCTGACCCTGGCCTCCGCCGAAGGCGCGCGCGCGGCGTTGCACTACGGCACACCGGCAGAACGCGGCATGTACGCCTGCCAGGCGGCGCAACGCTCGATGCAGTGGCTGCTGAACTTTTCCGGCGAAGCCGCCGCCTGCGGCAGCGATGGCCTTGGCGATGCGATCACGGTGCAGCCCGGCCCCTGCCCCAGCGCACCGGCCATCGACTGCATGACGGTGCAGACCTCATTCGACTACAACGCGCACCCGTTCATCCCCGGCACCGCGCGCGTCTATCAATGGCTGCTGCACGACGCGATCCGCAGCTCGGCCACCATGCAGCTGGACACCCGGGGAAGCTGAGGGCGCTGCCCTCCGGAGATCATCACGATGCAGAAAGCAACCCGGATCATCGCCCTGCTGCTGGTCGCCCTGGCCGTGGTGCTGGCCATCGTGGCTTTCACCATGAACCGGCGTGCGCTGAAACCCGCTCCCGCCGTGCCGGTCGGCAGCACCATCGCCCCGACCGTCAACACTCCGGACACGACGGCAAAGGGACCGGTGGTGGTCGTCGCCACGCAGGCCTTGCCGGCAGGAAAACCGATCGACATGGCCAGCTTGCGTACCGCCAGCACAGCCAAAGCCGTGGAGGGGAGTTTCAGGACACCGGAAGAAATCGACGGCGCTGTGCCGCTGATCGACATTCCCGCCGGCACCCCACTGACCACCCAGTTGCTGGCCCGTGGCCTGGCGATGCAACTGCAACCCGGCGAGCGTGCGCTGGCGGTACCGGTGGATGAACTGGCCGGTGCCGGCAACCGCATCCTGCCTGGCGATTACGTGGACGTGTTCCTGAGCCTGAAGGCTTCGCCCCGCAGCCTGTCCGGCAAACCGGAACCAGCCCAGGCGCGACTGCTGTTGCCGCGCGTGCGCGTGTTGGCCTATGGCAGCAAGGACCTGCCGGTGCCACTCCGTCCCGACGGCACCGATCCCGCCGGCAAACCATCGCAGGGCAACCCGCCGGCACCGCGCTCGGCCGTGCTGGCGGTACCGCTTGAATTGGCCAGCCGGCTGTTGCTGGCCACCCAGAACGGCAGCCTGTCACTGGCCCTGCGACACCCCGATGATGACGGCCTGCCGGACAGCGAACTGTTCCCGCAGCCACGCCGTGCACTGGCCGCGCTGGCCACGCGGGATCCCGCGCAGAAGCAGCAACTGGACAGCGCCGACAACCGTGCCTTTGCCGGCATCGACGGCGAAGGCCTCGCCGGCCTGGCCAGCGAACGTCCCGCCAGTTCCGGCCAGACGAGCCATCCGGTCCGCACACCTGCTCTGGAAATCATCCGTGGCAGTTCGCGCAATCAGCAGAGGCCCACGCCATGATCCGCCACTTCCTGTTCCGGCAACATTCCGGCGTGCTGCGTGCGCTGGCCTGCAGCTTCCTGCTGGCGGTGCCCACGGCAGCATCACATGCCACCGCCGATCTCACTCTGCAGCTGCATGAGCAGCGTCCATGGCGCGCGCCGGCCAACCTCGAACGCGTGGCGATCGCCGACCCGGATGTCGCCGATCTGGTCATGCTCAGGTCACGCGGCGGCCGCGAGGCGCTGCTGACAGGCAAGCGCCCCGGACGCACCACCTTGTTGCTGTGGCATCGTGGTGACGCCTCGCCGCAGCGGTTCACGGTCGAGGTGCAGGCAGCGCTGCAGGCGACCCTGCCCGAAGGCGGTGGCCTGGTGGTGCAGGATGGTTCGGCGCTGCTGCAAGGCAGTACGCCCAGCCTGCTGCAACACGAGCAGATGCACGCGGCGGCGGTGGAAGCCGTGGGCGACAAGGGCAACATCACCGACATCTCCACCATCGCCAGCAGCGGCGTGGTGCAGGTTGACGTGAAGGTGGTGGAGTTCAACAAGACCGCGATGCGCCGGATCGGCCTGAACTTCGACAAGAGCAACGGCTCCGGCGCGTTCAAGTACGGCATCGCCAGCCCCAGCGGCGGCAACCCGCTGTCTTCGGCATTCAGCCTCGTGGCCCGCTCGGTCACCCATGACTGGAGCACCACGCTCAACCTGCTGACCGGCGACGGCATGGCACGGGTGCTGGCCGAGCCGACCCTGGTTGCCCTGTCCGGGCAAAGCGCCAGCTTCCTCGCCGGTGGCGAGCTGCCGATCCCGGTGCCGCAAGGCCTGGGTACCACCACGATCAACTACAAACCGTTCGGCATCGGTCTCACGGTGACACCGACCGTGCTGGCTCCGGACCGCATTGCCCTGAAGGTGGCCCCCGAGGCCAGCGATCTGGACTACGCCAATGCGCTGGTCTACGAGGGCGTGTCGGTTCCGGCGATCGTCACCCGCCGCGCCGACACCACGGTGGAGCTGGGCGACGGCGAAACCTTCGTCATCGGCGGGCTGGTCAGCCAGACGCTGAGCAGCAAGGTGAACAAGATTCCGCTGCTGGGCGATATCCCGGTGCTCGGTGCGTTCTTCCGCGATCTCAACTACCAGCGCGAGGACAAGGAGCTGGTGATCATGGTCACTCCGCATCTGGTGCAACCGATTGCCAGCGGTACGGCATTGCCGTTGCCCGGGCAGCGCGAAGCCCAGCCCAACCACCCGGTATGGGGAGCCTGGCTGATCGATCCGGCCGGTGCCGACCAGTTGCCGGGTTTCTCCCGCTGAACGGGTGGCTCCGATGTCCGGCACAGTCGCCATGATGCCCACCAGCAAACCAGGCCCGACCATGGATCTGCTGTTCTTCTCCTCCGACGAGAAGCACGCGCAGCGGGTGAGCCTGCGCCTGCGCCAGATCGCCCATGTGCGTTGGCAGGACAGCCGTCGTTTTCCGTTCCACGAAAGCCTGCCGCGACACGATGGCACCATGCTGGTGCTGTTGGATTATGCCTCCGGGCAGACCGAAACCTCGACCAGTCTGGCCCGCCAGTTGCTTGAGCGGACCCCGGGAGTACGCCTGCTCGGCGTCGGCTCCACCGGTGACGATCATGCCGCCGGCGTATTGGCGGCATTGCGCGCCGGCGTACTCGACTTCATCGACCTGGATGCCGATGACCACGAGATCCGCGCGCTGCTGGAACACGCCGCACAGCGACAGCCAGCCACTCCGCCGGCCCCCATGCCGGAACCGGAACCGCACGGACGCGGCCAGCTGGTCATACTGCTGGGTGCCCGTGCCGGCGTCGGAACCAGCACGCTGGCCGCACACCTGGCGACGCTGGCGATACCACCGGACAACCGGAACACTGCCGCGGCCCGGGCGCTGCTGCTCGATCTCGGCCATCCATACGGCGACGGCTCGCTCTATCTCGGTGTATCCGGCAACTTCCACTACACCGACGCACTGCACCAGGCCGAACGCATCGACGCCACCTTTGCGCGCACCGCACTGCCCCGGCATGCCGGCGGGCTGACGGTACTGTCGCAGACACCGGCTGACACCAGCCCCGCTGCCGACATGATCGACGCAAGCCCGCTGCTCAACCGTCTGCGCGGCATCTTCGACCTGCTGCTGTGCGACCTCGGCGGCATTCCCTGCAGGCAATGGCCTGCCGCCATGCTGCGCGCCGCCGACGAGATCTGGCTGGTCACCGACCAAGGCATCGGCTCGATGGTTTCGCTGGATACCTGCCTGCAGGAACTGGCCAGGGCAAAGGCACGCGACCAGCGGCTGTCACTGGTGGTCAACCGTTACCTCGATGATTCCGGCGCCGAGCCTGCCCGGATCGCGGAACGCTTCGGCCTGCCACTGCTGGCCAGCCTGCCCGAACGCCGCACCCTGCGCAGCAGTGCCAGCCAGGGCCTGTTGCTGCAGCAGGACATGCCGCACGACCCGTACATCCGCGCACTCCAGCCATTGCTGGCCCGCTTGCGCATCGCCCCGACACACGCCCCCGGATTCCACTGGAAGCGTCTGTTGAACTTCTCCCGAGGCTCCCGATGAACAGCCCCAACGACCCTGACGAACCCGACAACGTGGTAACTCTGCCGCGCACCGATCCGCAGCATGTTCCGTTCGAACATACCCGGCAGTTCCAGGACATGCTGGCCGCCGCACACGAGTTCCTGCTGAACCGCGTCGAGGACCAGAACCTCGACATCGCCTCCTGGTCGCACGACACCGTGGTCAAATACGCCGAGGTCGAAACGGCTGCCTTCGTGCAGGAGTGGCGCATACCGGTCAACGAGACCGAGGTGCACAAGGTGGCCAGGGCACTGGTCAAGGAGCTGACCGGCTTCGGCCCGCTCGACGACCTGCTGCAGGACCCGGAAGTCGAGGACATCCTGGTCAACGGTTGCGACGACGTCTACGTGTCGCGGGGCGGCGTGCTGGAACACGAGGCAGTGCGTTTCACCGACAACCGGCACCTGATGCGCATCGTCCGTCGCATCCTGGCGCCGCTGGGGCGGCGGCTGGACGAATCCAGTCCGATGGTTGATGCGCGCTTGCCCAACGGCGGACGCCTCAACGCGATCATCGAGCCCCTGTCGGTCACCGGCCCGATCGTCTCGATCCGCAAGTTCCGCAAGGACCCGTTCACCCCCGACGAACTGTTGAGACGCGGCACGTTCGACCGCGCCATCCACACCTTGCTGCAGGCCGCCGTGCTGGGGCGATGCAACATCATGATTTCCGGCGGCACCAGCTCGGGCAAGACCTCGTTGCTCAATGCCCTGGCCAGCTTCATCCCGCACAACGAACGCGTCATCACCGTGGAGGACACCGCCGAGCTTTCGCTCAACCACCCCCATGTGGTGCGACTGGAAAGCCGCATGGGCAGCTTTGACGGCAGCGGTGCCGTGAGCATCCGCGAACTGGTGCGCAACAGCCTGCGCATGCGCCCTGACCGCATCGTGGTCGGCGAAGTGCGCGGCGCCGAAGTGCTGGAAATGCTGCAGGCCATGAACACCGGGCACGACGGCTCGATGTCGACCATCCATGCCAACTCGCCACGCGACGCGCTGTACCGGCTGGAGATGCTGTCCGGCTTTGCCGGCTTCCAGGGCAGCGAAAGCAGCCTGCGACGGCAGATCGCCAGCGCAATCGATTTCATCATCCAGATCGGCCGGCTCGGCAACGGCCGCCGCGTGATCACCTCGATCACCGAAGTCAGTGGCGTCAGCGACAACCTGGTCACCACTCAGGAAATGTACCGCCACGAGAGCTTCATCGACGAGAACAACCAGGAACACGACAGCTGGCCGGGGCTGGGCTTTCAGCCGCATACGCACAAGCTGGCACCGTATCGCGAGTTCCTGCGCAACAACGGCGGGCCACAGCCATGAGCGCGACACTGGGATTGCTGAGCGTGGTGCTGTTGCTGGTCGCCGGTGCGATCGAGCTGTGGTGGGGCAGCGCGGCACGCCAGCAACGGCGCAACAGCCTGATGCAGATCGAACGGCACACCGGCAGAGCACATCCCGGCATGCCCGGACAACCGAAACCGGTCACCGTCCGGCGCCGGCCCGAAGGATATCGGATGGACGCCCTGCTGTTGCGTGCCGGGCTGTCTACCGGCTGGCGGATACCGATCGGGTTGATGCTGGCCGGCATTGTTCTGGCGCTTGCCATCTGGTGGCGCATCGGCAGTGCGCTGGCGATACCTCCCGCCCTGCTGCTCTACGGCATGGCGATCTGGCTGTGGCTGCGCTCACGCATCGAAAAACAGCGCAAGCAGTTGATCCGGCAACTGCCCGACTTCCTCGACGGCATGGTGCGCCTTGCCAGCATCGGCAACAGCTTGCCGATGGCCTTCCAGGCCACCTCCACCTCCGTGCAGATGCCGCTGCGTGCCGTGCTCGATCGCGCGATGAAATCAGTGCGTGCCGGCCAGGATCTCGACCGTGCACTGGAGCTGGCCTCGCAACCCTATCGCCTGGATGCACTGGACCTGCTGCATGTGGTGCTGGGCACCGGCATGCGCATGGGCGGTCGCGCCGACCACATCCTGCAACGCATGAGCGACTTCATGCGCGATCTCGGCCAGGCCCGCCAGGAACTGCGCGCGATCACCGCCGAAACGCGCATGTCGGCGTGGGTGCTCGGCCTGCTGCCACTGGCCGTCGCACTGTTCATGACACTGGCCGATCCGGCGTTCTTCACTCCGATGTTCCAGCAGCCGCTGGGCCATCGGATCCTGCTGCTGGCCGCCGGCCTGGAAGCACTCGGCGGCTTCCTGCTCTATCGCCTGGCGAGGTCACTGTGAACGCCGCGCAGCTGTATGGCCAGGCATTGCTGGCATTGGCGCTGGGACTGGCCCTGCTCGGCGCCAGCCTGCTGCTGCGCGCAAGGCAGCGCACACGCGAGGAGCAAGTCGTGGAGCGCGCCCTTCACCGTGCCACTGCCGCGCCCGCCGCCGACAAGCCCGCACCACCAGCCTCACCTTGGCGCCGTGCACTGGGCTGGATCGAGGCACTCGGCCACCGCTTCGAAAACGGGCGGCTGGGTGACGCCCTGCTCGCCGACGAGGACCGCCTGCTGCTCGACCAGACCAATCACAATACCCGCACCGGCCGCGCCACTTTCCTGGGCATGCGGCTGGCACTGGCATTGCTGTTGCCGGCGCTGGTCGCAGCATGGTTGCAACCCACCGGCATCACCGCGGTGATCGAACTGGGCGGCGCGCTGGCACTAGGTGTTCTGCTGCCCAAATTCGCACTGAAGGCATGGGCCGAACGCGTGCGCAAACGCACCGAAGACGAACTGCCATTGCTGATCGACCTGCTGCGCCTGCTGCAGGGCGTGGGCTTCAGCATGGACCAGAGCCTGCAGACCATCGCCGAACGCTTCCAGCCGGTGCTGCCGGTACTCGGAGCGGAAATCCGCGACGCCAATACCGCCTACATGCACGGCCGGCCACGCGGCCCATCGCTGCGCCGGCTCGCCAACGCCTTCGGCAACGACGATCTGCAGAGCCTGGTGCAGATCATCATGCAAGTGCACGAGCACGGCGGAGCCGTGCAGGAACCACTGCGCCAGTTCGCCGCACGCCTGCGCGAGCAGCGCAAGATGACCCTGCGCGAAAAGACCGGCCAGCTCGCCGTGAAGATGACCGTAGTGATGATGCTGACCCTGCTGCCGGCATTGATGCTGGTTCTGGCCGGCCCTGCGGTGATCTCGCTGGTCGGCACCATGGGTTCGCTGAAATGAGGGGCGCCATGCACCACGCCATCCGCTCATCCCTGTCAGCCATGACCTGCCTGCTGCTGGCCGCCTGTGCCACCCCCGGCGGCTATCCCAACCATGCCAGGGCCGAAGCCCGGCTCGCCGATGCACAAGAACCCTCGCCACAGGACAGTCCCGGGATGTACCTCGAACTGATCCGCCGCATGCAGCAGCAAGGGGCCTACTACGCCTCGCTGGCGCACATCGATGCCTTCCGCCAACGCCATGGCACGCTCCCCGAGCTGCAGCAACTGCGCGCTGATGCGCTACGCGAAACCGGCCAGACCGAAGCGGCCGAAACTGCCTACCGCAGCCTGCTTGGCGGCAATCAGGCTGCGGCGGCATGGCATGGGCTTGGCCTGCTGGCCGCGACCGCCGGCCACTATCAGCTTGCCGCACAGCACCTGCAGCAAGCCGTCGAGCGCGAGCCGATCAATGCCACCTACCTCGGCGATCTCGGTTACGCCCGGTTGTGTGCCGGGCAACTGGCCGAAGCCCGCGAGCCGCTGGCCAAGGCCGCCGAACTCGAACCGACCAGCACCAAAGCGGTTTCCAACCTGGCACTGTGGGCCATGCTGCAGGGTGACCCGGCCAGGGCTGAAGCCATCATGCAACGCGCCGAGCTGGCCGCTCCCGCACGCGACGCCGTATACCGGCTCGCCAGCCAGCTTCGCCGCAACGCCACGGCACAAACCAGCAACCCGCCAACACCTTCCACCACCACGACATCCACTTCCCCACTGCCATCGGTACGCAGCCAGCCGCGACGCGTCCCGCCGCCGCAGATCGCCGGCATCCCGGGCGGAATGCTCGAGCGCTTCGGCACATCCCCGGCCAACGAGGAGGCCCAACCATGAAAACGATCCGCCTTTTCCAGCGACGCGCTGCCGTGGTTCTTGCTGTCAGCGTGCTCTCCGGCATGGCCAGTGCACAGCAGCAGCCGATCACCGGTCAGATGATGGCCAGCCCTGCCACGGCTGCCACACCAGCCCTCGCCACGCCACCCGCTCCCTCCCCCGGCGAAGCGCCGCCAGCGGCCACGCCTTCACCCGCCATGGCACAACCCGCCTTCATGAGCGACTACTACCCCACGCAAACCGGTGACACCACCCGCCACCTGCTGCAGATGCAGGCCCGCGGCGACCATGCCGCCCCCGCACGCCCGATGCTCGGCGTCGAAGCCAGCATCGCCTGGCGGCGTTACCTGAAGAGCTTCGAACACCCGATCCCCGAGTTCTACGAAACCGCTGTCGGCAAGAGCACCGGCAACGGAAGGTGAGCATCATGGCAACACCACTTCACCAGCGCGGCTCGATGGCCGTCCCCATGCTGCTGATGCTGCTCGGCCTGATCAGCATGCTCGGCCTGGTGGAAGTGGGCTACCTGTACTGGGCCAAGCGCGAGGCGCAGAAGGTGGCGGACCTTGCGGCGCTGTCGGGGGCGCAGAAGCTGGACGGAAACGGTTGTCCGAGCGGCTCGGAGGCCTGGCTGGCCGCCGCCGGCAATGCCAGCGACAACAACGGCACCACCGGCAGTGCCAGCGTGACGATCTCCTGCGGTGGCCAGCCGGCGCCCGGCTCCAGCATCCTCACACCGGCCACGGCTGATGTCGCGGAAGCGATCAAGGTAGTCGCCCGCCGCGAAGCCAGTCCGATCTGGGGCAAGGCATGGCAATCGGGCATGGCAGTCAAGGCCGAAGCCGTTGCCACCAACAGCGAGCCGATCGCCGCCTTTACCGTGGGCTCGCAGTTGCTGGAATTGAATGGCAACGGCACGCTCCCCGGCGTACTGGAATGGCTGGGACTGGATGTCGATGGCACGGCGCTGGTCGGCCCCGGTGGACTGGCCAACCTGCGCATCACGCCCAGCGGCCTGCTCGATGCGCTGTGCCACGTCAACAACGGCCTCTGCGTGGACGTCACCGCCATCACCGACGTCGGCACCATGAACGATGTGCTGGCCGGCCAGCAGGTCAGTGTGGGCGACCTGATCGACGCCATGGCGTATCTCGGCGGACAGCAGGAACTCGGCAACGCTGCGGTCGCGGCATTGAACAGCATCAAGGCGCAAGTGCAGGCCAGCGGCGGACAGTTGATCCAGCTGGGCACCTCGGCCAACAAGCGCGGCCTGTTCGGCCTCGTGGAAGCCGCCAACGCGCGCTCGGCACTGAATGCGCAGGTCAATGCACTCGACTTGCTCAGCGTCGGGCTGGAGGTCGCCAACAGCGGGCATTTTGCGGAGCTGCCGATCCTTATTCCGGGTGTCACCGGCAGGGTGACGTTGATCGAACCGCCGTCGATCGCCGTTGGAGGCAAAGGTGTCACGGCCTATACGGCCCAGTTGCGTGTGTACCTGCGAATCAAGACCGAAGCCATAGCCGTCCTCGGGCCACTATTGTCAGCATTGGGTACAAAGATCGACATTCCTCTCGCACTGGATCTGGTCGATGGCCAAGGAACTATGGACAGCCTTTGCGATACCGACGATCAGGGCCAGCAAACAGCGAAAATCGTAACTACCGCGGAAATCCTGAATCTATGTATTGGCGATATCGGTGACAGCGCCATCGGCTCAACCAGTCGATCCTGCGAAACCGACCTGCACGACAAAGACATGGTCGAAGTTCTCGACATACCCATCATCAGCGGCCAAGCCAATATCCAAGGCATAAGTCGCTCCGGCGACCTCACTCTTCATCAAGGAGAAACCAAAAGTATTCATGCCGACCTCGACCTTGGCGATACCGTAAGCAGCCTGATGCATGGCGTTCTTGGCATCCTTCTCAACGGTGGCATTCCTGAAGACCAAGCACCAGCCAAACTCGACATCGGCAAGATGGTGGACGATCTGTGGAACAGCACTCCCACTTCGGGAAGCACCGCTCTGGAACAACGCAGAAACCGCATGAAAGCCATCAGCGAAACGCTAACCCCTTCGGTCAGTCCGGAAACCGCTAGCCAGCTTCCCGGCTTGGTGGACCTCATCGGCAACCTTCTCAACTCGGTGACTGATCTGCTCGGCAACATCCTGGGAGCCGTCACTGGCAACGGATGCACAACCACTCTGCTCGGCATACCCGGCGGCACCACCGCTGGCTGCAAATTACTGCTTCACCAAACACTGGAGAAGACCCAAGCAGCATCCGGTGGCCAACCCGTATCCAACGCCCTGCTCGCTCCATTGGCCCAGGCACTCGACCTGCTCAACCCGGTACTGAACCGGATCGGTGAAGACGTCCTGCAGCCTACCGTAACGCAACTCCTCGGCACCGATATCGGCCGCACCGACGTCCACCTCCAATCCCTCCAATGCCATGGCGCCCAACTCGTTTACTGACATGCCTTGTCCATCACACCACCCCGCATTGACCTCGGGCACACTGCCTATAGACTTTTCGGAGCCACGCCGCACACAGGGAAGGCGATGGCGAACGCGGAACGATCCGGATCAGACAGTACTCAGGGGGAATCAGGGGATGAATCGAGCGATTTTCAGCGGCGTCACGCCGCGCCAGCTGGCATGGGCAATGACCGGTTTGCTGGCATGCGCGAGTCTGGCGGCATGCGCATCTGCGCCACCCCGGGCCGAGACGCCGGCCGTTGCCGCCGATGAGCCGGCCACAACGGCTCCGCCGGCCAGCGACGCGGCCATGACACCGCCCAGCGATGCGATTGCCCATCTGCGCCAGCTCATCGACAACCAGCAGTTGACCGAACTGCGTACCACCTACAACGGTGGCTATGGTGCCAGCCTGCTGTTCCAGACCGACACGCTGGACTATTACATTTCGCTGTTCCACAACAAGGAATTCTGGCGCGTCATCCAGACCGAATCCTACGAACAGGCCGAGCAGCTTTATCGCACCTTCGCCAAGCAGACCGAAGACCTGGCCCAGGTGGACCTCGACGCACTGCGCCTGCAGGCGGGCAAGAAATACACCGAGCACATGGTGGCGCTGAACCAGCAACGCCTGCAGAGCCTGCGCAACGACATGGACTACCAGCAACAGCAGGCCCGTGAAGTGGCCGCCCTGCAGAAACAGGCACAGCAGGATGCGGTTTCGCTGACCGCCGAACTGCGCTCCAGCAGCAGCCAGCTGGACGCGGTGAAAAAGCAGATCCGCGAACTGGAAGCCCAGCGGTCCAATCCGGAATTGCTGCTGCCGGCCAGTCAGGCCGAACCGGACGACTCCCAGGCCGTTTCCTCAAGCACGCCGTAGTTGCCCGCTGCGCATGAGGCTGCCCCTCATGGCGGGCATTGCCTTTCCTATGCGTCGCGCCAGGTGAGGTAGAGGCGCAGGTCGAATTCGAGCTGGTGGTAGTCGGGAAGCATCCAGGTGCACAGCTGGTAGAACGCCTTGTTGTGGTCCGATTCTTTCAGGTGTGCCAGCTCGTGCACCACGATCATCTGCAGGAACTCCGGCGGTGCGGCCTTGAACAAACTGGCAACACGGATTTCCTTCTTCGCCTTCAGCCGGCTGCCTTGCACCCGCGAGATCGCGGTATGCAGGCCCAGCGCGTTGCGCAGCACGTCGAGCTTGCTGTCGTAGAGCACCTTGTCGATGCCGGGGGCGTTCTTCAGGTGCTGCTGTTTCAGCGCGGCCACGTAGGCGTACAGCGCCTTGTCGCTCTGCACTTCATGGCGATCGGGATAACGCCGCGCGAGATGCTCGCCCAACCGGCCCCGTGCGATAAGTTCACGCACTTTGTCCTGGACGCTGGACGGATAGGCCTGGAGATATTTGAGCGGTTGCATGGCGGCGTATTGTCCCACCAGCCCCGTCAAAGGGAGAGGGTGGCTCGAACCCTCGCCTCCACTTGCTCGAAGCCAACCCCTGCTGAAGCCGTCATTCCCGCTTTCGCGGGAATGACGGCCTTGAACTCCGGCTATCAGATATCAAACCGGTAGCTGAGCTTCACCAGCAACTGCTCGTCGTCGCGCAGGCGGAAGCTGTTGGCGAAAGCGTCGGTGGCTCTACGAAGGTTGTTGTCGAGCAGGTAGCCGCCGCGACCGTAGACCACGTACAGGTAGGACAACGGCGCCAGTTCGTAGCGATAGCGGATCTGGAAACCGAGATTGCGCACGTTGAAATCGTCGACCGGCTCGGCGCTGGCCTGCGCGCGACCATCGGCACCGACGCGGTAACCACCACGCAGGCGCGCATCGAGGCCGATGGCCTGCAGCTTCACCCGCAACTCCTGGCGGCTGCCGATGCTCCAGTCGAGGCCGGCGTCGATCTGCACCGTGCGCTGGTCGAAACTGCCGATCAGGTTGTCATGCTGCCACACCAGCCAGTCGGGCGTGTGTTCGTAGTACGGGCCGGCGAACACGCTGAAGGCGTCGCTGATGAACCAGGTCGGCGTCACGCTGAGGGTGTAGCCCAGCTTGCGGTTGCCACTGAGACCGCCGGTGGCGATGCCGGCTTCCATGTCGAGTGCCCAGTCGCCCTGCCGCGGGCTGCTGCGGCTGTAGTTGAAGTCCAGTGATGGCGGCAGGAACAACGCGCCATGGCCGCGGGTCAGCAGGTCGTCCCAGGCCGCACTCCTGAGGCTCAGTTCCATGTCTTCCCGGCTGCCGTTGCGCAGGTTGCTGTTCCGGTTGATGCGAAGCTGGCGGCGCAGGCGCAGCCCTTGCCCGCTGTTCATGCCGTCGATGCGGAAATGCCAGTCGTGCGAGCTGTAGGCCGAATCCTCCGGCAGGGCCGTGTTGCGACGGGCCACTTCCCAGTGCAGGTAATTGAAGTTGTTGCGCGACAGGTAGCCGAAGTCGTTGACCTGCAGTTGGTCACCGAAGTGCATGCCCATCCACTGCTGCCGCCAACCGCTGTCCATCTCGTAGTCGGCGACGAGGGTGGCGCCGCCATCACGCTCGTGCTTCCCGTGCTGCGCGATGTCGCTGCCGACCAGATTGGCGGCGACGGTCAGCTGCGGGGTCGGTCGCCAGTGATGGTCGACGCCCAGCACGGTGGCTTCGCGGTCCAGCCAGGGCCGGTCGACACGGGTCAGCAGCATGCCCAGGCTCTGATCGCCGAAATCGTGGGTCAGCCGTGCGGCACCGAAGAAACGGCCGGCCGCGCCAGCCTCATCCGCCGCCAGCACGCCGTAGCTGGTGGTGCCGACGCTGCCATTGAGCTTGATCGCCGCATCGATGTCGGCCGCACCATGGCCATCGTCGGAAGGGCCGCCCACGCGCCGGGTGTAGATCAGCTGGCTGTTGTCGTCGAGCAGGCCGAAATCGAACAGGCCCTGGTTCTCGGTGAAGAACGGGCGCTTGTCGCTGATGTAGGTTTCGGTGGCGTCGAAATTGATCACCAGGTCATCGCTCTCGACCTGGCCGAAATCCGGGTTCAGCGATGCGGTGAGCTGGAACTGGCCATTCGGTTTCCACAGGATGTCGGCACCCTGCTGGAACTGGCTGCGGCCGCGCACGTTGTCGTACAGGCCTGAGACGTAAGGCGTGACTGCCAGCAGCGACTGGCTGTACTGCGGCACCTCGACCCGGGTGTATTCGGACAGGAAACGCGGGCGCTGGAAGGTCGCCACCGGCCACGAAACACGTTCGCCGGTCGAACCGGTGACACGGTCCAGATAGATGCCCAGAGTACGCTTGCCGTCGCGCGCCGCGTGCATCGGCGCGGTGTACCACGGGATCAGCATCTCGACGGTCCAGCCGGTCTCGTCCTCGCCCACCGCGTGTTCCCAGACGGCGTCCCAGTCCTTGTTGAAGCGGCTTTCGTTGGTGATCACCGCGTCGTTGACGCCGCCGGTCGAACTGACCACGAAGTTGTAGCCGGTGCGCCCGTCGCCGTTGAAATCGACCATCAGGTTGACCCGGTCCACCGGGTCCTCGAAGTCGCGCTGCACGCGCTGCCGCGTACGCGGGACTTCAGGCGGCTGTTCGCAGCGGAACGCCACCGCCAGCCCTTCCGGCGTGGCCATGAGCCAGGCTTCGGTAGGCATGGACGAGGGCTTGCCGGTGAGCGGCTGGGTCTGCCGGAAATCGGTGATGTGGCGCGCGCCCTTCCACTCGTCCGGATCAATGCGACCATCGATGTCGACCGCCAGCACCGGCGCCGACACGGCAGAACAGAACAACATCAGCAGGCACGCGGAACGCATGTCGTGGAGCTTTCCTCAGGTGGTGGCCGCGCATCGGCGCGAGGAACAGTGGATGCAGCAGGCTGCCGCAGGATCGGGCAATCCGCGACAGCCACAGGTCATGCCTGCCCCGACATGACCCCGCGACACGCCGGGCCGCGCCACAACAGATATCAAGGCAACCGCTGGTGCGCCATAGCCGTGCAAAAGCAGCTGTCTCACGAATGGCGGGAGATGACTCCCTCTCCCTGGCTTGCTGCTCAGACCGGTTGCCGGGTGGCACCGGAGTGGCGATGCATGCCGTGGAAGTTTTCACATGGCGCCTGTACGAAGGAGCAGGTTGCTTCCCGCCAAAAGCGTCCCCCCCTCCCCAACCCTCTCCCCCGCTGCGCGGAGGAGAGGGAGCAAAGCCGGCTCAGCCGCATGAGTCCCCTCGGCCAGCCTTGCCGGCGCAAAGCCGGCTCAGCCGCGACGGCGACGCCACAGCAGGTGGCGCAGCACCATCGCCAGCACCAGTACCACGGTGAAGGCACCGTAGCCGTACAGCGCGGGCAATACCTGCTGCCAGATCGCGCCACTGGTGCGACCGAACTCGTCGATCGTCGGCACTTCGGCCTGATCGAAACCCAGCGCCACGCACTTCGCCGCCACCACCAGCGACAACACCATCGCCACCACGTCGAAAGTGCGTCGCACGCCAGTGCGCGGCAGGCTCTTGGGATACGCCCAATAGCCCCAGCACAGGATCAGCAACCAGGGAACCAGCAGCAGGAAGGCGAGATAACGCATCGTTCAATCACTCTTTGAAACGTCAATGGCAAAGCGGTGCGACTGGTCAACGGCAGCATGCCGCGCCACTCAGCTCTCCTGGGTGGCGAACTGGCCGAGTGCCTCGCGCAGCCGGTCCAGCATGGCATCGCGGGCCGCCTCGTCGGCCTGGTCCGGCGTGCTGGCCACCACCTGGCCATCCAGTTCCAGACCCACGGCCAGCGCCGATATCTGCCAGGTGGCTGCCCCTGCAGCCAGTGACTTGATCCGCTTCTGCACCGCACCGGCCGCCTTGGGATCGGCAAACGCGACCGACAACAACAGTTCCTCGCCATCGGCGGAGAACAGGCGGAAGCGGAAACTACCATCGGCGTCGCGGAAACTGGCGAGGCGCGGCATTTTGCCCGGCTTCGACGCCGGCTTCGCTCCGCTGGTCGATGCCGGTGCCGTGGTCATCGCGCGCAGGCCCAGCACCTCGCGCAGCGCAGCGACTTTCGGCGTGGCTATCGCCCGCGCCTTGCGCGCACCTTCCTGCAGGATCTCCTCGATTGCGCCCGGATCGGCGATCAACGCCTCATAGCGCTCTCGCATCGGCGCCACGTCGGCCTCGATGCGCTCGTACAGCACTTGCTTGGCCTCGCCCCAGCCGATGCCGTCGAGCAGGGCCTGGCGGAACGCCGTGCTCTCGACTTCGCTGGCAAAGGCTCGGAACAGGGTGAACAGCGCGCTATTGTCCGGATCCTTGGGCTCGCCCGGCGCGCGCGAGTCGGTGACGATGCGCATGATCGTCTCGCGCAGGTGCTTCGCCCCGCCGGCGAACAGCGGAATGGTGTTGTCGTAGCTCTTGGACATCTTGCGGCCGTCCAGGCCGGGCAAGGTGGCCACCTGCTCCTCGATCAGCACTTCCGGCAACACGAAGAAATCGCCGCCGTGCAGATGGTTGAAGCGCTGCGCCAGATCACGCGCCATCTCGATGTGCTGGATCTGGTCGCGGCCCACCGGCACCTGATGGGCGTCGAAGGCCAGGATGTCGGCGGCCATCAGCACCGGGTACATGTACAGCCCGGCGGTGACGCCCGCATCCGGGTCTTCGCCCACGGCGGTGTTCTTGTCCACCGCCGCCTTGTAGGCATGGGCACGATTGAGCATGCCTTTGGAGGCGATGCAGGTGAGGAACCAGGTCAGCTCGGGAATTTCTGGGATGTCCGACTGGCGGTAGAAAGTGACCCGCTGCGGATCCAGCCCGGCAGCCAGCCAGGTCGCGGCGATCTCCAGTCGCGAGCGCTCGATCCGCGCCGCGTCGTCGCTCTTGATCAGGGCGTGGTAGTCGGCCATGAAAAAGAACGCATCCACCTCGCTGCGCCGGCTGGCTTCGATCGCCGGGCGGATCGCACCGACGTAATTGCCAAGATGGGGGGTGCCGGTGGTGGTGATGCCGGTCAGGACTCGGGTCTGCATGGTTTTTCGCTTGGATTCTTTTCGGGGGACGGAACGCAACCCGGGAAGAAAACCACGTTCTGCGGTTTTCTTCCATCGCGCTCCGGTTACTGGCATGTGCGGGGCCGGAAGGCCCGGAGTTTCCGGTTTCTCAGCGGATCAGCGTGGATTTGCCGAACAGCGACTCGACCAGGTCCACCGCCAGCCTGGCGGTGACGTTGCGCTTGTCGAAGGCGGGGTTCAGCTCGACGATATCGAGCGATGCCATGCGGCCGGTGTCGGCGATCATCTCCATGCACAACTGCGCCTCGCGGTAGTCGGGGCCACCACGCACGGTGGTGCCGACGCCCGGGGCGATGCTGGGGTCGAGGAAATCGACGTCGAAACTCACATGCAGGTGGGTGTCGTCATCCATGCCGGCCAGCGCCTCTTCCATCACGCGCCTGATGCCGACCTCGTCGATGTGGCGCATGTCGTGCACCTGCATGTTGGCCGCGCGCACCAGCTTCTTCTCGCCCTCGTCCACCGAACGGATGCCGATGTAGCGGAACACGTCGGGACTGGTCGCCGGGCGCTGGCCACCGATGCCGGTGAGCTCGTCCGGGCCGGTACCGCACAGGCAGGCCACCGGCATGCCGTGGATGTTGCCGGTGGGCGTGGCATCGGCAGTGTTGAAATCAGTGTGCGCATCCAGCCACAGCACGCGCAGCTTTTTGCCCTGCTCGCGGCAATGGCGTGCGACTGCCGAGACCGAACCGATCGCCAGGCAGTGATCGCCACCGAGCATGATCGGCAGGTGGCCGGCAGTGAGCTCCGCGTACAGCGCGTCGTGCACGGCAGTGTTCCATGCCGCCACTTCCGCCAGATGACGATAGCCGTCGGTCGGCGGCAACCATGGGTTCAGCGGGCCGGCCAGATTGCCGCAGTCGATCACCTGCAGGCCGCGCCGCCCCAGCTTCTCCGCCAGGTTGGCCACGCGCAAGGCCTCCGGGCCCATCGAGGCACCGCGATGGCCGGCACCGATGTCGGTCGGTACGCCGATCAATGAAATCGTCTGTCTGCTCGTCATCTGCATTCACCTTGTCCGCGCATTCCGGCAGTCGCGGGCCAGGGCCATCACGCGTTGCCGCAGCCGGCATCATGGTGAACAGGCGGAGCATGTGCTCCGGCCGCGCTGACCATGGCCGTCATCATGGGAAAGACACCGCGACGCATACCGCCGGGGATCCGTCGAGTTTACTGGATCGGCCCCGAGCACGCCGGACACCACCGCCCGGGCATGCCGCCAGATGAAAAAACACGTGGTTGCAGCGGAGCGGGATCACGCCGCCCATCACGCGCAGGTCGGGCGGCAAGCAGTGCCCGCACGCAGCACGGCAGCCATTCGATCCGGGCAGTGGAACGCACCCCGCGACCGGGATGCTCTAGTTCAGTGACGACCGGCCTGTTCGTGCCAACTCGTCCTCACGTCGCGACCGCGCGCCCGGACTCCAGGACACCAGATCGTTCTCGTGATCCCTGGTTCGTCCAGATGGAAGATTCCCGGTGGTCTTTCCCAACAGCATCCCTGCAAACATCGACACTCCCCGCCAGAAGGCGGAATGTGCAAGTAGCGTTTGCATGTCATTACCCCGAGCTGCCCCTGCAGCAGCAGACCCGCTGATCCTAGCAAGCTTTCACTGCAGGTGCATTTGCACTGCAACACGGGGCAACGGCGCGCCGCGACAGGCATCCGAACACGTGTCCACACAGGTTCTACAACCGGAAACAGCAGGGCCGCCCAAGGGCGGCCCTGTGCATGATCATGATTGGTGCCGGCAGCAGGAGTCGAACCCGCGACCTACTGATTACAAATCAGTTGCTCTACCAACTGAGCTATGCCGGCGAAGGCGGGAGATTCTAGCAGGCACCCGCGGCGCACGCTCAAAAGCAGCCGGTGCTGTGCGAGTCGATGCCGCTGGCGCGGACACTGCCACGCCAGTCGAAGCCGCTGCCGTCGGCCACTACCATGTCCAGCCAGTATTCCGGCACGCTTTCACTGCGCTCGGCCATGCGAGCGGGGAAGCCGGCGGCGACCACGGCGTCACGGCGCTTGCGCGCGTTGGCCGGATCCCTGAACAGGCCCAGCGAAATGGTGTTGGGCTGGTCGCCGGAGCTGACCACGAAGTAATCGTCGATGTGGTTGGCGCCGAGCCGCCGCGCCTGCTCCAGCGCCTGTGCACGGCTGCCGGAGGCCGGCAGGTAGACCCACCAGCCGGTGGTCTGGCTGGCCTGCTCCTGGCGCGAGCGCATGCGCACGGCCTGGCGCGACAGGGCCTGCCGTGCGTCGCGCAGATCCTGCGGCGTGGCAAACGGGCCCAGCGCCAGGCAGCTGTAGCTGCGATTGGCGGATGCCGGAACAGCCTGCGTGGCAGCGATCGATGCCGCAGGCTCCGGCAATTCCGACAGCAGGCGCAAGGCCGGCACGCCCGGATCGCTGACCAGGTAACTGCGGGCATACGGCTGCCCCAGCACCAGCCAGGCTCCCACCGCGATATTGAGCGCACACAAAAGCACGAACAGCAGACGCAGAAACATCGATCCCCCTCGCGAACCCGCCATGGCCATTCTAGACGTCCGACGCCACCGGCAGCGTATCTGCCCATATCGACAGCCCGCGCAGCACGCTGTCCTCGCTCAGCCTGGCTGGCAATGACAGCAGGGGCAGCAATGCCGGCGCATCACCACCACCGAGAACCAGCACCGGTGACCCATCCAACTGCGGCGTCACCCGCGCGACAAAGCGCTCGATCAGCGCCACCGCCGCCTGCCAGCAGCCGGAGGCCACTGCATCGGCGGTGTTGTCGGCCAGATCGCGCACGTCACCCGGGCGCTCCGGCCGCACCTGCGCGGTGGCACCCAGCAGCGACTGCCGCATCAACTGCGGGCCGGGCGCGATCAATCCGCCCAGATGCCGGCCGTCGGCCGTCAGCGCATCCAGCGTGAGCGCGGTACCGACGCCGGCCAGCACGCAGGCGGAACGCACATCGGCATGTGCCGCCACCATTGCAAGAAAACGGTCCACGCCAAGCCGCTGCGGCTCGGCGTAGGCATTGAGCACGCCGCACGCCTGCGCGGGAGTGCGCAGCCATGTCGGGGCACCGGCATGAAGCTGCGCCACGACCGCCGCCACCTTTGCCTCGCGTGCGTCATCAACGACCGAGGCCGCCACCACCTGGCCTGGACGCGGCAGACCGGCCCATGCTGCCGCCAGCACCGCCGCCACGTCCGCATCGCTCCAGTCCACCGCTCCACGCGCCAGCCAGTCACCCGAACCGGACTGCCAGGCCCATTTCAGCCGCGTATTGCCAAGGTCAAGCAGCAGCTTCATGCCCGGCGCACCGTGACATCGGCGCTGTCGATGCCTCGCGTGGAACCATCGGGCATGCGCACCTGCAAGGCTCCACGGGCATCCACGCCGGCGCCGACGCCCTCGAAAGTCCCGAGCGCACCGCTCAACTGCAATGGCTGGTCGCGCAGCAGGTCATGCCGGATGTATTCGGCGACGAAGGCGGCCAGTCCCTCGCGCTCGAACTGGCGCAGGCCCTCGACCAGCGCCGAAACCAACGTTGCCGCAAGACGGTTGCGATCCGGCGGCATGCCGCCGGTCAGGCTGGCCAGATCACTGGCTGGCTGGCCGGCCTGTTCGTGCAACGCCGGGGTCAGCCGCAGGTTGAGACCGATGCCGATGATGGCGGCACACGGCCCCTGATACTCACCGCTCAGCTCGACCAGAATGCCGCCCAGCTTGCCGCCGGGACGGCCCGGCCCGGCCACCAGCACGTCATTCGGCCATTTCAGGCCGGCACCGGTGATGCCGAGGGTTTCCAGCGTCCGCAACACGATCACGCCGACGGCCAGCGACAAGCCACCCAAGGCAGCAAAGCCCGATTCGAAGCGCTTCAGGCAGGAAAGGTAGAGATTCAATCCGGGCGGGGACAGCCACTGCCGGCCACGGCGGCCGCGGCCGGCACTCTGTGTCTCGGCCAGGATCATGCTCAGGTCTGTCGCCAGGGCACCCCGACGCTGCAGCTCGCTGGAGGTGGAGTCGAGCTCCCAGTGCACTTCCAGCGCGCCCAGGGCCCGCGCATGCTCCGCCGGCAGAGCGTCGCGAATGCGCGCCTCATCCAGCATCTGCACGGGCCAGGGCAACTGATATCCGGCCGCACCGCGCGACTCGACCGGCAGGCCACGGACACGCAGCGCCTCGACCTGTTTCCAGATCGCAGCACGGGTCACGCCGGTGCGCTGCGCCAGGCCGGTGCCGGAAACCGGCTGGCCCTCCGCCAGCAGGGCCAGCAACTGTGCCGCCTGCATCAACAGGCCTCGACCAGCGGGCAGGACATCGGAAAAAAACGGGACTGGATCAGCATCGGACGATTCTAGCCCGGGCAGTCCACCACGCGAATACCGGGGCTTGCCCGACACGTCGCCGGACAAGGCACTGGCACCCGGGACAGGTTTTTGAGACGATCCGGATCTTCGCCCGCGAGCCAGGGAGTCTGATCGCCATGCGTGCCACCCATCGACTTATCGGTTGCGCCCTGTGCATTGCCGGCATCGGTGGTGCCGCCGCGACCAGTCTGGAAAGCCAGAACCTGGACAACTCCCCGCAAGCCATGATCGACAGTGCCAGCTCGCATGACGGCGATACCCTCGGCGGTGGTGACGCCACCGGTCTGACTGGAGACTGCACGCCGGCGGCAAGCAGCGGCAGTTCCATCGACACCTCCGGCAGTCACGACCGTTCCGGCAGCGCATCCTCCGCTCCGTCGTCCACCCGCCGGCCGCATCTGGGCTGGCAATCGCTGCTGCCCGGATCCATCCAGTAAAGCGACGCCGTGCCGAGGCATTGGTGGCAATCACTGCGGGCCCGCTTTGAACCTGCTCCGATTGCAGATGCCCTGTGGCGCCGCGCACTGGCCGGCTGCCCGCTGGCCCGTCGGCTGGATCCGGAACGGCAACAACAACTGCGCCGGCTTTCCGCCCTGTTCCTCGCCCGCAAGCGCTTCCACGCGCTGGCCGGCGCCGTACTGGATGACTACTGGCGCCTGCTGATCGCGATGCAGGCCTGCCTGCCCGCGCTGCAGCAAGGTGCCGCCAGCCTGCGTGGCTGGCGCGAGGTGCTGGTCTACCCCGGCGAGTTCAAGGTGCGCCGCAGCCATCACGACGATCACACCGGAGTGGTCACCGAATGCGATGAAACCCTGATCGGCGAGGCATGGGAGCGTGGCCCGCTGGTACTGTCGCTGGCCGACGTGCAGCTGGATCTGGAGCAACCGTGGGACGGCTACAACGTGGTCGTGCACGAGATGGCGCACAAGCTGGACATGCTCGACGGCCCGCCCGACGGCGTGCCGCCGCTGACGGACATTCCACGACGGCTGTGGATCGAGCGCTTCCAGCGCGCCTTCGACCGGCTGGTGGAAACATCACCGCATTGCCAGGACAGCCCGATCGATGACTACGCCACCGAAAACCCGGGCGAATACTTCGCCGTGGTCAGCGAGCTGCACTACTCGCGGCCGGCCCTGCTGCAGGAGGCCGAGCCGGAAATCGCCGAGCTGCTCGAGGCTTTCTACGGCCCCTCGCCGGCACAGGGGTGCGAGTCCGAAGCCCCTCGCCCTCCGTACTGAAACAACGCTATCCGCACTTCGCCAGTGAAGGCCTGCGCTCAGCTCGCCGCCAGGCTCACGCTGAAGCGGGCGCCGCCAAACTCGGGTGAACGATCGACCACCAGCTCGCCCCGGTAGGCATGCACGATGTCCTGCACGATGGACAGGCCGATGCCGTGGCCCTGCACGCGCTCGTCGCCACGCACGCCGCGCTGCAGGACTTTCTCGATCTTGTCGGCGGCGATGCCGGGGCCGTCATCTTCCACGCTCAACAACAGGCCGGGGTACTGGTGATCGGGATGCGGCTGCATCTTCACCACCAGCAACACGCGGTGGCCGGCCCATTTGAAGGCGTTCTCCAGCAGGTTGCCGAGCAGTTCCAGCAGGTCGCCCTGCTCGCCGTAGAACACCGCGCCGTCCTCGATATCGAATTCGCACAACAGGTTCTTTTCGGCGTAGACCTTTTCCAGCCCCTGCACCAGATCTTCCGCATGCCCGGCGATCGGCACCGCGCTGGCGAAGGTCTGCCGGCCCGAGGTTGCCGCGCGGGACAGCTGGTAGGCCACCAGTTCGTTCATCCGGCGCACCTGATCAAGCACACTGTTGCGTCGCGCCGGTTCATCGCCGGTGGTCGATTCGAGTTGCGAGCGGATCACCGCCAGCGGCGTCTTCAGGCTGTGCGCCAGGTCGGCCAAGGTGTGCCGGTAACGGGTGCGCTGCTCGCGTTCGTTGGTGATGAATGCGTTGATGCGCCGGGTCAGGCCGGTGAGCTCGAGCGGGTACTGGCTGTCCAGCTGGTCGCTTTCGCCGGCCTCGACCCGGCTCATGTCGCTGGCCACCTTGCGCAGCGGGGTCAGGCTCCAGCGCAGCAGCAGCAACTGCAGCACGATCAGCATCACGCCGAGGATCGACAGCCACACCACCAGGGCATGGCGGAACGCAGCATTCTCTCCCTCGAGCTGGTCTTCGGTCTGCGCCACCATCACGGTGAAGTGCACCAACTTGTCTTCCCCGGCATCCCATGCCGCGCCGTAGCTGTAGTAGTACAGCCGGCCCATCCGCGTATCCACCGGGCCGACGAACTCGCTGTCGCCCGGCTCCAGCGGTTTCAGGAAACTGAATTCGCGACCGATCGCGGAGGACGACTGCCAATGGAACTTGTCGTCCCCCACCGCCATCGCGTACAGCCCGGAACCGGGCCGGGAAAAGCTGGGGTCGGGCGCGGTGTCCGGCGGCAACAGCTTGCCGTACCGGTTGACCTCGGTATTGGTGATGTACGCAATCGCGAAATTCTCGAGACGGTCATGCAGCGAACGCAGCGCGCGCGCCTTGTTGGTCTGGGTCAGGGTCAGCCCGACCAGCCCGAGAAAGCCCGCCAGCACGAGGGTGGTGGCGATCGCCGCACGCGCCGCCAGCGAAAGCGGGCGGCGCGGCGACGGCTCACTCGTCGTCGCCGTCGGTGCGCGGGATGGCAAAACGGTATCCGCGCCCACGCACGGTCTCGATCGGTTTGAGGGTGCCTTCCGGGTCCAGCTTGCGGCGCAGGCGGCCGATGAACACTTCAAGCACATTGGAGTCGCGGTCGAAATCCTGCTGGTAGATGTGCTCGGTGAGGTCGGCCTTGGAGACCAGTTCACCGGCATGCAGCATCAGGTATTCGAGCACCTTGTATTCGTAGCTGGTCAGGTCGACCGGCTTGCCCTCCACCGTCACGGTCTGCGCGGTGGTATCCAGCTTGATCGCGCCACAGGCCAGGACCGGCTTGGACCAGCCGCTGGCACGACGCACCAGAGCATTGATGCGTGCCAGCAGTTCCTCGACATGGAAAGGCTTCACCAGATAGTCGTCAGCACCGTGCTTGAGCCCCTCGACCTTGTCCTGCCAGCTGCCGCGCGCGGTCAGGATCAGGATCGGATAGCGCTGGCCGTGCTCGCGCAGCGCCTTGACCAGATCCATGCCCGACATCTTGGGCAGGCCCAGATCGATGATCGCCAGATCGAACGGCACCTCGCGACCGAGATAGATGCCTTCTTCGCCGTCCTGCGCCGTATCGACGGCAAAACCATCGCGTTTCAGGCGCGCCGCCAGCGTCTCGCGCAACGGCGCCTCGTCCTCCACCAACAGGATGCGCATCAGCGTTTCTCCTTGCTGCCCGCACGTGCGGGCTGATTCTGATTTGACTGGGATGATGGCGAATTCTTGTCCGGCTCGGAGGAAACCGCCAGCACCTTCACGTGGCCCTGCGGCGTGAGCACCTTGATGCGGTACTCCAGCCGGCGCCCGATGCGACGCGGCTCGGCCGAAAGAACCGTGCCGCCGGTGTCCTGCCGCACCTTGGCCACCGCCTGGTCGAGCGTCACCGTCGGCGCGGGCGACTGCGCCGCCATCACGCCCGCCGGCAGGCATGTCAGCAGAACGAGGATGAAACTTTTGTACGTTGTCATACGCATCATCCCCACCGGGCCGCTGTCGAAACGGCCAGATTAGGCAACCGGCCCTGAATACTGGCCCGACAGGCCGCGGCTGTCACGCCGCCGCGGCGCATGGTGCCAACGCCTGCTCCAGCAACGACCAGTCCGCACCCGGCAGGTGCGCGCCCTGGCTGATCGTGCGCCGGAACCCGCGGGCGCCCGGCTCGCCCTGGTACAGCCCCAGCAGATGCCGGCTGATGTGCTTGAGCGCGGTGCCACGGGCCAGCTCGACCTCCACGTAGGGGCGCATCCGTCGCAGCACGTCATGCCGCGACGGCAGGGGCTCGCCGTACAGCGCCGATTCGATCTGCGCCAGCAGGTACGGATCATGGTAGGCCGCGCGCCCCAGCATCACGCCATCGAGCTGCGCCAGATGCGCCTGCACCTGTTCCACCGTGGTGATGCCGCCATTGATCACCACCTGCAGCTGCGGAAACTCGCGCTTGAGCCGGTACACCCGCTCGTAGTCCAGCGGCGGCACCTCGCGGTTTTCCTTGGGCGACAAGCCCTGCAGCCAGGCCTTGCGCGCATGCACCACCAGAATCTCCACGCCGGCTTCCAGCATGGTTTCGGTGAAGTGCTGCAGGTCGGCGTAGTCGTCCTGGTCGTCCACGCCGATCCGGCATTTCACCGTCACCGGCACTACCACCGCGTCGCGCATCGCCTTCACGCAATCGCCGACCAGCGCCGGCTCGCGCATCAGGCAGGCGCCGAAGCGGCCCGACTGCACCCGGTCGGACGGGCAGCCGACGTTGAGGTTGATCTCGTCATAACCGGCCTCGGCGCCGAAACGCGCCGCCTGCGCCAGCTCACCCGGCTCGCTGCCACCAAGCTGCAACGCCACCGGATGCTCCTGCTGGCTGTGCTCCAGCAGCCGCAGCTGACGGCCACGCACCAGCGCCGCACTGGTCACCATTTCCGTGTACAGCCGCGCCCGCGGCGACAGCAGCCGGTGGAAATAGCGGCAGTGCCGGTCAGTCCAATCCATCATCGGCGCCACGCACACACGCCAGTCGCCCGTGCCGGGCGGCAGCGGGAGGGTGGGCGGAAAAGGCATGGCTTCCGGGGCCATCGTGTTGGCAGGCATGTGCATCCGGTATTCGGGGGCCGTGGCACAGGGTCACAAGGGCCTGTTCTTCCGGCACCATCTGGGTGACGACTGCATAGGGTACAACGGCTTGCCCCGAAGCCGCCCCGATGCACCAGGAAAGGAGAACGCATGCAGCAGCAGATCAAGGCCGTCGCCTTTGACGCCTTCGGCACTCTGGTCGAGATCCACGACAAACGGCGGCCATTCGCCCGACTGGCCAGGCTGGCAACCCGGCGGCCGGAACAGTCGCCCATGTGTACCCCGATGACGCTGGAACAAATGGCCGCACTCTGCGGCGCCAGCATCGACGCCGAGGCCATGCAGGCACTGCACGACGACCTGCAGGCCGAGCTGGCATCCACCCATCCCTGGCCGGAAGCCATCGAAGTACTGAGCGAACTGAAACGGCAGGGCCTGCGCACCGCGGTGGCCTCCAACCTGGCCTTGCCCTACGCCGCGCCGATCGAGGCGCAGCTGGGGAAGTACCTGGACGTGTCCTGCCTGTCCTTCGAGGTCGGCTTCGTCAAGCCTGACGCCGGCTTCTACGCCGCGCTGTGCCAGCGCCTGCAGCTGGCTCCGCACGAAATCCTGATGATCGGCGACACCTGGCGCTGCGACTACGAGGGCGCCAGTGCCGCCGGCCTGCAGGCCATCCATCTGGACCGTCGCGGCAACGCCGATGGCACCCGGCAAAAGGTGGCGACGAAGGATCTGCGAGGCGTGCTGGCCTACCTGCGCGGAGAGGGCTGAAACCCGCCGGATCGACGGCGGCCGGCGCCGGGATCGCGTATCCTAGGCAGTTCGTCGCCGCGCTCGCCCCGGCGCTCGCAAGGCACCGCGGCCACGCCGCCCTCCCCGCGAGTCACCTCATCCGCCCTTGCCGGACGGGTGCGCGCAGCCTCACATCCCCGACACGGAACAACGCGAGACAACCGACCATGGTGGCAATGGCAACCGAGCACGTGATCGACGTGCAGCACTGGAACGACACGCTTTTCAGCTTCCGCACCACGCGCGACCCTGGCTTCCGCTTCGACAGCGGCCAATTCGTGATGATCGGACTGGAAACCGAAGGTCGCCCGTTGATGCGTGCCTACTCGATCGCCAGCGCCAGCTGGGAGGAACATCTGGAGTTCTTCTCGATCAAGGTGCCCGATGGCCCGCTGACCTCGCGCCTGCAGCACCTCAAGCCCGGCGACCCGCTGATCGTCACGCGCAAACCCACCGGCACCCTGGTGCTGACCGACCTCAAGCCGGGCAAGAACCTGTACCTGCTCGGCACCGGCACCGGGCTGGCGCCGTTCATGAGCATCATCCGCGACCCGGACACCTACGAGCGCTTCGAGCGCATCGTGCTGGCCCACGGCGTGCGCCACGTCAATGATCTGGCCTACGCCGACTATCTGGAAAACGAGTTGCCGCAGCACGAATACCTGGGCGAGCTGGTGCGCGAGAAGCTGATCTACTACCCCACGGTGACCCGCGAGGCGTTCCGCAACCGCGGCCGCATCACCGATGCCATCGCCGACGGCGCGATGAGCCAGACCACCGGCCTGCCCCCGCTCAACCCGGAAACCGACCGCGTGATGATGTGCGGCAGCCCGGCCATGCTCGACGACCTGTGCGCCCTGCTCGACGGCCGCGGCTTCCAGGTCTCCCCGCGCACCCGCGAACCGGGTGACTACGTGATCGAGCGGGCGTTCGTGGAGAAATGAAAAAGCGAGGAGTGAGTAAAGAGGAGTGAGAAATTAGAGAAAAGCGCGGTGGCTGCCGTTGCTCTTTCTCACTTCTCACTCCTCTTCACTCACTCCTCGCTCCTAATCCCGCACGCGCCCCTTGCCTTCGTTGTCCCAGTAGCCGAACACGCGGCGGGCGATCAGCTTGTACAGGCGCTTGCCTGTGGCGCGCCACAGGCGTGAATGCGGGGCCGGCGCCTTGAGGATGGCCCACTGCCGGGCACTGAGCGCCTCGGCGCAATAGGTGCGTTTGTGCTTGAGCAGGTGGCGCAGGTCCTCGCGTGCCAGCAGGCGGAACAGGCGGCCGCGACGGCCGCGGGTCCAAGCAATCTGGAAATCGACCAGGGCCGGACTGCCATCCTCGCGCACCAGCCAGTTCGGCTCCTTGGCCAGATCGTTGTGCACGATGCCGCGACGGTGCAGCCGTGCCAGCAGGCGCAGGGCCTCGCGGTAATAGTCGCGATCGCGCGGCTGCGCCTGCTGCATCGGCGCGCCGGCCACGTAGCCGCGCAGCAGTTCACGACCATCCCAGCCCAGCAGTGCCGGCACCCCATCGATGCCGGCCAGCCGGGTCAGCGCACGCGCCTCGCGAGCCGCCGCACGGCGGGCAAACCACCGTGCCCACCAGCGTGCGGCGGCGATGTCGCGGCGGATCATGCGGGTGCCGTCACGCTCGACAAGCTCGATGCGGCCGAGCTCATCGGCCTTGAGCAGAATCGGTTGGGCTGTATCCACGAAGGCTTCCGGCGAATGGGCGGCTGCCCATGATAGGACCTCATCAGCTATCGTCGCCGCACTGACCTTGATGGCGGAATCCGATGCTGGACATCGCGCTTTACGTACTGGCGGCGCTGCTGATGCTGGGCGGCCTGGCCGGTGCGATCCTGCCCGCCCTGCCGGGCATCCCGATGCTGTTCGGCGGCATCTGGCTGGCTGCCGCGGTGGACGGCTACCGCCACCTCGGCGTGTGGTGGCTGCTGATCATCGGCATCATCGGCGCGGCCGGCGTGATCATCGACTTCGTCGCCAGCGCCCTCGGCGCGAAAAAGGTCGGCGCCAGCAAACTGGCGCTGTGGGGCGCCGCCATCGGCACCATCGTCGGCATGTTCTTCGGCATCCCCGGCCTGCTGTTCGGCCCGTTCCTCGGCGCCCTGGGCGGCGAGCTGGCCTCCGGCAACAGCGTGCTGCGTTCCACCCACGTCGGCATCGGCACCTGGGTCGGCCTGCTGTTCGGCACCCTGGTGAAACTGGTGCTGTCCTTCGTGATGATCGGCCTGTTCGGCCTGGCGATGATTTTCGGAGGGGAATAGGGAATGGGAAGAGCCAAAGCTGGAGTTGCCGGGCTTTTGCTATTCCCTGTTCCCCACTCCCTATTCCCCGCTACTCAATGATGAACGCCCCGAATGCCACCCCGAGGTTCCAGCCCTCGCCCTTGCCGCTGAGTGCCAGCGAGACGTTGCCCTTGGTCACCACCTGGGCATCGGCCGACTTGTTGGCGCCGGCATGGGCTTCGGCATTGGCGTAGTGGCCACGAACATCGGTGACGTCGTGGATGCCGCTGAACTTGCCGATGCCGTTGGTGATCCGGGTCTTGCCGAAAGTCAGTCCGCCACCCTTGGCACGCAGTTTCACTTTCAGCGTCTGGCCGTTGTCGCAGTGGACGGTGCCGCTGCCACTGGCGGTCTTGTAGAACACCGACCAGCCGGACAGGTCGAAACTCATCTTGCAGGAGATGTCGGCCGCCTGCGCCGGCGTTCCGGCCGTGGCGGCGGCACAGGCCAATACGGCCACAGCGCTCCATTTGATCAGGTTCATGACTTCACTCCTCCAGCTTGAATCCGGCCCGTTGCCGACGGCCGATTGTGGCAGGACTTCCCGCTTCGATGATGACAACCTGGCGACGGCCACAACCGTCCATTAATGCAACGACAGGACAACAGAACGGTACCGCCCGCCATCACATGGACGTCCAGACGTCTCTTGCCAGCCGCCACCGGACGGGCTTAGGCTGGATCCGCGGCCCCACGATCCCCCTGCCCCAGGCAGCGTGCCGGTCGCGCACAATCCCACTGTTGTCAGGAGGTCGCCATGTCGTCCGCAAGCCTGGCTGTTGCTCAACGCGCACACCCCGACAGTGCACGCATCGCCGCCATCAGTGCCGCGATTGCACTCAATCTCGCCGTCGTCATCATCGCCTCACGGCCAACCGCACCGGCACCACTGCCTGCACTTCGCCAGGCAAGCCCGGTCGCATTGATCAACTTCATCAAACCACCACCGGAAGTACCGCCACCGCCGGAAATCGAAATGAAACCGCTGCCGCGCCCACCGGCAACGCCGGCAGTACGCTCGCCGCCCGTGCCGCATGCCGTGCCGGTCACGGTGTCGACCACGGAAGGCCGGATCGAGGCACCCCCGATCAGTCCGCCCACCCTGCTTCCCGCCGGTGACATGCCGGGCAACGATGTGGCCGCGCCGGTCGAGGCCAGCTTGGCCTATCTTTCGGCGCCACTGGAATTTCCCCGCAGGGCACTGACCCATCGCATGCAGGGCACCGTGCTGCTGCGGGTGCTGGTGGATGAAACCGGCAAGCCGGTCGAGGCCAACGTCGAGCAAGGCAGCGGCTACGCCCTGCTCGACCGCAGTGCGCGCGAACAGGTCCTGGCCGGCTGGCGGTTCCAGCCAGCCGTGGTGAATGGCCAGCCGGTACGCGCATGGGCGCGGGTGCCGGTGACGTTCAGCCTGCGCCAGTAAACGCCCCACCATGGCATGCCGGACGCCTTCTCCGGCATGCCATGGCCACCCCGGAAACAGGGGTATTCCGGCTTACGCGTCTTTAACGACGGCCATGCTCCACTGGCGCCCCTTCACCCTGCCAGGTTCCGCGCATGGGCACGCATTCGAACATCCTGAAGGCCTTGCGATCGATCGCACTGGAACATGCCGACGCAGCACAGCCCGATCTCGCCTCGATGGCACGCGAGCTGGGTTGCGTGGTGCATCAGGACGCTCCGGCCCTGGCCGAGCGACTCGACGGATTGCGTACACGCCAGAACGGATTCGAACGCTGGTTGCTGGCCGAGCGCAACAAACCGGCGCTCAGCGTGCTGGTGATGGCATGGCCACCGGACCATCTCACGCCGGTGCACGACCATGCCGGCATGTGGGGACTGGAAATGACCCTGGTCGGCGCACTCGAAGTGCAGTCATACACACGCGATCCCGACTCGGGCGATCTGCTCGAGCAGCGTCGCGACTGGCTCGGCCCGGGTGACGGCACATGGTTCGAGGGCGACCACCTCCATGTCCACCGCTGCCGCAACCTGTCGCGCCACGAAACCGCACTCACCTTGCACGTGTACGGCGGCGACCTAGTGGAATATTCCGCCTACGAACAGGCCGGGCCAGATGGACGCTGGACGGCACAACCGCGGCGCAGCGTCATTGCCGGCCATCTGCCCGCCTGAGCCAGACACCCCCGTACTGACCAGGGATCACCATGTTTCGACAAGTCGCCATCATCGGCGGCGGTGCCGCAGCCGCCACCGTACTCAGCGAATTGCTGGATCGCCGGACACCCCAGCCCCTGCATCTGGACTGGTACACCGGCGGTGACGCATCCGGGCGCGGCGTGGCCTACGGCACCACCTCGGAACGTCATCTGCTGAACGTGCGCGCGGCCTCGATGAGCATGTTCGCCGGCAAGCCACGCGGCTTCCTCGACTTCATGCAGCGCGATGATCCCGCCGTGGCTGGCACCGATTTCCTGCCCCGCCGCCGCTATGGCGACTATCTGGAAGCGGAGCTGGCACGCGCACTGCGCCAGGGCAAGGCAAACGGCCACGACGTGAACATCATTCCCTTCCGCGTCGATGCACTGGTGCCCGAGCATGACGGCGTCACCGTGATCCACGGCGAAACCAGCCTGCGTGCAGATGCCGCCGTGCTCGCACTGGGCGCGTTGCCGCCACAGCCGCTGCCCGGCGTCGATGCCGCCGCACTGGTCAGCGGCCGCTACGTGGTGGATCCCTGGCAGATGCTGGCCACCATCGACGAACGGCCTGCACCACGCAAAGTGGCGCTGATCGGGCTGGGGCTGACCGCCGTCGACATGCTGCTGGAACTGTCCGCCCGCTGGCCGCAAGCCGGATTCACGGCGATCTCCCGCCACGGCCTGCTGCCCGAAGCCCACCTGCGTGCGGCTGCCGCACCCGGCGACGATGGCAGCGAACTGGTCGGGGAAATGCACGACACGCCCGACATCCGCCGCTGGATGCATCTGCTGCGCGAGGCAATCGCGCAGAACGGCAACCACGAATGGCGCACGGTCATCGACAGCCTGCGACCGCACCTGCCCGGCCTGTGGGCCGAACTGCCGCTGGAGCAACGCGCACGTTTCATACGGCACGCCCGCTGGGCATGGGAGCGCGCCCGCCACCGGATGCCACCGCAGGTCGGCGAAACCATCGCGTCACTCGAACACGACGGCCGCCTGCAGCGCCAGCGCGGTCGCGTGCAGACAGTGGACATGGCCGGCGACGGCTTGCGGCTTCAGTTGAGCCAGGCCGGCAAAACGCAGTCACTGGATGCCGATCTCGTCATCCAGACCGTCGGCCTGGATACCGACGTACGCCGCACCGATCACCGACTGGTCAGCCAGTTGCTGACCAATGCGCACATCGAAGCCGACCCGCTCGGCCTGGGCGTGCAGGCCGATGCCGACGGTCGCCTGAAACACGGCGACACGTACTGGCCGCAACTGTTCGCCATCGGCAGCCTGCTGCGCGGCACCCTGTGGGAATCCACCGCCATGCCGGAAATCCGCCAGCAGGCCCGGAACCTGGCCGACCAGCTGCTGGCCTGAGGCCGGCGCGTCACTTGCGCCCGAAACGCCGCCGCCAATCCCCGCTGCACACCGCCCAGCCAACATAGATGCCCGTGGCTGCCCCCAGAAATTCGCACAAGGCACGCGTGCCGATGCCATCGGGGTCATGCACCTGGGCCAGCTTCACCTTGAGCAACTGCAGTGACTGCACCTGGCCGTAATTGAAATAGAACAGGTTCCACAGGTCGCCGCTGGCCGTCAGCACCATCGTCAACAGGAACGCCCAACCGACCTGGGGGCCATAACCCCAGCCATTGCGCCGGCCGATCCAGTGGAACACGCAGAACAGCAACAGCCCCGCCACCGCGGAAATCAGCCCGGCCTGGATACCGCCGACGATGCCGTATCCCATCCACGATTGGTCGTATTGCATCCCTCACCCCTTCAAATCCGATCGCCACTGCGCCGTGCATTATGTGTCATCGCAAGCATCGGTGCGCCCGCAACAACACCAGTGGAGCCAGAAGCCGCGCAATGGTTTTGCCGTCCGAATGATTTCCGCCGCCCACGCCCCTAGACTGGGCCGCCCATCCGCACCGGACCACCGGACATGCACCTGATTCCCTCACCCGATGCCGCCCTGATCCTCGTCGACGTGCAGGCGGACTTCATGCCCGGCGGCGCGCTGGCCTGCCATGAGGGCGACGCGATCCTGCCTGGCATCGACCGCCTGCTGCACTCCGGCGCCTTCCGCCACACCGTCGCCACCCAGGACTGGCACCCGCGCGGACACGTCTCGTTCGCCAGCTCGCACCCGGGCCACGCACCGTTCCAGCAGATCGAGCTGTACGGCCAGCCGCAGACACTGTGGCCGGAGCATTGCGTGCAGGGCACGCCGGGCGCCGAACTGCACCCGCGCGTGGACTGGTCTCCGCTGGACACGGTCATCCGCAAAGGCAACGACCCTGGCGTCGACTCCTACAGCGGCTTCCGCGAAAACCATGGCCCGCAGGGCTCGCGCCCCAGCACCGGCCTCGCCGGCTGGCTGCGCGAACGCGGCGTGCACGAAGTCTTCGTGTGCGGCCTGGCCCGCGATGTATGCGTGTTGTGGACCGTGCAGGACGCGATGGAGCTCGGCTTTCGCGCCCACCTGCTGTGGGATCTCAGCCGACCGGTGACTCCCGACAGCGACGACGCCACCCGCGCCACGCTGCAGGCACAGGGCATCGCCATCGTCGATTCGGCTGATATCGCCTTACGCTGACACCAGCCCCTTGTGCAACGACCACGCCCGCGGCAGGCCGATCCAGAACAGCCCGTCGCGCGCGCAACGCGGTGCCAGCTTCAACACCTCGTTGTCCTTGCTGACCAGCCAGCGTGCCGACGAGGCCTTCGCCAGCTCCAGAAATTTCTGGTCATCCGGATCGGCGCAGCGCGGCAGCCGCACATCCACGCCCACGCTCGCCTGTTCTTCCGGCAGGCAGCGCACCAGCGCATCGAACGCCGCCTCGACCGTCGGCCGGTTCACGTCATCGACCGGTACCCGCGGGTAGTGCAGCACGCGCAGCCATTCCTCGCGGCAATCAGCCCGCGTCACCGCCTCGATCCGGCCCTCCTGCATCGCCACACGCAGCGCGGCGGCATGGGGATCATTGAACACGAACAGGTCCAGACAGACATTGGTGTCCAGCACGACGCGCGGGGGATGCTCGGAAGTCATCACGACATGATGATGCATCCGACCGGCGCGATACACTGCCCGCTTTCCGGCGGAGAACCGAGCATGGCCGAGCGCGAATTCGACGATTACCTGGTGCGCTCCGGCAGCACCCTGGAAGGCTCGCGCCACACCGCCTGGCTGGCCGTCACCCCGCGCCGCCACGGCTACCCGGTGTACTACGCCATCTGCGAAAACCGCAGCTTCCGCGACCGCGAAGTCGCCGAGGCCGCCGCAGCCAAAGCACTGGCCGACATGCAGGGCCTCGAACCCGACGGTACCCCGATCTTCCCCGACGACTACACCGGCTTCGACGACGCCTGAGCCTGCCGCGGGCCGGGCGAATGTCCTCCGGCGGAGCGCTGCTCCTGCTGTTCAAGAGCATTGCCCGCAAGCGGGCGCTACCGTTCACAGGCAGGCGCGCGGCTTTACCGATGTCGGGCGGTGCCCGACCTACGCGCTCCGGCTCTGGCTTTTGCTCTTGCTCTGGCCCGTTCGAGAAGTGCGGGCCACGATGGCCCGCCGCTCTACCGGGGGCCCCTCTGAAGCGGCGGGCGGGCGAAGGAAAGCCCGAAGGGTGGCCGGCATGGATGCCGGCCAGTTTTTCGCCAGCCCATGGATGGGCTGTCGAAAAACCCCGTAGCCCGACCGCGGACCTTGCGGACAGGATGTCCGCAAGGCGCGAAAGCGGGGTGGCCTTCTCTTTGGCTACTTTCTCTTGGCCACACAAGAGAAAGTAGCTCGCCCTCCGAAGGAGGACGAAACGCTCTTGATCCTGCTTTTGAAGCTCTGGCTTTGGCTTGATTTCAAAGCCCCAAAAGCATCGCCCGCGAACGGGCTCCTACCGTTCACATGGGGGAGTACGGCTTCACCGATGTCGGGCAGTGCCCGACCTACGGCCTCAAGGGCATCTCCTACGATGCAGCCTCCCACATGCGCCACTAACCTCATATTCACAAGCAAATCACCAATATTCATATGGACGTCTATACATCCATATGAATATGACGTAATACACTGCATGGTCACGGCACAACGCCCACCACTCACTGCAGGAACCACCCAATGAAGATCGACACCCTCGCCGTCCATGCCGGCTACTCACCCGACCCGACCACCCGTTCCTCGGCGGTGCCGATCTACCAGACCGTCGCCTACGCCTTCGACAACGCCCAGCACGGTGCCGACCTGTTCGACCTGAAAGTGCCGGGCAACATCTACACCCGCATCATGAATCCCACCCAGGACGTGCTTGAGCAGCGCGTGGCGGCACTGGAAGGCGGCATCGGCGCGCTGGCGCTGGCTTCGGGCATGGCCGCGGTGACCTACGCGATCCAGACCATCGCCGAAGCCGGCGACAACATCATCTCCGCCGCCACCATCTACGGCGGCACCTACAACCTGTTCGCCCACACCTTCCCGCAACAGGGGCTGGAAGTTCGTTTCGCCGACGCCCGCAAGCCGGAATCCTTCGCCGCGCTGATCGACGAACGCACCAAGGCGATCTTTTGCGAATCGGTGGGCAACCCGCTGGGCAATGTCAGCGACATCGCCGCACTGGCCGAGATCGCCCATGCCCACGGCATCCCGCTGATCGTCGACAACACCGTACCCAGCCCCTATCTGTGCCGCCCGATCGAACACGGCGCGGACATCGTGGTGCAGGCGTTGACCAAGTATCTGGGCGGTCACGGCAACAGCATCGGCGGCGCCATCATCGACAGCGGCAAGTTCCCCTGGGCCGAGCACAAGGCGCGCTTCCCGCGCCTCAACGAACCGGACGTGTCCTACCACGGCGTGGTCTACACCGAGGCGCTGGGCCCGGCGGCCTACATCGGCCGTGCGCGGGTGGTGCCGCTGCGCAACACCGGCGCGGCGATCTCACCGATGAACGCCTTCCTGATCCTGCAGGGCATCCAGACCCTCGGCCTGCGCATGGAGCGCACCTGCGACAACGCGCTGGCGATCGCCCGCCACCTGCAGCAGCACGACAAGGTGGCCTGGGTGAACTACGCCGGCCTGCCCGACCACCCGGATCACGCGCTGGCGCAGAAATACCTGAGCGGCAAGGCCTCCGGCATCCTGTCGTTCGGCGTGAAAAGTCAGCCCGATGAAGACCCACGCGCCGCCGGCGCACGCGTGCTGGACGCGCTGAAACTGTTCACCCGGCTGGTCAACATCGGCGACACCAAGTCACTGGCCACCCACCCCGCCTCGACCACCCATCGCCAGCTGGACGCCACCGAACTGGCCAAGGCCGGCGTCAGCGAGGACATGCTGCGGTTGTCGATCGGCATCGAACACATCGACGACCTGCTGGCCGACCTCGACCAGGCGCTGGCCGCCGCCTGATGCCTCGCATGCCGGAGCAGTTGGGCGGGCACTGCCCGCGGTTTGGCGTACCGCCCGGCTCCGCGATGTCGGGCGATGCCCGACCTACGGTGGTTCGCCGCATGCATGATGCGCAGGGCCGGCACTGCCCGCGGTTTGGCGTACCGCCCGGTGTCGCGATGTCGGGCGATGCCCGACCTACGGTGGTTCGCCGCATGCATGAAGCGCAGGGCGGGCACTGCCCGCGGTTTGGCGTGCCGTCTGGCGTTGCGATGTCGGACGATGCCCGACCTACGCGGAGCGTTCCAGTTGTTCGATGGCGGCGGGAATCCCGGCGGGCGAATCCACCGTGAGCATGTGCGCCTCATCGCCGGACAGGCCGCTGTCCAGCTCATGCGCCCAGGTCACGTGGTACGGCATGTGCACGCCCCAGCCGCCCAATTGCAGTACCGGCTCAATGTCCGAACGCAGCGAATTGCCGACCATCACGAAACGTTCCGGCGCGAGATCGAATTCCTGCAACACCCTGCGGTAGGTGGCCGGATCCTTCTCCGACACGATCTCGATGCGCTGGAACAGATCGGCCAAACCGGACTGCGCCACCTTCTTCTCCTGATGGAACAGGTCACCCTTGGTGATCAGCACCACCGGATGCTCCGCCGCCACCGCCTCGACCGCCTCGCGGATGCCCGGCAGCAACTCCACCGGATGCTGCAACACCTGCTTGCCCAGCTCGACCAGGCGATGGATGTCGCGAGCATCGATGCGGTTGCCGGCGATCGCGATGGCGGTTTCCACCATCGACAGCGTCATGCCCTTGGCGCCGTAGCCGAACAACTTCAGATTGCGCCGTTCGGTGGCCAGCATCTGCTCGTGCACCTGCTGGTCGGCCAGATCGACGTAGTGGCCGAGGATCGCGGCGAAGGCCTGATTCGCCTCGCGGTAATAACCCTCGCTGTGCCACAGCGTGTCGTCGCCGTCGAAGCCGACCAGCTGCAGACGACTCATGCACCCACCCGGCGGCGCACGGCGTCGATGTCACGCACCGGGCGAACCTCGATGCTGCCATAGCGTGCCCACGGGAATGATTCGGCGATGCACATCGCCTCGTCCATGTCGGCCGCCTCAAGCAGGTTGAAGCCGCCCAGGTATTCCTTGGTCTCGGCAAACGGGCCATCGAGCACGCTGCGTTGGCCGTTGCGCACCCGCGTCGTGCGCGCCGTGGCTGGCGCTTCCAGCTGCTGCGAATCGAGCAGCTTGCCCTCGGCGCGCAGCGCGTCGGCATGCACCAGACAGCTGTGCATCAGGCGGTCGAACTCGCCCTCGGGCAAAGCTTCAAGCAGGCTGTCGTCGCAATGGATCATCATCAGGAATTTCATCAGGTGCTCCGCCACAGGTGGTTGGCTTACGGGGATGGGATAATCGCCACCATCGCCACCGGCCCTCCATCATGCACGACGCCACCGCCACGATCACCTGCCATCCGCTGGCTTACGTCCGCTCACCTTATGCGAGGCGCATCGACGCACCACACCAATCGACTGTGGTGGAAGGCACCGAAAGCGGCATCCAGGCCGAGGCGCTGATCGAATTCGTGGACGACCTGCCTGCCGCCGCCTTCCGCGACCTCGAAGGTTTCGAGCGAATCTGGCTGCTGTTCCAGTTTCATCGCAGCGAAGGCTGGCGCGCCGAAGTACGCCCGCCACGCGGTGGCGGCAAGCGCAGCGTGCTGGCCACCCGCTCGCCGCACCGGCCCAATCCGATCGGCCTGTCCGCGGTGGAACTGGTGGCGGTGGAGGAACGCGCCTTGCGCGTGCGCGGAATGGATCTGCTGGACGGCACGCCGATCCTCGACATCAAGCCCTACGTGCCCTACGCCGACGCCTTTCCCGAATCGCGCGCCGGCTGGATCGACGCGATCGACGCCGCCCAGGGCCGTCACTCCGCACCGGGTCCGCGACGACCGCGCTGAACCCCGCCGTCCCAGCCGGTGAGACGACACCGGCCCATCATCGACATGTCCCGCCACGGCGGCGACGCCCGATGCACTTGGCAGTGGTCGGTTCAAACCTTGCCGCGTCCGGCCATGCCCGACGCGGCCTTTTTCATGCACGGCGTCCACACCCGCCATGCGCTACAGTGCCGTCACGTCGCCCCTGGAGAACCCCATGAAAGCCCTGCTCATGTTGCTGCCACTGGCACTCGCCGCCTGCAGTGCCGCACCGGATCCAGTCGCCCCGGCGACCACCCCGAATGACACCGCCAGTACCGCTCCCGTCGTATCCAGCGACACGCTGGCGCGCTACCACTGGCAATTGCGCGACGCGGTGGACGGCAACAACCGCCGCCTCGATGGACTGTTCCGTGATGCCGGCGACGACCGTCCGCTGCAACTGGACTTCACCGCCGACCGCGTCAACGCCAGCCAGGCCTGCAACGCCATCGGCGCCGGCTACCGGCTGGTCGAGGATCATCTCGATACCGAGATGATGATGCACACCATGATGGCCTGCCCCGACCCGGTGCTGATGGAGCGCGAATCCACCATCAGCAAACTGCTGCAGGACAAGCCCACGGTGATCCTCACCGGCACCGACGACGCGCCAATACTCGCCCTGAGCGCCCCCAGCGGCCAAACCCTGACCTTCGCCGGCATCCCCACCGCCGAAACCCGCTACGGCGGCCCCGGCGAGACGGTATTCCTGGAAGTGGCCGACGACGAAATCCCCTGCAACCACCCGCTGATCCCCGGCAAGACCTGCCTGCAAGTGCGCGAACGCCACTACGACGAACAGGGCCTGGCCAGCGGCGAACCCGGCCCGTGGCAACCGCTGCAGCAGGACATCGAGGGCTACACCCACGAAGCCGGCGTGCGCAACGTGCTGCGCCTGAAGCGCTACACCATCAAGAATCCACCTGCCGACGCACCCGACACCGCCTACGTGCTGGACATGGTGGTGGAAAGCGAGGCGCCGAAAACCGACGCCCCGCAATAACAAAAAAAGCGCTCCGGAACAGACACGGAGCGCCCTCCCGACACAAAGCAGGCCGACATGCCGGCCAGCTCTGCTCAGGAAACTTCCGCAGTCTCCTGCCGGGCCAATGAAATCAGTGCGGCATGGTCGAACACGACCAGCGTGCCGGAGGCAAGATCGCGTACCGCGATGCGGAAATCCTCCGTCCTGAGCAAGAGAATCTCGTGGGTCTCCGTGGCATCAAGCACCTGCGCCGGGCCTGCGGCCAGCAAGGCAGATTCGCCACACAACACACAGTTGGCCAACCCGTCCATGTACAGCCTCCCAACTCCGGCTGGCGAGTCAGGCAGTACAACCTCATTGCCGACCTGGCGCCGCAAGCGTGGCTGTTCACGCATGCTGCCGGACAACACCCGTCTCACCGCATGGAGGCCAACCACCTTGTTCATCCTGCATCCCTTTCCCAACCCACTGCACAACGCGCACACCGCTCGCGGCGAAACCCGGTTTGTTGCCGGGTTGAGCACATCCCCGGCTCCACCAGCACCGGGGACACACCACGCAACCGCTTTGCCAACACCCTGCGAACCAGCCCCTCCCTCTCTCCGGACCCACCGGAGAGAGGGAAAGTGGCCTGGCTACACCGGCCTTACCAGCTGAAGCCCGCACCCGCGCCGACCGTGCTCTCGGAGCCGGAAGACGACACGCCGATCGAGAGACTGGCCCGGTTCTGGTTGAAGCCACGCTGGTAGCCCACCGCAATCGCCTGTCGGCCCGAGTAGCTGCCGACACCCACGCCGACGCGGTTGGCACCGGACAGACCGGAGGTATTGCCGATCATCTGCGCCATCGCCGTGCCCATCGCGCCGATCCGGTCCATGCGCCGGTTGACCGTATGGAACTGGTCGTTCACCTGCCCGCGGAACGAATCGAAGTCGGTGCTGCTGACCGCATCGCCAAACTTCTGGTCGGCATACCGGTTGGCGCTGTCCAGCGTCCGCTGGTCACCCGCATCAGCGTAGGTCTTGGCCGTCTGCAGGGCCTCGTCGACCTGGCCGACGTTGGCCGCATCGGTGGCCTGCGTGCCTGCCGCGACGTTGGTGATCTGGCGGTTGTTGCTCGCCGTACCCACCGACACCGTGTTGGCCCGATCCGCCACCGAACCCTGGCCCAGCGCCACCGCACCTTCCGCGGTCACCGAGCTGCCCTGGCCGACTGCCGTGCCGGAGGCCACCGTCACCGTGCTGCCCTCGCCCACCGCCACCGCGTTGGTTGCTGCCGCCTCGATGACGGTGTTGGCACCCACCGCAGTACTGCCGTCGGCGTTCACCTTGGCATTGCCGCCCACCGCCGTGTCATTCGGGCCCGCCGCGTAGCTGTCGCCACCCAGTGCCGTACCGTGACTGCCACCGGCCTTGGCACCGGAGCCAACCGCCACGGCCTTGGAACCGGCTTCCACGCTGGCCGGGGTCGAACCGTCCACGGCCACCTGCTTGTTCGTGCCAGCACCACCGGCGATCGTCTGCTCGACATCGCCCACACGGATGTTGATGTCATCGAGTGCCAGATCCAGCGCGCCCAACGCGTCGCTCACCGTGCCGTAATTGCCACCCTGCACCGTGAAGATCGGCATGCCGATCACGCCGTTGGCCTGCAGCATCGCACCGCCGCCGAGGATCGCCAGCACATCGGAGATCTGACCCGCCGTGGCGGCATCGGTCCGCACATTGCTGGCCTGCAGGTTGCTGATGCGGCTGCCGTCGGCACCAGCCAGAGTGACCTGATCCTTGTCGGCGTCGTCGTACTTCACCGCCAGGGCATCGGTCGCGCCGGCCTGGGCCGCCACCGCATCCAGCTGACCCTTGTTCACCGCGTCGTTCGTCGCCACACCGTCGGCCACGTTGCTCACCGTCACCGGTGCCGTGCCGTCACCCAGCGCGACGGCCGTCTTCGACGCGTCGGTGTAGAACACCGCCGTGTCGTTGATGGTGTCGATCGACGCCGTGTTGGCGGCAATGGCCGTCGTGTTGTCGGCGATGGCCGAAGCGTTGTCCGCGATGTCGGCGGCGTTCTGCGCCACGTCCTCGTTGGTCGCGTTGAGCTGGCTGCCGTTGACCGCTTCCGTGCTGGTGTCGCTCACCTCGCCATCGGCCAGGTTCGCGATCACCGTGCCGTCGGTGCCTTCCAGCGTCAACGTGGCCTTGCTCGCGTCGTCGTAGCGCACCGCCAGCGTACCCGGCAAGCCGGTCATCGCCGCCACGGCGTCGAGCTGGGCCTTGTTCACCGCATCGGTGTCTTCCGTGCCGGCCGCCACGTTGGCGATCTGGCGCTCGTGACCGGCACTACCCACCGACACTGAGTTGGCGCGGTCGGCCACCGAGCCCTGACCCAACGCCACCGTTCCGGCCAGCTGTGCACTGGCATTGCTGCCGATCGCCACTGCATCGTTCGCGTCCGTGGTGAACGAACCCGTCGTCGCACCGGAGCCCAGCGCCATGCTGCCCACGCCATTTGCCTGTGACTGCAGGCCGATGGCCACGGACATCTCATCGTAGGCATAGCTGCCCGAGCCGATCGCTACCGTGTACACGCCAAGCGCAAAGCTGTTCGCACCCACTGCCGTGGACAAACCACCAGTGGCCTGAGCGTTGTTGCCCAGCGCGGTATTGAAGCCGATGCCATCGGCATCGCCAGCCCACGACGCCACGCCTACCGCAGTCGAGTTCATCCCCGTCGCCAGCGCCTGTGTACCCAGCGCCGTAGCACCCGAGTCACGCGCCTCGGCCTGGTAGCCGAAGGCCGAGGCGGCAACGTCTCCGGTCTTCGCCTCCATGCCCATCGCGATCGAGATGTCGCCATCGGCATGGGCGTTGTAGCCCACCGCCATCGCACCTTCGCCGCTGGCCGAACTCAGGCTGCCGACCACCGTCGATGCCTGGCCCGAAGCCTCAGCCAAGAAGCCCGACGCCATCGACTGCTCACCACTGGCCACCGCACCGGCACCACTGGCGGTGCTGGACACGCCGCTGGCCTCGGAACCCGCGCCGTAGGCCGAGGCGTTGTCTGCCGAGGCCACCGAGGCATAACCCGTCGCCGTGGCGAGCTGGCCATTCGTGCTTGCCATGCTGCCGATTGCCGACGAGCCTTCGCCGGTAGCCTGGGCTCCGGCACCTACCGCCGTGCTGTTGGCGTCGTTTGCATAGGCGTCGGCACCGTAGACCGAACTTTCATCACCCAGCGCGACAGCATTCGCACCCGAAGCCACCGAATGCTCACCGAAGGCCAGCGGATCCTCGCTGCCGTCAGCCGCACCTTCCGCCTGGAAGAAGTGGCTCGAACCCGCCGCGGCATTCAACTGCGCC
>Ga0222419_100319_pt1 | contig 58304 bp, 38 predicted proteins | sample 1B20Ametagenome_FD_182474 | JGI IMG/M metagenome (GOLD analysis project Ga0222419, IMG submission 182474) | Enriched microbial communities from leaf-cutter ant dump, University of Wisconsin, Madison, United States - 1B20A (version 2) | ecosystem: Environmental > Terrestrial > Nest > Insects nest...
TTCGAGAACGTCACGACCGCAGAGCCGTCCTTGGGGGTCAGGGTCACCGCCGTGGGCGCGCCCGGGGCCGTCGCCCCTCGCCGCGGCGCCGAGTCCGTGCTCGGGACCGAGTCGCCGGCCTTGTTCCTCGCCGTCACCGAGAACGTGTAGTCGGTCTCGCTGGTGTCGACGGTGACGTTCTGCGACGTCCCGACGACCGGGATCGTCTGCACGACGCTGCCGCCGCGCTTCACGCTCAGGGCATAGCCCGACACGGCGTCGCCGTTGTCGTTCGCCGGGGCCGTCCAGCTGACCGCGATCTGCGCCTGCGAGCCCACCGGTGACGCCGGCGTCGTCTGCGGCTGACCGGGCGCGTCCGGCGGCGCCGCCGGCACCATCGACGCCGAGTACCCGCTCCACTCCGACGGCTCGGGGGCCCGGTTCACCGCGCGCACCTTCACCTGATAGGCGACGCCGTTCTGCAGACCGGTCCAGACGAGCGAGGAGCCGGTCACGCCGGTCTTCTGCAGCGGCCCCGTCGCCGGCGCCGGAGAGATCTCCAGGTCGTAGCTGAGCACGGGGGACCCCGAGGAGTGCGGAGCGGTCCACGACACGGTCAGGCTCTTGTCGGCGAAGGCGAGCGTCGGCGGCGCAGGCGTGTCGGGGCGGGCGTCGGGCCGCGCGACGGCCGACATCGGCGAAGGCTCGGACTCGCCCACCTCGTTGACCGCGACCACCTGGAACGTGTACTCCACGTCGTTCGTGAGCCCGTCGAGGGTGCAGGTCGTCGAGGCGCAGGTCTTCGCGTACCCGTTCTGCGACGACACCTCGTACGAGGTGATCGGCGAGCCGTTGTTCGACGGCGGCGTCCACGACAGCACGACCGTGCGGTCCTGGATCGAGGTGACCGTCGGCACACCGGGCCGGGAGGGCTTGCCGCGCACGGTGAGGGTGATCTTGCCCTCGGCCTGGCGATCGGCGGCCTTGGTGGCGTCGCCGATGCGGTACGAGACGATCAGCGTGCCGTTGAACCCCGCGGCCGGGGTCACCTCGACCTTGTCGCCCTCGACGGTCGCGGTGTGCGCGCCGGCGGTGTCGATGCGGGCCGACAGCACCTCGAGCGGCTTCTCGCCCTCGAAGGGGTTGAAGTCGTTGGCGAGCACGTCGACGGTGACCGGCGTGCCCTCCTTCGCGTCGGCGACGACGTCGGCGTTCGCGACGGGCATCGGGCGCTGGGACGACACGGCCGTGAGGCTGATCACGCCCTCCCCCGGCGTGCTCGTGCCGTCGTCCGCCCTGATCGCGAGCCGTTCCACCGAGCCGGGTTCGACGTCGGCGTCCGCCTTGACCGTCAGCGTGGTCGCCGAGATGCTCGCGGTGTACCCCTTCGGCACGTCGCCCGCTATCGAGAAGGTGATCCTCTTCAGGTCGCCCTCGTCGGGATCGCGTGTGAGCTTGGCGAGGTTCACCTCCACGGCGTCCTCGCCGGGGGCCACCTGCACGGCGGCGCTGCGCACCACGGGCGACTGGTTCTCGGCGGGGAGCACCGTGATCGGGATCGACACGTACGCGGCGAGACCCTCGGGGTCGTCTGGTCCCGTGCCGTCGGTGACCAGCGCGCCGATCGAGTCCGGACCGTAGTAGCCCTCGGCCGAGGTGTACTCCACGGTGGTCGCGTCGACCACCAGCGGGGCCCCGTTCGAGTGCCCGGTGCGCACCGAGTCGGCGACCGCGATGCGGGCGGTGCGTCCGTCGCGCACGAGCACGTGGTCGGCGAGGGGGATCCGCACGGTCTCGCCGCTCTTGACGACGACGGGCTCCGCACCGATCAGCGCCGGCAGCAGGCCGTCGGCGCCGGGCACGAAGACGAACGCCTGGCCGATCTGACCGTCCTGGTCGGTGATCGAGTAGCGGATCAGCTGGGACGCCGGGGTCAGGGCGACCTCGACGATCCCGCCCGAGCGCACCTTCGCGTTCTCGTCGAACACCTCGACGTCGAGGGCCTCGACCGTGCCGTCGGGGTCCTCGTCGTTGTCGAGCACCGCGACCTTGACGCTGGCCCCCTTCACGTCGGCGCGCTGCACGCGGTCGTCGCGGGCGACGGGAGCCTGCGGCGGCGCGTCCTCGTCGACGGACAGCAGCAGCACGCCCTGCGCGGTGGCGCCGAAGGAGTCGGAGATCGTGTACGTGATCGTCACGTCGCCGGGGGTGCTCGGGGCGGTCACCAGCACGCGTCCCGCCGAGACCTCGGCCGTCACGCCCTTCGGCGCCGTGAGGCCGTTCTTGACGATGGCGATCTCGTCGCCGTCCGGGTCGGAGTCGTTCACCGTCACCGGCACCGAGACCTGCCGCCCCGGGCGCACGTGCACGACGTCCTGCACGGCGTACGGCGCCTGGTTGTCGACACCGGGCGGGGCGACGCCGACCGTGATGAGGCTCTCGGCGACGGCGCCGAGCCGGTCTCGCACGGTGTACGTGAACGAGTCGCGACCCTGCGACCCCTCGAAGGCGTCGTAGGTGAGCCAGGTGTCGCCGACCGTGACCCTGCCCAGCGCGGGGTTCGACGAGACCCCCACGATCTCCACGGAGTCGCCGTCGGGGTCGATCCCGTCGAGAGGCACCGCGATGCGCACCGAGTTCCCGGCGATCACCCGGGCGACGACGGGGCGCGGCCGCGGAGCGGAGTTCGTGCCGGCATCCGCCGCCCTGACCTGGATGGTCAGGTAGCCGGCGTCCTTCTGCCCCTGGGAGTCGGTGATCTCGTAGGTGATGTACGCCGTGCCCGGGGTGTCGCCGGCCTGGAAGCGGATGCGGTCGCCGTCCGCGAACGCGACGCCGTCGCCGATGTTCGTCTCGACGAAGTCCGCGACCAGCGAGATCGTGTCGTTGTCGGGGTGGTAGTCGTTCTTCAGCACCTCGACGGTCACCACGTCGCCGACGCGCACGGTCGCCTCGTCGTCGACGGCCACCGGCGGCCGCAGCGTCTCGGGCAGAGGCACCGGAACGACGACGACGTCGCCGATCGCGCTCTGCGAGCCGTTCGACACGGTGTACTGCACGGTGACCGGCGCGCTCAGGCCGGACACGTCGGTGATGCGCAGGATGCTGTGCTCGAGCACCTCGACCGAGACTCCGCTGCCGCTCGCCGCGCGGGCGCTCTGCACCACGAGGATGCCGCCGGAGGGATCCTCGTCGTTGGCCAGGACATCGACGAGCGTCGAGCGTCCGGTGGGCAGCAGGGCCGTGTCCTTGGTCGCCACCGGCGGTGCGCCGTCCGCGGTGGCTGGTGACACGTCGATGCGCACGATGCCGAGGGCGGAGCGCGGACCGGCGGTCGCGAAGTACTGCACGTAGTAGGTGCCCGCCTCCTCGGCCGAGAACTCGAACGAGTCGCTCTCGTAGTTCGGCGTGACCCTGGCCCCTCTCGGGGTGTCGGTCTGCGACATCTTGAGCGGCTCGCCGCTGATGCTGATGTCGTTCAGCAGCGGGAACACGGTGATCGGGATCCCGGCCGTGGCCACCGCGCGGTCGGCGTTCGCGATCGGGTTCAGCGAGCCCTTCGCCCTGACGTCCACGTGCAGCACGTCCTGAGCGGTCTCGATGCCGTCGGAGACCGTGAGCGTGACGTCCTTGATGCCGATCGCACCGCTCGCGGCCGTGAACTCGATCACGCCGTTGGGGCGGTACGAGACGACGTCGCCGCCCTCGACGCTCGCCCCGGCGAGGAACATCTCGTCGCCGTCCGGGTCCTTCCAGTCGTCCAGCGCGGCGTAGGTGACGCTCGCCCCCGCCTCGACCTGGATGGTCTTCGCCTTCTTCAGCTGCGGCGGCTCGTTCTGATCCGCCGAGCGGACCGTGAGCGAGACCGTGGCGTCGTCGTCCATGCCGCGGCCGTCCTCGGCGACGTAGCGGAAGGACGCCGTGCCGTCGGCGTTCGCGGCGACGGCGACCTGCAGGGCCGCCCCGCCCAGCACGGGGGTGATCGTGAATCCGGCCGGCGCCTCGCCAGCGAGGGATGCCGAGAGCAGGTCGCCGTCGGGGTCGGAGTCGTTCTCGGTCACGCGCAGGATGGTCGTGCGCCCCGGTCGCACGCCGTAGGCGTCGTCGACGGCCACCGGCGGATGGTTGTCGGCGCCGCGATCGGGAAGCTGGAACTGCGGCTGCTCGTCCTCGCTCTCCTCCTCCTCGGCGTCGTCGGCGGGCGGCGGGAGCACGTCGTCCCAGTTGTCCACCCGCTCCGCCTTGTCGCTGACGACCCACACGGTGCCGCTGCGGGTGTCGTTCACCACCACGACACGGCGGTTGACCCGGAGCACGGGGGTCGCGTCGGACGGCAGGTCGATGTCGACCTGCGCGTCCGCGCCGTCATCCGCGCAGTCGCGCACGTACTCGCCGTCGGCCCACACCGCGTAGACGCATCCGTTCAGCTGCACCGGGGCTGCGGCATCCGCCCCCTGGGCCTCGGCGACCTGCTGCGGCTCGCCGCCGCCGAGCGGCTGGCGGTACAGCCCGGTGGCGGTCTGGATGTAGGCGCCGTCGGCCTCGGCGGAGCTCTGCTGCAGCCGGCCGTCCGCCCCGCCGGGCACCTTCACCCCGGCGCCTCCGTTCACGTAGACCGTCCCGGCGGCGGCGTCGAAGACGACCGGGGTGCGCCCGACCGCCGCCAGCTGCAGCTCTGCTCCCGGGGCGAGCCCGTCGAGCGCCGCGGTCTGCACGTCCCCGGTGGACACGTCGACCGTGGTGAGGGTCTTCTCGGCGGCGGATGCTGCGAACACCCGCTCCCCGTCGGAGGACACGGCGACCTCGGCGTCGGCGCCGACCTCGGCCAGCGACTCGTCCTCTCCGAACGCCGCTCCGAGGAGCTCGTCGTAGTCGACGGCGTACAGCCGGCCGCCGCCCGCGACCGCCACCGTCGAGCCGGCCAGCGCGATGTCGCCGTTCTCGGGGAGCGTCTGATCGCCGGTGAACTCCGCCGTCGCCGGATCGACCGCGGTGACCGTGCCCCCTGCCCGGTCGACCACGAGGATGCGGTCCCCGCCCTGCAGGACGTCGAAGTCGGGGGCGGCGGTGCGCACGGCCCCGTCGAGCAGACGCGAGGGGTAGTTCAGATGACCGACGAGCAGATCGTCTGTCTTGGTGACCCAGACGCCGCCGTCGTCGAGCTCGAGGTCGGCTGTGGGCACGCCGGGGTAGAGCACGGCCAGCGTCGAGATCGTGACGGCCGCCGCGCCGAGCGTGGCCCCGGCGGCGAGCGTCGCGCGGCGTCGCCAAAGCGATGCGAACAACCCCTCCATGCCAGCATCCCTTCCCTTCGCGGCACTACAGACTTCACCACAGCGCGCGATTCGTCAGCGATGGGGAAAAACACCCATCGTGCGACCCGCCGTTGCAGTTGCTGGCCCGCACGCCGGGAGGAGGATGCGCTCTTGACACACAGAGAACCAGACCATGACGGCGCAGAAGCGTCCGAAATCGTCCGGATCGCGCTATCCGGAATTTTCATAACAACTCGACATACGGGTATATCCCTTACGAAATCGGCGGGCGGCGGGCTGCCCAACGGTGGTAAGCATGTCTCAGGAACCCCTGACGTCCGGCCTTCGAAACTGGACGGACGTCGTACATCGACAGAGCTGAGCGAGCACGAATGTCCGACGCACCGACCGATCCCGCCGACACCGCGAGCGATCTCGCCGCGGATCTCCGCGCGCTGCGCCTGCGCGCGGAGAGCCCGACCCTCGCGAAGCTGCAGCACGACAGCGGGGTGTCACGCAGCGTGCTCTCCAGCGCGTTCGCGGGCAGGCAGCTGCCGTCGGCGCGCACGATCGACCGCACGGTGCGCGCTCTCGGCGAGGACTCGGCCCCGTGGATCGCCCGCCGCGACGCGATCGCGCGGCGCACCGGCGAGAGCGAGGAGGCCGTCGAGATCGAGGACGCGGCCGACGACGAAGAGGTCGCCGTCGCCTATGCCGCGGCACGCCCCGACCGCAGGATCAGCAGGGGCCGCGCGGCGCTGCTCGCGGGCATCGCCTTCGTCGCCGGCTTCGCGGTGGCTATCGGCGCGAGCTGGGCGGTGGGCGCCTCGATCGTGCAGCAGGTGCGCGCGGCCGCCGCTGCAGCCGCACAGGATGCGGCGGAGAAGGCCCTCGCGGACTCGGGATCGCCGCAGGCGCAGATCAACGTGCACACCGGCGTCGACCCGGCGATGACTCCCTGCGTGAACGACGCCGAGGTCGCCACCTCGGACATGCGCACCAACAACACCAAGCTCGAGATCATCTGGTCGAACAAGTGCTACGCCGGCTGGGCCCGGGTGACGCGCTACGACGAGAAGGTGTCGGGCAACTCGGTCACCGCCACGCTGTATCCCGAGACGGCGCCGTTCGGCCCCGACCGGCAGTCCGACACCGTCCCGAACGTGCAGGGCGTCTACACGAATCTCATCGTGCGCCCGACGCCGCAGACGCTGCTCTGCGCGGTCGGCGTGATCACCGTCGACGGCGGCGAGACCATCGACCTCGGCGAGCCACTCTGCATCTAGCGACGCGGGTGCGGGCCGGAGCGCCCTTCGTCTCGCTTCGCTCGCTCAGGAACCGGAGCGAGCGAAGGCTTCCCGGTTGCTGAGCGAGGAGCGCAGCGACGAGACGAAGGGCGCTCAGCGCTGACGCTTCTTGAGCGCCTTCTCCTGGATCGGCGCCCGGCCCGACGCGGCGAGCTCGGCGTAGTAGGAGCGCGCCTCGTCCTGGCGGGCCTTCTCGGCGCCGGATGCGATGGGCGCGCGCAGGTGCTCCTGCTCGTACCCGAAGGCGTCGACGAGGTCGAGGGCGTACGGCCGGAGCCGCGCGCAGAGCCGGTCGATGTAGCTCGACACCGCGGCGGCGCGCTGCGTCGACAGCCGGCCGTTGATGAGGTGCCACGAGAGGTGCTTCTCGATCAGCTGCAGGCCGAACAGGTCGCGCAGCCAGGTGAGCACCTTCTTCGTGTCCGCGTCGTCGACGCGGTGCACGGCATCCGTGAACGCCTCCCACTGCAGCAGCTCGCCGTGAGCGCGCGCCGCCTCGATGAGCTCCGCCTGGTTCTCGTTGAACAGCTGCGCTCCGAGGACCTTGTCCTTGCCGGCGGCGCGCAGACGTCCGGCGATGTCGGCGATCATCTGCTGCACGCGGTCGGCGAGCAGCTCGTGCTGCTGCTCCTCGCGCAGCCCCCGCTCGACGGACCTGGCCGTGGAGCCGAGGTCGGCGACGGTCTGCCCGAGCTGGCGGAGCCCGGCGCCGTGGAACACCTTGCCGGCGGTCTGCGAGGCCACGAGCTTGGCCAGGGCCGCGGCGTCCTTGCCGGCGAACTGCTTCGCGTAGTCGGTGAGCAGGCGCTTGCCGACCAGCTGCAGCAGCACGTTGTTGTCGCCCTCGAAGGTGACGTAGATGTCGAGGTCGGCGCGCAGGCCCACCAGGCGGTTCTCGAACATGAAGCCGGCCCCGCCGCACGCCTCACGGGCTTCCTGCAGGGTGTCGAGGGCGTGCCAGGTGGAGAGCGGCTTGAGCGCGGCGGCCAGGGTCTCCAGATCCTCGCGGTCGTCGGGGGTGTCGGTGCGCCCTGAGAACACGCCGTCGAACTTCTGCAGGAACTCGTCGTGCGCGAAGATCTGCGCGTAGGTGGTGGCCAGACGCGGCAGCAGGCGGCGCTGGTGCTTGCCGTAGTCGAGCAGCACGACCTCCTGACCGTCGGCGCCGTCGAACTGGCGACGCTCGGTGGCGTAGGTGATCGCGATCTTGAGCCCCAGAGCCGACGCCCACGACGCGGCGCCGTCGAGCGAGACCCGGCCCTGCACGAGGGTGCCGAGCATGGTGAAGAAGCGACGGCCGGGGCTGTCGATCGGGCTCGTGTAGGTGCCGTCGGGGGCGACGTCGCCGTACTTGTTGAGCAGGTTGGTGCGCGGGACGCGCACGTGGTCGAAGCTCAGGCGGCCGTTGTCGATGCCGTTGAGACCGCCCTTGAGACCGTCGTCCTCGCGTCCGATGCCCGGGAGGTCTGCGCCGTCCTCGCCCCGCAGCGGCACGTAGAAGCAGTGCACGCCGTGGTTGACGCCGTTCGTGATCAGCTGGGCGAACACCGTCGCGGCCACGCCGTGCAGCGCCGCGTTGCCGAGGTACTCCTTCGTCGCCGCGCGGAACGGCGTGTGGATGACGAACTCCTCCGTCTCGGGGTCGTAGGTCGCGGTCGTGCCGACCGCCGCGACGTCGGAGCCGTGGCCGATCTCGGTCATCGCGAAGGCGCCGGGGATCTCGAGGCTCATGATGCCGGGCAGCCACCTGTCGTGGTGCTCGGCGGTGCCCAGCTGCAGCACGGCGGAGCCGAACAGGCCCCACTGCACGCCGGACTTGATCTGCAGGCTGGGGTCGGCGGCGACGAGCTCCTCGAAGCCGGCGATGTTGCCGCCGTTGTCCTCGCCGCCGCCCAGGCGCTTCGGGAAGGCCCGGTGCACGGCCTTGTTCTCGACGAGCAGGTGCAGCTGGCTGAGCACGCGCTCGCGGTGCTCGTCCTTGCCGAGGTCGTCCTTGCGCCAGAAGGCCGGGTCCTTGATCATCTCGCGGGCCTGGCGGCGGATGTCGCCCCAGGTGCCCATGAGGAGCTCGTTGATGCGAGCCCCATCGACCTGCGGGCTGTTCGCTTCGGACACGTTGTTCGCTTCGGATACGGCGGCGTCGACCATGACATTCCTCTCAGAAGGAGAAGTAGGGAGTGCTTCGATCGTAGATCTGCGACAACCTCGACAGAATTCGTCTATAGAATCCGCACAATCCCCCGCCGCGCCTCCCCCTCCCCCGCTCGCGAGACTTCACAAATGTCACGTTCTGCACCTGAAAACGTGACATCTGTGAAGTCTCGCGAGCCGTGCGGGGACGGATCAGGAGGCGACGGATGCGGAGGGAGGCGTCTTCGAGGCGCTCCAGCGCTTCGCGACACCCGCGCTCAGCCGCTGCCAGGTGCGGTCGCGGATGAAGATCGAGTCGATCGCGATCATCGTGAGCGAGAACCAGGGCAGTCCCATCAGCACCGCGATGCCGATGTGGAACGAGAGGATGCCGACGAGCGCGATGAGCCTGGTCGGGCGCGTGAGCAGAGCCAGCGGGAAGGCGACCTGCAGGATGATCGACCCCCAGCTGAACAGCACGACGATGGGCCCCCAGGTCGTGACCAGATCGCTGAGCACCGGCCAGGTGCCGAAGCGCATGGTGTGCAGGGGGTTGTACACCGCGTATCCCTGCTCCCAGGGTGCGCCGCCGGCCTTGAACAGCGCACCGGAGGCGTACACGAAGCAGACCTGCGCGGTGAGCGCGACGAGCGCGAGGTTGTGGAAGACCGTGCCGAGCAGCGCGGGCTGGCTGCCCGGCGCGAACCACTCGCCGCTCCTCGCTCGACGCCGGGCGTCGAGGGACCACCGTGCGGCGGGGTCGGCGAAGAACAGCAGCAGCAGGGCGATGCGGAACATGTTGTCGCCCTGATCGCCCACCATGTCGTTGGCCTCGATGAAGCCGACCCACATGCAGAAGAAGACCGGGAGCACGATGCGGAACCGCCAACCGAGCACGAACAGCACGGCCAGCGCCGCGAGCAGCACGTACAGCGCCGTGTAGAGGACGTCGTTGCCCATGGCCGCGTGGAAGGCGCTGAAGATCCAGATCTTCGGGAAGTCGCTGACGGGCTCTGCGAGCTCGCCGTTCCAGGCGGAGCCGGCCCCGAACGTGTAGAGCCGGGTGCTGAAGTTCGAGGCGAGCAGGCCGAGGGCCGTCACCCCGAACAGGATGCGGGTCACGGCCAGGCCGTACAGCGCCTTCTTGCCGCTGAACAGCCAGTCGAACACGAAGGCCGAGACCCGGTCGACGGCCGAGAGCAGCATGTTCCAGAACCCGGCGATCATCGAGGCCGCGAACGTCAGCAGCCGAGTAGGCAGCGACGCCTGCGCGGTCTCGGGTTCGGGCTCGCGCACCTCGGGAGCGGGCGACGTCACCGGAGGCTTCTTCGGAACGGCATCCGTCTTCTTCCTGGTGTCGGGCGCGACGGTCACTGCTGGGTCCTCTCGAACTGGGCGCGGAAGACGTCGGCGAAGTCCTCGCGGCTCTGCCCCTCCTCCTCGATCGGCAGGCGCCAGCCCGTCGTGGAGAACGTCGGGTCCGGGCGCTGCGCGTTCGGGTTGTTGCGCTGTGCGAAGGGCACCACGTTCTGCCGGCTCACGCGGTACTGCACCTCGACGACGGCATCCGCTCCCCAGATCGCGTAGGCGACCTGCGTGGCGTAGGCGGTGGCCAGATGCTCCGCCGCCATGTACTCGGCGGTGTCGGGCTTGTCGTCCCCCTCGAGCTTGTCGAAGGAGCGGACCATCCAGTCCTCCCAGCCGTCCTCGGCGAAGTCGAGAGCGGCGACCGCCTGCTGCTCGCCGTCGAGATCGTTGTACGCGTTCATCTGCTTGCTCGCGACCTCGCTGGACTGGATGCCGGCGCGAGGCGGGAACAGGTTGTAGCGGATCATCGAGAGCTCGACGTCGGTCGCGCTGACCCAGCCGGTCTCGGTCTCGACGCCGTCCTTCTCGATGACGGCGCGCACGTTGAAGTGGTAGTCGCCGTTGATCGGCTCGGGGGCGAAGACGCTCCACGACTGGCCGAACAACGGGAGCATGTAGCTCGCGAGCACGTTCTGGGTGGGGATCTCGCGCAGCGCCGAATAGGGCGCGATCCACAGGAACGACGCGAAGACGTGCCACAGGGTCAGCAGGCACGCCGCGAAAGCGATGAGCTTCACCCACCACGTCGGTCGGGGCCGGACGGCGACGGCGTCCTCGCTCGGCGCCTGGTCTGTCTTCGTGCTCATCGAAAAGGTCCTTCTCATCGCCGAAGGCCGGGGCCGCCCTGCACGGGCGACCCCGACCTCTGTCAGCGGCTCACTTACTCTGCGGTGACCGTCTCACGCTTGCTGCGTGCGACGAGCGCCGTGCCGAGACCGAACATCAGGAGCAGGGCTCCGAGGACGATCCAGCCGTTGGGCGCCGTGCCACCGGTCGAGGCGAGGCCGGTGGCCACCACCTGGAACGTACCCGCGACGCTGCCCGACACCGCGCCGGTCAGGGTGACGGTGTGCGTGCCGAGGTCGGTGCCCGCCGGGATCGCCCAGGTGAAGGTGACGGTCCCCTCGCTGTTGGCGACCTGGGTGCCCAGGGCCAGCGGGTCGGAGTTCATCACACCGGTCACGACCTCGCCCGGCGCGAAGCCGGTGCCGATCGCGGTCTGCTGCTGGCTGCGCTCCAGAACCGGGACCTTGATCGTGATGCCGAGCTTGCCGTCCGGGTTCGCGTTCGCAGAGGCGGACGCGTCGGCCGTCGTGGTGGCGTCGGTCTCGGCGGATGCCGTGGCGTTCGCGTTCACGTCGGCAGCGGCGGTCGCCGAGGCGTTCACCGATGCGTCCGCGTTCGCGGCGTTCGACGCGGCAGCCGATGCATTGGCGTTCGCCTGAGCGGTCGCGGCCTGCGAGCTGTCGGCCTCGGCCGACGACTGCGCTGCGGCTGCGGCACGGGCGTTGGTCTCGCTCGTCGCGTCGGTGGACGCGTCGGTCGAGGCCTCGGCCTGAGCCGTGGCGGCCGCCTGGGCGGCGGCGTTCGCGTTGGCGGTGGCCTTCGCGCTCGCCTGCGTGTCGGCGTTGGCCAGGGCGGCGGCGACCGCAGCGGCCTGAGCCGCGGCGTTGTTGTCGTCGTCAGCCTGAGCCGACGCGGCGGCCGACGCCGATGCGTTGGTGTTCACCTCGGACGATGCGTCGGTGGACGCCTGGGCATCCGGGTCTGCCGTCGCGCTCGCGTTCGCCGTGCCGACCGCGGCGACGGAGGCATCCGTCGACGCGTCGGAGAGCGCTGCGGCCTCCGCGGCGGATCCCGCGTTCGCGTTCGCGGCCGCGGACGTGTCCGCGTTCGCGTTCGTCGTGGCTGCGGCCAGGGCGGCGGCCTGAGCTGCGACCGCGGCGTTGGCGTTGGCGGCCGAGGTCGCATCCGCGGTCGCCGTCGTCGAGGCCTGGGCCGTCGCTGCGACCTGTGCCGCAGCGTTGGCCGCGGCGGTCGCCTTGGCGCTGGCCGAGGCGTCGTCGTCCGAGTATGCGGAGGCCTGGGCGGCCGCCTGGGCCACGACGTCGTCGGATGCGTCCGCGTTCGCCGACGCGGATGCCGAAGCGGCCGCGTTCGCGTTCGTGGAGGCCTCGCTCGACGCCGTGGTCGACGCGTTCGAGGTCGCCGCGGCCTGCGAGGCGACCGACGAGTTGGCGTTGGCCGCGGTCGAGGCGACCGAGTTCGCATCGGCCGTCGACGAGTTGTCCGCCTGAGCCGCCGCCTGTGCTGCCGCAGCAGCCTGGGCGTTGGACGTCGAGGTGGAGGTCGTCGAGGCGTTGGTCGACGCGGACGTCGTCGCCGCGGCGACCGCCGCCGCGTTCGCGTTCGCGTTGGCCGCAGCCGATGCGGCGGACGTGGCGTCCGCCAGCGCCGCAGCGACCGCCGCGGCCTGGGCCGCCGGGTCGCCGTTGGCGGTAGCGTCAGCCGACGCGGATGCCGAGGCCGCCGCGTTCGTGTTCACGTCGCCCTCGTCGCCCTCGGTGATCGCGACGGTGTCGGTGGCGGTGTTCTGCGGGTCCTCGTCGTCCACGGCCGTCAGCACGTAGTCCGTGCCCTCGGGCGTGTTCAGCGGGATCGCGTACACGGTTCCCAGCGGAAGCGTGCCGTCGTCCTCGACCGTCACCGTCACCGGCGTGCCGACGACCGCGTTCGAGCCGTCGCGCAGGGTCAGTGTGACCTCGGAACCGGGGACCCAGTTCTCACCCGTCACCGACAGGTTGGTGCCCGCCTGGACGGGGTCGTGGGCGTCCACGGTCGGAACCGCGGCAGCATCCGCCGCCTTGACCGAGGCCGATGCGAGATCGACCTTCACGGCATCGAGGTCCGGCAGCAGGGTGAGGCTCAGCGCGCGGACGGTGAAGCTGTCCGCGCCGAGAGCGCCCTCGCCGTTGATCGGCGCTGCGGTCGGCTGCTCGTTGATGCGCAGCGACACGATCTGCTCGAGCAGCGGCTCGAGCAGGCCGATGACCGGCGCGAGCACGCCTTCGACGATCCCGGTCTGCAGGATCGACTGCACGTTGCCCAGCACGGAGTCCGTGACGAGGTCGAGCAGCGGACCGGTGACGTTCTGCGTGATCGGGGCGATGAGGCCGGCGGTGATGCCGTTGATCAGATCGCCCACGTTGAGACCGGCGACGTTCAGCGTGGTGCTGATGTTGCTGCTGTCGAGCGCCGCGCCGTCCTTGCCGGCGAACTCGCCGAGCGAGCCGTTGATGGTGATCGCGGCCTCGGCGACGTCCGAGCATCCGACGATGATCGCGCACACCTGGGCGACCGCGTTCACGCCGATGCTGAGTCCCACGTCGTTCCAGATGCGGTCGTTCAGCAGCGTGTGCAGCTTGGTCGCGAGCGAGTCGGGTCCCGCGCCGACGAGCGACTCGGTGACGCCCGCCGTGATGGCGGAGATGACGTCGGCGGTCAGCACCTCGGTGTTCGCCGGGAGCTGGCTGAGGTTGTCGAGGTTCGACGCGTCCAGCCCGTTCGCGCCGATCACGAGCTCGGCGAGGTCGACGTGGATGGTGCCCGTCGACAGGTCGAGGACGACCGAGCCGTTCGTGTTGGAGATCTGGTCGGCGAGCAGGTCCTGGACCACCCCGTTGACCAGGGTGTCGAGTCCCGTGACGGCGAGCGTGCTCTTCGTCGGGTCGGAGTCGAGCCTGATCCCGGTGCCCGCGACCGTCAGGTCGACGGCGTCGACCACGCTGCTGAGCGAGCCGAGGACGCCCGAGAGAAGACCGTCCTGCCCCACGACGCCGTTCACCGGGGCGACGACGTCGTTCACCGCGGTGGTGAGCGTGGAGCTGAGGTTGCCGACGAGCGGGCTGTGGATGTTCAGCTCGAGGTCGGCGAGCGCGTACTCGTGCGCGAGGGTCGTGCCGTTCTTCTCGGCGCGGGCCGCGAGCGTGCCGATCTCGATGCCGGCCTGATCGATGATCTGGTCGGTGAGGCCGTCGAGTCCGAGCTGACCGAGCAGATCGGTGAGCTCGAGGTGCGCGGGGCTGGTGTTGTTCTGCACCGCACCCGTGTCGATCGCGCCGGCGGCGCCGAGGACGCCGGCGGCCGAGGTCGACGACGTGGCGCTGGGCGAGATGCTGTAGCTCGACAGGGCGCCCGCGTCGCCCAGGTCGAGAAGACCGTCGTTCGTGCCGTCGTTCAGCAGCGGAAGCTGCAGCTGACCGAGGTCGAGCGTGATCGCATCGTTGATCGCGCTGACGCTCAGGTGCCCGACGTCGCCGTCCGGCGTGCCCGGCGCGGCGGGACTGCTCGTCGCCGTATCGCCGAGAGCCGCGACGTTGAGCCCGCCGAGCAGGCTCGTGTCCAGGCTGACGATGCGTGCGGCTGCCGCCGACGGATCGTTCTGGTCGGCTCCGGCGAGAGCGCTGGCCATGTTCGGCACCAACGCTCCGGTGATGATGACGGCACCCGCTGTGGCAGCGGCGATACCCCCTCCGATCGCTCTGCGTTGACGCAGGGCGATCCCCTCTATCTTCTTCATTTGCCTCTCCCGTGTGACGCGGACATTGTTCGCTTCACGCGGCCCTCCCCAGGCGCCGATTGGTATCGGCAGAGCGCATGCGCTGCCAGTATTCCGGCATTCGTTAAGGAAGTCCAGCGAACATTCAGAATTGTGTCGTCGGCATGCAGAAGCCCCGCCGAGCAGTCGACCTGCTCGGCGGGGCTTCGTGACGGGGCGTGGCTAGAGCGTCAGGCCGTGCCCGAATCGGAACAGAGGATCCTCCGTGTCGAAGGGCACATCGGGCCGCGCGGCCTCGACCGCGGCCATCGACCGGGGCACGTCGAAGGGCAGCTTCCCGGTCGCCGGGACGACCCCCGTGAGCACGTCGAGCAGGGCGTCGGCGCTGGATCCCCAGTTCGCGACGACCGCGTTCGCGGCCCCGACGATCGGCGCGAGGATGGCCGGCCGGTCGAGGAACACGTCGACGACGGTCGGGACGGATGCCGCCACCTCCGCCACGTGCGCGACGACCTCTTCGGGGAAGTCGAGCGAGCCGGCGTGGAAGAAGTTCTCGAACATCGAGGCGCGCTGCTCGTACGGCGCCTGCAGGCGCAGGATCGCGGCATCCGCCTCCTGCGGAGTCGCGACGACCTCGCCGAAGCGCGCCGCGGTCTCGGGAGCGATGCCCTCGACGTAGAGCTTGAGACCCTGCTTCAGCGGCAGCACGCCGTCGTTCGACAGCACCGTGATCGAGGCCCGCTGTGCGGCCTCGCCCGCGGCACGGAACTCCGCCGACCCCACGATCGCCTCGGCCGCCGCCGCGTCGACGTAGGGGTCGTCGAAGAGCCCGAGCTCGAACTTCTCGCGCAGCAGGCGGCGGGCCGAGACGTCGAGGCGCTCCTCGGAGACGACGCCGTCGCGCACCAGCCCAAGCAGCAGCGACGGGTCGTGCTCGCCGCCGAACTGATCCGCTCCGGCGTCGAGGATCTTCGCCATCCGCTCGCTCGGGGTGAGGTGCTCGACGCCCCAGGCGCGGGCGGCGAAATCGGTGCCCATGATCGGCTGGTCGGTCACCAGGCCCCAGTCCGTGCACACGATGCCGTCGAAGCCGAAGCGCTCCCGGAGGAGCCCCGTGAGCACGCCCTTGTTGAAGCCGAAGCCGACCTCCTCGTACTGCGTGCCGACCGGCATCCCGTAGTAGGGCATGATCTGGCGGCCGCCCGCGGCGAAGATGTCCTCGAAGGGCTTCAGGTGGTGCTCGAAGTTGTCTCCGGGATAGACCTGCTCGCGCCCGTAGTCGAAGTGCGGGTCCTCGCCGTCCTTCTGCGGGCCGCCCCCGGGGAAGTGCTTCGTCATCGTCGACACCGATCCCGGGCCGAACGACTCGCCCTGGAAGCCGCGCACGTAGGCGGCGCCGAGCTCGCCCGCGAGCGCGGCGTCCTCGCCGAAGGTCTGCAGCTGGCGGGCCCAGCGCGACTCGGTCGCGAGGTCGACCTGCGGGTGCAGGGCCACGCGGATGCCGACGGCGGTGTACTCCCGACGGGCGATGTCGCCGAAGCCCTGCACGAGCTCGGCGTCGCGCGTGGCCGCGAGGCCCAGCGGCTCGGGCCACTGCGAGAAGGGCCCGGCGAAGATCGCGGCGCCCGGGTTGTCGCTGAACGAGTGCCGCGGGTCGGTCGAGATCGACACCGGGATGCCCAGGCGCGTGGACGCCGCCAGCTCCTGCAGCTTGTTGTGCCAGGTCGCGATGTCGCCCGCGGAGCCCGGCGCGCCGAGCAGGTTGAAGTGGTTCATGTGCCGGTCCACGACGTACTCGCGGTTCGACGGGATGCCGAAGTTCGCGTCGCCTTCGGACAGCTCGCCGCCTTCGCCAGTCACGATCATGGTCTGGAAGAACAGGCCGGCCTTCTCCTCGAGGGTCATCTCGGAGAGCAGCAGCTCGACGCGCTCGGCGACGGGCAGCTGGGCGTTCAGCCAGGGGCGTTCGATGGATTCGGTCATTTCACTTGACTCCCTTGATGCGGTAGACGAGCAGGGCGCCGGCGAGTGCGATCACGGCGCCGAAGAGGTAGTACACGGTGTAGCCGCCGAGCGGGGTGGCCGCACCGAGGGCGATGATGCCGGGGGCGATGGCCGGGGCGATCGACTGCGGCAGGGCGTTGGCGATGTTGAGGACGCCGAGGTCCTTCGCGACGTCGTCGGGGTTGGGCAGGACCTCGGTCGCCAGGGCGAGGTCGACCGAGAAGAACGATCCGGCCCCGAAGCCGATGATCGCCTGGCCGACGATGACCATCGCGATGCTCGGCGCGAAGGCGAGCACGACGAGGCCGATCACCATGACCGCCCCGGCGATCGCCACGAACGGACGACGCTTGCCGATCTTGTCGGAGAGGAGGCCGCCCAGCGGCGAGGAGACCGCCATGGCCGCCATCGAGGCGAGGTTGGCGGCGAGGATGATGCCGACGGCGCCCTGCTCGTCGAGCCCGAACCTGGTGGTCAGGTAGTAGGGCAGGTAGGTCGCGATGCCCGCGTAGCCGAACATCACCAGGAACTTCGTCAGCCAGGTCCAGCCGAAGTCGGGGTGCTTGCGCGGGTTGAACACGAAGGACCCGAAGAAGGTGCCGATCGTGAACCTCTCCGCCGGCTTCTCGGTGAGCACGCGGTCGCGCAGGCTCAGCACGAAGACGACGACGAGCACGAGGGCGATCACGGCGGGGACGACGAAGCGCTCGAAGTCGCCGGGCAGGTAGTTGACCAGGAAGCTTCCGGCGAGGATGCCGATGGGCGTGGTGATGCCGACGACGCCCGACACCTTGCCGCGGCTCGTGACCGGCACCTGGTCGGGCAGCGTGGCGTTGGCCGCCGCGAGCACCGCGTTCATGGCGGTCTGCACGAGGCACCAGGCCAGCAGCACGACCCAGACCGAGCTGGCGACGCCGATGAGCATGAAGCCGCCGAGGCCGACGACGGCGCCGCCGAGGATCCAGGGGCGACGCATGCCCCACCGCGAGGTGGTGCGGTCGGAGAGACGCCCGACGAGCGGGTTGGCGATGAGGGCGAACGCGGCCCCGACCCCCATGACGAGTCCGAGGCTGCCGGTGGCGCCGTCGGGGTCGATGTGCTGGATCTTGAACGCCATCGAGACCATGACGGGGGTGAGCAGGGCGAGGAAGACGCCGAAGTTCACCGCGGCGAGGCCGGGCGTGTACCCGCGCGGCGTCTTCTGCGGCGTGGTCCCGGGCGCCTTGAACCCGGTCGTGCCTGCGGCCGCCGCGGTGGCGGCCGATGACAGCTCTGTCATGAGGGTGTCCTTTCGGGAAAAGGGTCTGCACGGCTCGTCCACGAGCCGGCGATGAGGCAACGATACACCAATATCGACCATCTGGTAAGTGAATACCGACCGTTTGGTAATGAGGAAGGATAGAATCCCCTAGGAGGACGCGATGACGAGCACCCGGCAGAACCGCGCCGCAGCCACGAGGCAGCGCATCCTGCAGGCTGCACGTGAGCTGTTCGTCAGCCAGGGGTACCGGGCGACCTCGCTGCGCGAGATCGCCGCCGCGGCATCCATCAGTCATCCGGGGCTGCTCGGGCACTTCGCCTCGAAGGACGCCCTGCTCGCCGAGGTGGTCGCCCAGTTCGAGGACGAGAACGCGGATGCCGCCAGCGACTATCTCGAGGCGGCGGAGCCCGCGGCGCTGCTGTTCTCCGAGCTCGCCGCGCGCAACGCGGCGACCCCCGGATACCTCGAGCTGTTCGCGGCGCTCACCGGAGAGGCGTCCGCGCCCTCGCACCCCGCCCACGAGCGGATGCGGGAGCGCTACGCGCACATGCGGGAGCTGACGGTCGACACCCTGCACGATGCCGTGTTCCACGGCGTGATCGCGCCCGACCGCGACGTCGCGGGCGAGACGATCCGGAACATGGCCGCCTGGGACGGCCTGCAGCTGATGGCGCAGTACCTGCCCGAGCGGGTCGACGTGGTCGAGCTGCTCGAGGAGCGCGAGTCGCTCTGGGCGCTGCCTGCCGGATGGCGCGAGTCCACGCCCGCGGAGACGGCGTCCGGTCCGCTTCCCGTGCTCGCGATCGCACCGGATGCCGGCGACGCCGAACCCGGATACGTCTCAGGCCGACGGCGTCGGGCCCAGATCCTCGCCGACGCGATGCAGCTGTTCGCGCGCAACGGCTACGGCGACACCAGCCTGCGCGACATCGCGGAGGCCGTCGGGGTCTCGAAGTCCACCCTGCTGCACCACTACGCCACCAAGGAGGCGCTGCTCGGCGCCGTCCTCGCCGAACGCGACACCGCCATCGGACTGCTCGGCGCCGCGTCGGGCGCGCATCGCGCGGCCGACATGCTCCGCTCGCTGCCGGACGGGGCCGCGCACAACGCCGTGGCCGAACCGGGCCTCATCGAGGTGTACGCGGTGCTGTCGTGCGAGGCCGTGCCCGCCTCGCACCCGGCGCACGACTACTTCGCCCTGCGCTTCTCGCGCAGCGTCGACTACTTCGCCGAGATGTTCCGGCTGGCGCAGGTCGACGGCGACCTGGGCGCGCACCGCGATCCGGAGCACGAGGCGATCTGGCTGGTCGCCCTGTGGGACGGCCTGCAGTACCAGTGGCTCTACGACCGCGACGCGGTCGACGTGGCCGAGCAGCTGCGCGCCCATCTCGACGACGTGCTGCCACCGGGCGAGAGGTGATGAGCGGGCTCGGCGGGATGAGCTCGGCGGGGTGCGCGTTATGGTCGCCCTTGTCCGAGAAGACGGCATGAACGCGCACCTCTGACGAACCGCCAGACGCGCGCCCGTCGTCGACGTGCGCATCAGCGTCGTCTTCGCCCGAAAAGGCGACAACAACGCGCACCTCGACGGACCCGCCGCAACAAGCGTCTCGACGAGGCTGCGAACCGCGCACCTCGACGAGGCAGCACGACGTGGCACAGGACGCGAGTGACCCGCGCGGCTCAGCCCGCGGCGATCACCGCGAGCACGGCCTCTCCGTAGGCCTCGCGCTTCTTCGCGCCGATGCCGGTGATGCCGTCGAGCTGCCCCATCGAGGCGGGCCGATGCTCGGCGAGCGCGCGCAGCGTCGCGTCGCCGAAGACGATGTAGGCGGGCACCCCCTGCTCGCGGGCGGTCTCGGCACGCCAGGCGCGCAGCGCCTCGAAGAGGGGGCGATCGCCGGCGTCCAGGGCGTCGGCGGCGCTCGCCTTGCGGGCGCGAGACGTGGATGCCGGGCGGCCGATCGTGTCTTTGCGCAGCGGCACCGGGGTCTCGCCGCGGAGCACTCCGGCGGCCGGCTCGCCGGGGGCGAGGGTGCCGTACTCGCCCTGGGCGACGAGGATGCCGCGGGCGAGGAGCTGGCGGACCACGCTGCGCCAGTCCTGATCGGAGAGGTCGGCCCCGATGCCGTAGGTCGCGAGCTGCTCGTGTCCCTGCTGGCGGATGCGCTCGGTCGAGGCGCCGCGGAGGATGTCGATCAGGTGGCCGGCGCCGAACGCCTGGTTGCGCTCGCGCTTGAGGCGCACGATCGTCGACAGCAGCTTCTGCGCGGGCACCAGCCCGTCGAAGGTGTCGGCGGGCTCGAGGCAGGTGTCGCAATTGCCGCACGGCTGGGAGTCCTGGCCGAAGTAGCCGAGCAGGTTCTGCCTGCGGCACTCGACCGTCTCGCACAGCGCGAGCATGGCGTCGAGGTGCTGCCCCATGCGCATCTTGAACGTGCGGTCACCGGGGCTCTGGTCTATCAGGCGGCGCTGCTGCACGACGTCGCCCAGGCCGTAGGCCATCCAGGCGATGGACGCCTCGCCGTCTCGGCCGGCGCGACCCGTCTCCTGGTAGTAGCCCTCGACGGACTTCGGCAGGTCGATGTGCGCGACGAAGCGGACGTCGGGCTTGTCGATCCCCATGCCGAAGGCGATCGTCGCGACCATCACGACGCCGTCCTCGCGGAGGAATCGCGACTGGTTGGCCGCCCGGACCTCGGCCGGAAGCCCCGCGTGGTAGGGCAGCGCGTCGAATCCCTGCGCGACGAGGTAGTCCGCGGTCTGTTCGACCGACTTGCGGCTGAGGGCGTAGACGATGCCGGCCCCTTGAGCCGGTCCCTGAGTCTCTCCGAGGGTGGAGCGGATGAAGGAGACCAGCTGCTTGCGCGGGTCGACCTTCGGCACGATCCGGTACTGGATGTTGGGGCGATCGAAGCTCGCGACGAAGTGCTGGGCCGCGTCGAGGCGCAGCCGTTCGGTGATCTCCTGGTGCGTGGCCCGGGTCGCCGTCGCGGTGAGGGCCATGCGCGGCACGCCGGGGAACCGCTCGCCGAGATCGCCGAGCGCGAGGTAGTCGGGGCGGAAGTCGTGGCCCCACTGCGACACGCAGTGCGCCTCGTCGATCGCGATCACGCTCAGGGTGCCGCGCTGCAGGAGGCTCGTGGTCGCGGGGCTGGAGAGCCGCTCCGGCGCGACGTAGACGAGGTCGAGCTCGCCCGCGACGTACGCGCGCTCGACCTCGCGGCGCTCGTCGATCGACTGCGTCGAGTTCAGGTAGGCGGCCTTCACGCCGTTGGCCCGGAGCGCGTCGACCTGGTCGTGCATGAGCGCGATCAGGGGGCTGATCACGAGCCCCGTGCCCTCGCGCACCAGAGCGGGCACCTGATAGGTGATCGACTTGCCGCCGCCGGTCGGCATCAGCACGACGGCATCCCCGCCGCCGATCACCTGCTCGACGATCGCCGCCTGATCGCCCCGGAACCCGTCGTAGCCGAAGACCGTGTGCAGCGCCTCGAGAGCGGTCGGGAAGCGGCTGGGCGTCGCCTTCGGCACGGCGCGCGCCCCGGTTCCTGAGCCCGCGAAGCGAGACGAAGGGGCCGTCACCGGCGTCGCGGGTCCGGGCCCCCAGTCCAGCGGAGGCTCATAGCCGGCTCCCTGCGGCTCCCAGTCCATGGGCTCGGGAGCATCGCTCGGCTCCCAGCCGTCGCCCCAGGGCTCGTCTGCGTACCCTTCGGCGGGCTCAGGGACCCATCCGGCATACGGGTCGCGGGGCGTCTGCGGCATCCCTCCAGCGTAACCACCCCTGCCGACACCGGTATGGACCTCCCGTCCGGAGAACCGGATCCGCGAACGGAGACGGCGCCCCGGGACAGGCGTAGGTTGGTCGCATGACCGACCCCATCGTCACCCGCAACGACGACGCCTCGCGCTACGAGATCACCGTCGACGGCGTGCTCGCAGGATTCAGCGAGTTCGACCCGCGTCCCGGCGCGATCCGGTTCGTCCACACCGAGATCGACCCGGCGTTCCAGGGCAGGGGCCTCGCCGGCATCCTCGCGAAGGCCGCGCTGACGGATGCCGCGGCGAGCGGAGACGCGATCGTGCCCCTGTGCCCGTACATCGCCAAGTACCTCGAGACGCACGAGATCCCGGGGGCCGAGATCCGCTGGCCGAAGCGCCCTTCGACGAGCTCAGGGACCCAGGGACAGACGAGCTCAGGGACCCAGGGACCGACGGGCTCAGGGCCCCAGGGGCCGACGAGCTCAGGGGCGTGAGGACATGAGCAGGGAGCAGGGGTGATCGGCGAGCACCGGCTCGTCCTCGAGCCGCGCGAGGTGCCGCTCGGCGGCGTGCGCGGCATGAGCGTGCTGCGGGCGCTGCCGCACCGCAACCTGCCGACGATCGGGGCCTGGTGCTTCCTCGACCGCTTCGGTCCCGCCGACACGAGGATGCGCGTCGAGCCGCACCCGCACATCGGACTGCAGACGGTGACCTGGCCGCTGGTCGGCGAGATCCGCCACCGCGACTCCCTCGGCAGCGACGCCGACCTGCGCCGCGGACAGCTCAACCTCATGACGGCGGGAGACGGCATCTCGCACTCGGAGTACTCGATCGGCGACGGCCCGGTCCCGCTCGACGCCCTGCAGTTCTGGGTCGTGCTGCCCGAGTCGGCACGACACGGCGAGCCCGGCTTCGAGCGCCACACCGCGCTGCCCGCGCTGACCCTGACGGCTGAGCGGGGAGCGGATGCCGCCGCCGTCGTCGTGCTGGGGGACTTCTCCGGAGTGCGCTCCCCCGCCACCGTGCACACGCCGATCGTCGGAGCCGAGATCACGGTGCCCGCGGGGTCGACGGTGCGACTCCCGCTCGAGCGGGACTGGGAGCACGCCGTGATGCTCGTCGACGGCGACATCGCCGTGGCGCGGCATCCGCTCGCCGTGAACGACCTGCTCTACCTCGGCGACTCCCGAGACCACGTGGAGGTGTCGAGCGACGACGGGGCCCTGCTGTTCCTGCTCGGCGGCGAGCCGTTCGAGGCCGAGATCGTCATGTGGTGGAACTTCGCCGGACGCAGCCACGAGGAGATCGTCGCCGCACGCGATGCCTGGGAGGCCGAGTCGGCGGGCGCCCCGACCGCCCGGTTCGGCGAGGTCGAGGGCCACGAGGTGCGCATCCCCGCGCCTCCGCTGCCGGACGTGCGGCTGATGCCCCGCGGCCGCCGGATCTGATCGCCGCGCCCGGGAGATCGGACCCGGGGGCGCGCGGCACGGCGCCCCGCGCTCCGAGGAGCACGGGGCGCCGCACGCCAAACGCTACCGCGCGTCGACCGTCACGATGGTCGAGACCGCCGATTCGCCGTACTGCACGAGCCCGAGATAGCGGGAGCCGGCGGTGAGGCCGGTCCAGCCGAGGTCGTAGCTCGTCTTCTCGCCGCGCACCGCGGCGATCGGGTTCGGGTCCGCGGTGAACGCGCCCTCTCCTCCCGGCTGCACGTTGGCGTAGGTGAGGTCCCACGTCATCGGCGCCGAGGTCGAGTACACGTTCGCGACGACCAGATAGGTGCCGGCGGTCGGGGCGGTGATCGTCACCTGCTCGTCGGCCGATCCCGTCGCCGACTGCCACTTGGTGTAGTAGCGCAGGTCGTCGGGGCTCACCACCCGGTACACGGAGAGGTCGAGGTCGCTGCCCGTGTCGTCGGACGAGTCGAGGTCGAACCTCGACAGGGTCGTGCCCTCGGGCACGTCGACGATCCAGGCGACGTCCTTGTTCTCGTCGCCGGAGGCTTCGTCGCCCGAGTGCCCCTCGACCCGGCCGTCCGGATCTGCGAGCAGCTCGAACGGGGTGAGACCCGACAGGTTCAGCGCGAGATCCCCGGTCAGACCGGGAGTGATCTCCACCGTGGTGGCGCCGTCGACGCCCGTACCCGAGGCCTCGGCCGGAGCATCCGCCGTCACCGGGAACACCGCGATCGGCGAGCGCACCGTGTTCTTCCTGCTCGTCCACGTGAGCGAGCCGGTCGCCCACTGCTCGACCGGGGCGCTCTGGTTGTCGAAGGTGACCGTGTACGTGGCGGTCTGTCCGGCACGGCTGAACTTCAGCGTCGACGGCTCGACGGTGACGTTCACTCCGGGCAGGTCGACGGATGCCGTGAACGTGCCCTTCTCGGTCGCGGTCACCGTGCGGGTGACCGTCTGCGCGCTGGCGAGCGAGCCGATCGAGAACGAGGCGATGTTGAGGTCGCTGCCGTCGATCGGGTCGCCGGGGAAGTCGGCCAGCCCCTTGCCCTCGAGATACGCGGTCCAGTCGCCGACGCCGTTGAGGTACAGCAGTCCCGGGTCGAAGTAGCGCTTCGGGTCGACCTGTCCGGCGCCCTGCTGGAACGGGTCGGTGTTCTTCGACCCGTCGGAGTTCACCGTGTCGTAGGCCGTCGTCATCATCGCGGACTTGATCTCGGCGGGCGTCGCGTTCGGACGCTCCCCGAGGTACAGGGCCGCGAGACCCGCGACGTGCGGCGCCGCCATCGACGTGCCGGAGAGGATGCCGAAGGTCGGCTTCTCGTCCGGGGCGTTGTTCGTCGCCGCGAGGATCGCGACGCCGGGCGCGGCCACGTCGGGCTTCATGATGTCGCTGCCGTCGGCGAGCATCGGGCCGCGGCTCGAGAAGCCGGCGATCTGCGGGACAGGGGTCGTGACGCCGGTCGTGTTCTCGCCGATGAGCGAGATCGGACGGTCCGTTCCGCCCTGCACGTAGGCGAGCACCGCCTCGCGGTACGCGGCCGCGAGGTGCACCGTGGGCACGACGTGGAAGTCGTTGTCGAGCGAGTCGGCGCCGCCGGGCACGTTCACGAGGACCATGCCGATGCCTCCGGCGTCCTTCACGACCTGCGACTTCTCGGCGCGCGCGTTGTTGCCGCGGTCGCAGACGACGATGTGCCCTGCGACCTTCGCCGGGTCGAGGCTGCCCGGCAGGCAGAGCGCCGCGTCCGCTGCGCCGGACGCCGCGGCATCCCCCGCGTAGATGGACGGTCCGGTCACGGTCTTGCCGAAGGGCACGCTCACCGATGCGCCGGCCTGCGCGAACCCGTCGAAGGCGACGGTGCCCTCCCAGGTCGGGATCGTGGAGGCCGCCACCGTCGTGTACCACGGCGAGGCGTGGTCGGCGGTGCTGGAGTCGGGGCCGTCGTTGCCGGCGCTCACCGAGACGAAGACGCCGGCGGCCGCCGCGTTGAAGAACGCGATGTCTTCGGGGGCGAGCACGGTCGAGGCCGCACCGCCGCCGATCGAGTAGTTGATCACGTCGACGCCGTCGGCGACGGCCTGGTCGATCGCGGCGACGAGGTCGCTGAGCGCGCAGATGTCGTCGGTCGTCACAGAGGGGTCAGGGCCCTCGTAGCAGGCCTTGTAGGCCGCGATCTTCGCCCCCGGTGCGACACCGGAGATCCTGCCGAGGTCGACGCCCTCGATCGAGGCCTTCACGCCGAAGCCCCCGGCCGCCGTGCTGGCGGTGTGCGAACCGTGTCCGGCCCCGTCGCGCGGAGACAGGTAGTCGTACTGGAAGTCGAAGCCGTTGGCGGCCGCGCCCGCGGAGAAGTACTGCGCGCCGATGATCTTCGACGAGTAGTCGCTCTTGTCCCAGCCCTGGCCCTCGACCATGAGCGAGCGGAACTGCCCGCCGTCGGACTTGTCGAAGTAGACGTAGGCGCCGTCGGTGTACGGCTGGTTGCCCTTGTGGCGGTTGCGGTCGCGCTTCTGCTTCTTGAGCTTCTTGCCCTCGAAGGACGGATGCTCCGGCGAGATGCCGGTGTCGATGACGCCGACGACGACGCCCTCGCCGGCCTTGTCGACGCCTCCGGTCTGCTGCCAGAGGCCGCCCTTGCCCTTCTTGTCGTCGCCGAGCCCGAGGAACGACGTCGAGCTCTGCGCGTCGGGGTGGCGGATCTCGTCGGGATAGACGTCGTAGACGTCCTTCGAGGCGCGCAGGGCGTCGACCTGCTCGCCGGTGAGCTGCGCGCTGAAGCCGTTGAGCACGACCTGGTAGGTGGTGTCCGGGGTGATGCCGACCTGCTGGGCGAGCGTCTGCTGCTCGGTCTCGAGGTGCTGGACGTAGCGCTGCGAGGCGTCGGACTCGGTCTCGAGCTGCTCGCCTTCGGCGGGTTTGGTGGCCTTGAGACCGTTCACGTCGCCGGTGTAGCTCGCCAGCGGATCGGACTTCATCACGACGATGTAGTGTCCTGGCGTGCCCTCGACGGGGGTGGGATGCGTCACCTCCTCCACGCCTGCGTAGCCTGCGGTGGCCGTCGAAGCGATGAACAGCGTCGCCAGGGTGGTGGCTGCTGCCATCCGGAGGGGTGTTCGACCCATTGGTGCTCCCGATGTTCACGGTGCAGCCTCGTTGCCGCACCGTCGGCCAAGCTAGTCCGCGAAGAGGGCGCTCAACAGATCCGGGGAATTTTCCTGGCCGATCGGCCAGGTACCGAGGACATTGGTCGACACTAGGCTGGAACCATGGCCCCCTCCCGCGCTGCGCTGTCGACCCGTGTGCTGCTCGTCTGCGCGGCGATCGGCGTGGCGACGGGCATCCTCGGCGGGATCGCCGGCTGGGTGACCATCCCTGTGCTCGCCGGCCCCGCCTTCCTGTACGGGCTCGTCCTGGGCTCGCACGTGCTGCCGGGGATCATCGCCCAGGAGGTGCTCCGCCGGCCCCTGGTCGCCCTGATCACCCATGTGATCGCGGCCCTCATCGCGAGCGCGTTCAACCCGGCGTGGGCGATGCGCTTCATCGGGACGGCGCTGCTCTTCGGCGCGATCCAGGAGGGCGTCGCGGCCCTCACCCGCTACCGGGCGTGGGGAGCCTGGCGCTTCTTCGTCTCGGCCGCCGTGATCGGCGTCGTGGTCGCCGTGGTCGTCTTCTTCGCCGCCCATCTGTCGACCATGCAGCTGTGGGCGCAGATCGCCTATCTCGTGATCGCGGTGCTGGGACCTGTCGCCTGGACCGGCGTGGGCCTCGCGGTCGGCGCCTCCCTGGCGCGCGCCGGCGTCGCCCGCCGCTGACCCCGCACCCCAGCCCCGCGCGTCTTCGGTCGCCCGGACCCGCGTCCGCTCCTCCCCGGACCCGCGTCCGCTCCTCCCGGACCCGCGTCCGCTCCTCAAGGACGAATGCGCTCCGGAAGGACAGATCGACAGCATCCGTCCTTCCGAAGCGCGCAACTCCTTCCGAGGCGCCTGCGCGAGAAGCGCCCAGGTCAGTCCGTGGTGAGCAGCACCTTCGTCGCGCGCCGCTCGTCCATGGCGCGGTAGCCCTCCGCCGCATCCTCGAGGGGCAGGGTCAGGTCGAAGACCGCTCCCGGATCGATCTCGCGGTCCCAGATCAGCCGGACGAGGTCGGGAAGGAAGCGGCGCACGGGGGCCGGGCCGCCGTGCAGGTGCACGCTCGAGAAGAACAGCTCCGCGCCGTCGAGGGAGACGTCGTGCGACACTCCGACGAACCCGATGTGTCCGCCAGGCCTGGTCGCGCGGAGCGCCTGATCCATGGACTCCTGGGTGCCGACGGCCTCGATCGTGGAGTGCGCGCCCAGGCCCCCGGTGAGCTCCCTGATCCTCGCGACGCCGGCATCCCCTCGCTCCTCGACGATGTCGGTGGCTCCGAAGCGGCGCGCCAGCTCCTGCCTGTCGGCATGACGCGACATCACGATGATCCGTTCGGCGCCCAGCTGCTGCGCGGCGAGCACCCCGAGGAGTCCGACCGCGCCGTCGCCGACCACCGCGACCGTCCGGCCGGGTCCCGCCTCGGCGACGACGGCGGCGAACCAGCCCGTCCCCAGCACGTCGGAGGCCGCGAGCAGAGATGGGACGAGGTCGGCCGGTGGTTCTCCCGGCATCGCCACGAGCGTGCCGTCGGCGAGCGGGATCCGCGCGTACTGCGCCTGGGTGCCGACCGAGCCCATCATCACCTGGTGCACGCAGCGCGACTGGTAGCCGGCCCGGCAGATCTCGCAGGTGTTGTCGGAGGCGACGAACGAGCCCACGACGTGGTCGCCGGGTCTCACGAGCGCGACCGCCTCGCCGACGGCCTCGACGACGCCGATGTACTCATGGCCCATCCGCTGGGGCTCGGACACCGGCTGGATGCCGCGATAGGGCCACAGGTCGGACCCGCAGATGCAGGTGGCGGTGATGCGGATGACCGCATCGGTCGGCTCGACGACGACGGGCATCTCGAGCTCTTCGGTGCGCACGTCGCCGGGGGCGTGCAGGACTACTCCGCGCATGACGGATCCTTACTCTGTCGAATCGTGGTTTCGGGGGCATCGTGGGCTTCTGACCGCCCCGGGGACGGCGGGTATGGCTGCATGTCGTTCGCCGTCTCCTCTCAGCGGATGACGGTGAGGACGCCGGTGCGCTCCTCGCGCGGGGCGCGGACCGGTCGGATGAGGAGGAGGTAGGCGAGGCCCGCGAGGGCGACGGAGACGACCGTGACCACGCCGAGCGGCAGGATGCTGGTCGCACCCGCGAGTCCGACGAGCGGGGCGGCGACGCCGCCGAAGCCGAAGCGCACCATGCCGAGCAGCGAGGATGCCGTGCCGGCGATCTGCGGGTAGGCGACGAGCGCCGTCGTGGTCGCCGGCGGGGCGGAGATCGCGGCGCCCCCGGCGAGCAGGAACAGGGACGCGAGCACGACCCACAACGGCATCGCGACGAGACCCGCCGCGAGCAGGCCCAGCGCGCCGGCGCCGGCCACGGAGACTCCGACGGCCAGGGTCCCCCGCAGCGCCCGCCCGGAGGTGCGACCGGCGAGATATCCGAACACCATGAACCCTGCCGAGTTGGCGCCGAAGGCGAGGGCGTAGCCGAGCGGGGAGAGGCCGTAGACGCCCTGCAGCACGAAGGTGGCTCCCGCCAGGTAGGCGAACAGCGCCGCGTACAGGAAGCCCTGGTTGAGGATCGCGCCGAGGAAGACCGGATCGCTCAGCAGGGTGCGGAAGTCGTGCAGCGTGCGGCGCAGGCCGCCCGTCGTGCGCGACGCCTCGGGCAGGGTCTCCTCGAAGGCGAAGAACGCGACGGCGAGGATGCCGACGCCGATCGCCGACAGGAAGACGAACAGCCCGCGCCAGTCGGTCACGCTGCTGAGCAGCCCGCCCAGCAGCGGGCCGACGATCGCGGCGAATCCGCCGACGACAGTGAGCCGCGCGTAGAAGCGGATCAGCGCGGGGCCTGAGAACACGTCGCGGCCGGCGGCCTGCGCGATCACGATGCCGACGCCGCCCGTCACCCCCTGCACGAGGCGCGCCGCGACGAGCAGCTCGACCGTGGGGCTGGCGGCGCACAGGAGCGAGGTCGCCGCATAGGCGACGATGCCCACGAGCAGGATGCCACGGCGCCCGTACCGGTCCGACAGGGGCCCTGCGATCAGCTGCCCGGCCGCGAGGCCGACGAGGCAGGCCGTGACGGTGAGCTGCGCGACCGAGGTCGCGGCCGACAGCTCCCGGGTCAGGGCCGGCAGCGCCGGCAGGTAGAGATCCATCGAGATCGGTCCGAACACGGTCAGCAGGAGCAGCAGCGCCGGCAGCATCCGCTGCGCGAGCGATCGGGTCGAAGAGGTCATGTCCTCCAGCATCCGCGTCCGCGCCCGTGCGAGGGAGTTCCTGCGAAGGGGTGTACCAGCAGGGCGCCCCTCGCGACCGCGACCCGGTCTAGCCTGCTGTCCATGGACAATCGAGCCGAGGTGCGGGAGTTCCTCATGTCGCGCCGGGCACGGCTGAGCCCGGAGGCGGCCGGCCTCAGCGCCGGAGCCAACCGCCGCGTCGACGGGCTCCGGCGCAGCGAGGTCGCCATGATCGCCGGCGTCAGCGTGGAGTACTACGCGAAGCTCGAGCGGGGCGCCATCGCGGGCGCATCGGCATCCGTGCTCGACGCGGTGTCCCGCGCGCTGCAGCTCGACGACGCCGAGCGCGGCCACCTGCTGGACCTGGCCCGCGCCGCCGACGGGATCCCGACGAGCGGACGTCCCCGGGGGCGCACCCCGAAGGCGGCCGCTCCGCGGCCGAGCCTGCACTGGGCTCTCGAGGCGATCTCCGACGCGGTGGCGTTCGTGCGCGATCCGCAGCAGAACCTGCTCGCGGTGAACGCACTGGGGCGGGCCTTCTACTCCCCCGTCATCGGCGAGGGCGGACGCACGCCCAACCTCGCCCGCTTCCAGTTCCTCGACCCGGCGGCGCACGACTTCTACCCGGACTGGGACCTCATGGCCGAGATGTGCGTCGGCGTCATGCGCGCCGAGGCCGGACGCGATCCGCACAACACGGCGATGCAGGATCTCGTCGGGGAGCTGTCCACCCACAGCGAGACGTTCCGGCGGCTGTGGGCGACCCACGACGTGCGCACCCACGGGACGGGGACGAAGAGGTTCCGGCATCCGGTCGCCGGCGATCTCGTGCTCGCCTACGAGGAGCTCGCCCTGACCGCCGATCCCGGCACTGTGATGCTGATCTACAGCGCGGAGCCCGGTTCGGCGTCGGCGGAGCGTCTGCGCCTGCTCGCGTCCTGGGAGGCATCCGACGCGCATGGAGAAAGAGGTAAGGCTCAGCTAAGTTAGAAGGGTCCGATCCGCCGACCCGAGGCTGCGCCGTGCGCCCATCCGCGCCCCTGCTGAGCGTGCGTGACCTCTCGATCACCCACGCGGACGCCGTCGACCCCTCGCCGTCCGGCGTCTCCTTCGACGTGCACGCCGGCGAGGTCGTGCTGCTTCTCGGCCCCTCGGGGGCGGGGAAGTCGACGCTCACGCTCGCGCTGAACGGGCTGATCCCGCACGCGGTGCCGGCGAGCATGACCGGCACGGTCGTCGCCGGCGATCTGGACACGTCGACCGCGACCACCCCCGTCCTGAGCACGCGGGTGGCGATGGTCTTCCAGGACCCGGACGCCCAGATCGTCACCGGCACCGTCTACGACGAAGTGGCCTTCGGCTCCGAGAACCTGCTGCTGCCGCTCGACGTCGTCGAGTCGAGGACGCGGGAGGCGCTGCGGCGCGTGGGCCTGTGGGAGCGCCGCACCGACAATCCCGACCTGCTCTCCGGCGGCGGACGTCAGCGCCTCGCGATCGCCTGCGCCCTGGCCATGGAGTCGCCGCTCATCGTCCTCGACGAGCCGACCGCCAACCTCGACCCGCAGGGCACCGAGGACGTCTACACGGCGCTCGCGGACGTCGTCGCCGCGGGCGACCGGGCGATCCTGCTCGTCGAGCACAACCTCGATGCCGCGATGGCTCTCGCGACCCGCGTGATCGTGCTCGACCGCGCGGGTCGGATGGCCTTCGACGGGCCGCCGGCGGCGGTGCTGCGCGAGAACGTGGACGAGCTGGTGGCGATGGGCGTGTGGCTTCCGGCGGCGACGCTGGAGGCACTGCGGATGCGGGATGCCGGCGCGACGCTCGACCCGCTGCCGCTCACGGTGGCCGAGCTGGACGCCGCTCTCGCCTCGGCGGCACGTCCGGCGGAGACCGCCGCGGCACGTCCGTCCGAGACCGCCGCGGCACGTCCGTCCGAGACCGCCGCGGCACGTCCATCCGAGACCGCCGCGGCACGTCCATCCGAGACCGCCGCAGCACGTCCGTCCGAAACCGCCGCGGCACGTCCTCCTGAGGCCCCGACCGCGGGTCCGTCGGCCGTTCCCGCGGTACGTCTGCAGGACCCGGGCACGTCTGCAGGAGGCGAAAGCGGTTTCTCGTCCGGCATCCGTGCGCCGATCCTGCAAACGTCCCCGCCGCAAACGTCCCCGCAGCCGACGCCTCAGCCGCGAACGTCCCCGCCGCAGACGCCGGTCATCCGCGCCCGAGCTCTCACGGTGCGCAAGGGCCGCAGCGAGATCCTGCACGGCATCGACCTCGACGTCGAGGCCGGCAGCCTGACCGCGATCGTCGGGGCGAACGGGGCGGGCAAGACCACGCTGATCCAGGCGCTCGCCGGCGTCGTCCCGCCCCCGCGGCGACAGGTCGACGTCGCCGGCCTCGATCCCGCGACGGCGTCTCCGCGCGAGCTCGCGGGCCGCATCGGCTTCGTCTTCCAGAATCCCGAGCACCAGTTCATCGCCCCCACGGTCTTCGACGAGCTCGCCCACGGCCTCCGGCTGCGGCACACGCCCGACGACGAGATCACGACCCGGGTCGAGGGGATGCTCGCGCGCTTCGGCCTCGCGGACAAGGCCGACCGGCATCCGTTCCTGCTCTCCGGCGGCGAGAAGCGCCGCCTCTCCGTGGGCACCGCCCTGATCTCCCGCCCGCAGGTGCTCGCGCTCGACGAGCCGACGTTCGGACAGGACCGCGCTCGCGCGTCCGAGCTGCTCGCCCTCCTCGACGCCCTCCGCGCCGAGGGCACCACGATCGTCATCGTCACGCAGGACCTGCAGCTGGTCGCCGATCACGCGAGCCACACCGTCGTGCTCGCCGACGGCCGCGTGCACGCGAGCGGACCCACCGCCGACCTGCTGCGCAGCGGGCGCGCCTTCTCCGACGCGGGGCTGCGCCTGCCGGCGCTGCAGCGGATGCTGGCTGGACGATCATGACCGGCGCCGTCGACCCCTACGCCCGCTTCGCGCCGACCTCGCCGCGGCAGTTCCTGTACGGGCTGAACCCGCTCGCGAAGGTCGCGGCGGTGCTGCCCGCGATCGTGCTGCTCGTGTTCGTCCGCGACCTGACCACACCGGCCGCCTTCCTCGTCCTCTCCTACGGCGTCCTGCTCGTGGGCGCACGGATCACCGTCCGCACCGCGGCGCTCCTGCTCGGCGCCCTTCCCCTCGGCATCCTCCTCATCGGGATCGGATTCTCGATCTGGGTCGACGCCGGTCTCGTCGCCGACACCGTCCCGGTCGCGTCCGTCGGCGGGTGGACGCTGTACTCCGGCGCCCTCGCGATCGGCTTCGCCACGGCCCTGCGGCTCGGGGCGATCATCGCGCTCGCGCTGATCGGCGGCCTCACCACCACGGGTCCCGATCTGGTCCGGGCGAGCGTGCAGCAGCTGCGCGTGCCGTACCGGATCGGGTACACGGCGCTGGCCGCCTTCCGCTTCGTACCCCGGTTCGGATACGAGCTCTCGGTGATCCGCGCCGCCCACCGGGTGCGCGGGCACCACGGCGGGCGCGGCCCGTTCGCCCGCATCGCACGCGGCTGGGGGTACATCGTCCCCCTGCTGGCCGGCGCGATCCGCCACGCCGAGCGCGTGGCGCTCGCCATGGACTCGCGCGCGTTCGGCGCCCACCCGACGCGCACCGAGCGGCACCTGGTCCCGTTCCGACGGCGCGACCTCGTCTTCATCGTGCTGATGCTCGCCGCATCCGCCGCGATCCTCCTCGTCCTCCCCTGAGCCAGCTCGCGAGACTTCACAGATGTCACGAAAAGCGGTCGAGAACATGACATTCGCGAAGTCTCGCGAACCGAGAAAGGAACGTTGATGGCATTCAGCAAGATGGTCAAGCCCGAGTCGGCGGAGCTGATCCACCTGAGGGTGCTGCGCACCGAGCGCCTCGCCCCGCACTGGATCAGGGTGACCCTCGGCGACGGCGACGTCGACCGCTTCCGGCCGATGGGCTACGACCAGTGGTTCCGGCTGTTCCTGCCGATCGGCGGCGAGGCGGGGCTCGATCGCGTGCCGGCCAAGGCGAACAAGATGCTCGGCTACCTGAAGTTCCTCCGCATCCCCGACGGCGAGCGCCCGGTGATGCGCAACTACAGCGTGCGCGCTTTCCGCGCGGCGACGACGGATGCCGGGGCCGAGCTCGACGTGGACTTCGTGCTGCACGGGTCCGCCGCCGAGGGGACGGCCGGACCCGCGTCCCGCTGGGCGGAGACCTGCGCCCCGGGCGAGCACGTCCTCATCATCGACGAGGGGCTCACGTTCAACCCCGAGCGGGGCACCGACCGGGTGATGCTGATCGGCGACGAGACGGCGCTGCCTGCGATCTCGTCGATCTGCGCATCTCTTCCCGCCTCGGCATCCGGGGTCGCGGTCATCGAGGCGCCCTCGCAGGAGGACGCGCTGGAGTTCCCGCACCCCGAGGGGATCGAGGTCCGGTGGATCGTGCGCCCGCACGGCACCGCGCCGGGCGTCCTGGCGCTCGACGCGCTGCGCGCACTGCCCCTGCCGGATGCGCCCTTCCACGCCTACGCGGCCGGAGAGCAGTCCCTCGCCTCCGGCGTGCGCAAGCAGCTCGTCGGGGAGCGCGGCGTCGACAAGAACTCGGTCAGCTTCTGCGGATACTGGAAGATCGGCGCGGCCTCGCCGGCGTCGAAGGCCGCGCGTGAGCAGGCTGCGGAGCCGCTGACGTGAGCGCCCCCGGCTCCGTTCCCAGCCCCGGCGACGCGGGGTCGAAAGAGCATCCCGAGGCGGCCGCGGAGGTGCGGAACCGACCCCGCACCTCGGATGCCGGACGGTTCCGGCTGTCGACGCGGATGCTCCTCACCTGCGCGGCGCTCGGCGTGGCCGGGGCGATCCTGCTGGCGCCCGCGAACTGGCTCTCCGCCGTGCTGCTCGGCCTCGGCAACCCGCTCTTCTCGATGGTCATCACCGGCCTCTGGGTGCTCCCCTCGGTGGTCGCCCTGCGGCTGCTGCGACGCCCGCTCGTCGGCATCCTGGTCGGGCTCATCTCGGGTCTCGTGATCGTGCCGTTCTCCGGGTTCGGGTTCATGAGCGTCGTCTCGAACGTGTCCTGGGCGCTGTTCGCCGAGCTGCCCTTCCTCCTCGTCTGGTGGCGCCACTGGCACACCTGGCAGCACTACGCGGGCGCTGCGGCGCTCGGCCTGGTCTACCCCGTCACCGCCTGGGCCTTCTTCGACATGGGCACCCAGCCGCTGTGGTCGCAGGTCCTGTTCTTCGTGCTCACCCTCGCCAGCTGCGTCGGCGCCACGGCGCTCGGCATCCTCGTCGCCGACCGGCTGCGTCGGGCCGGGGTCGGCGGACGGATGCCGGGGGCTCGCGCCTAGCGGCTCCCGGGCGCAGCATCCGCTCTCCGCCGAGCATCCGCTCCCGGCGTGCATTCGCTCCCGGTCTACATCCGCTCCCGGTCTACATCCGCTCCGGGTCTACATCCGCTCCGGGCGTGCCGGCCGACCGCACCCACCTCATGCGGGCGCAGCTTCGGAGCCCGCCGGGGACACGCCGTGCCCGGCATCCGTTCCCCGGCGCACCGCACCGCCGCTCCGAAACCGTGCCCGCCGCACCGCTCCGCCGCCGCGCCCACCCGGCGTGGGCGGACGCACCATGTCAGAGCGACAGGTGAAGGCGCAGCGCCTCATCGAGCGCGCCCATCAGCTCCGCGGGAACCCAGCCGACGGGTCTGACGACGCGCGACACCGAGACGGTGCGCACCTGCTCGGCCTGCGCCTTCGAGTCACGGTCCAGCCCCGTGGCCCCAGCCGGCAGCAGCACCTGGAACGGCAGGACCCTCACCGTGTTCGAGGTCACCGGCACCACGGTGACGGTCGCCGAGGACGTGCGACTCGCCGCCGCGTTCGCCGTGTTGTTGCTCACGACGACGGCAGGCCTGGTCTTGCGCGCCTCCGAGCCGACCGCGGGGTCGAGCGACACGAGGACGATCTGCCCACGGCGCAGCAACGGAACGGATGCATCGCTCACGCCGACGCGATCCCGTCGCCGTCGGCGAGGTCCCATTCGGGGTCGTATCCCTCCGCATACGCCTCGGCGTAGGCATCGGCGAGCCGGCTCTCCCGCAGGAGCCGCACGGCGTCCTGAACCGCGGCCGAACGCGACGCATAGCGACCGCTGCCCGCTTCGGTGTCGAGGAAGGCCAGGTCGCTCTCGCTCAGGCTGAGACTGACTTTGGAGTTCATCGCATCATGCTACTGCGGTAGCAACTGATCTGCTACCGCACCTCACCTCGCGGGCATGGTTTCGGAGCTCACTCCGGACACGCCGTGCCGCAGCATCCGCTCCCGGCGTGCCGCACCGCCCCTCCGAAACTATGCCCACGCCGCCACTCCGAAACTGTGCCCACCGCACGGCTCAGCCCGACGCAGGAACCACGAAGGGCCTCGGATGCGGCATCCGAGGCCCTTCGTGAAGCCGGTGTCAGCGCTTGCCCGCGATCTGGCGGCCGACGAGGTCGCGCATGATCTCGTTCGTGCCTCCGTAGATGCGGTGCACGCGGGCGTCCGTGAAGGCCCGGGCGATCGGGTACTCCATGATGTAGCCGTAGCCGCCGTGCAGCTGCACGCCGGTGTCGAGCACCTCCCACTCGCGCTCGGTCGCCCAGAACTTGACCTTCGCGGCGTCCTCGGCGGTGAGCTTGCTGTCCTTGTAGGCGAGCAGCGCACGGTCGATGTACGCCCACATCGCGTCGGTCGTCGCGGCCATGTCGGCCAGGCGGAAGCGGGTGTTCTGGAAGTCGGCGATCCGCTCCCCGAAGGCCTCGCGGTCCTTCGTGTAGGCGACCGTCCAGTCGAGGGCGGCCTGCGCGGCCGCGGCGGCCGCCACGCCGATCGAGAGGCGCTCGAGCGGCAGGTTCAGCATCAGCTGGATGAACCCCTGCCCCTCCGTGCCGCTGATGAGGTTCTCCTCGGGGACGAAGACGTCGGTGAAGCTGAGCTCGGCGGTGTCCCACCCGTGGAAGCCCATCTTGCTGAGCTTCTTGCCCTGGTCGAAGCCCTCCATGCCCTTCTCGACGAGCAGCAGGCTGAACGCGTCCGGGCGGTTGCCCTCGCCGGTCTTGACGAAGGTCACGACGACGTCGGCGGTCGTGCCCGAGGAGATGAAGGTCTTCGCGCCGTTGAGGATGTACCCCCCGTCGACCTTCTTCGCGTTGGTCTTGATGCCGCGCAGGTCGGAGCCCGCGCCCGGGTCGGTCATCGCGAGGGCGCCGAGCACCTCGCCGGTGGCCATGCGGGGCAGCCACTTCTCCTTCTGCTCCTGGGTGCCCATGTGCACGAGGTAGGGCACGGCGAGGTCGTCCTGGATGCCGAAGGCGCCCGCGAGCGAACCGGCGCCGGCGGCGATGACCTCCTCCATCACGATGGTGCGGAAGCGGTAGTCCTGCAGCATCCCGGCGCCGCCGAACTCCTCGGGGACGGAGAGCCCGATCAGGCCGGCCTCGCCCGCGGCCAGCATGGTCTCGCGGTCGATCTCGCCGGCGGCGTCCCACCGCTCGATCGCCTCGTTCGTGACGTGGCGCTTGACGAAATCCTTGACGAAGTCGCGGAAGGCCTCGTGATCCTCTTCGTAGATGTCGCGTTCCATCGCGTCCTCCGATGTGTCTCGTGCGTCGTTGCTCCGGCGATTCTATGCCGAAACGAGGCCTGCGCGGGAACCGATCTCACGATTCCTGAGACTGAGTACCGCGATATCCGGATGCCGGTTGTGGGAAGCCACGACGGCGGGGATCACTGCAGGTAGTCGGGCGCGGCCGGGAGGCCGAAGAACTCCTCGAGGGTGCGGAAACCGCCGTCGTGATAGGCGGCGGCGAGCTCTCGGCCGATGTAGCGGACGTGCCAGGGCTCGGGCATGTACCCGCTGATCGCCGTCTCCCCGTCCTCGTAGCGCACGATGAAGCCGTACTCCCAGGCGTGCTCGGCAACCCAGGCGCCCTGCGCCGTCGCACCGAAGGCATCGATGCCGCCGCACGGGGCGCAGGCGACGAGGTCGAGGGCGAGCCCCGTCTGGTGCTCGCTGTGCCCGGCGCGGGCGGACGCGGCATCCGCGTGGGACTGCCCTTCGGCGCTGACGTGCGAGGCGTAGGTGCGCACCTGCAGGTCGTAGGAGCGGTAGCCGTTGTTGGCGCCGATCTGCCCCGCTCCGTCGGCCGCGGCGGCCGCCGCCATCTCCCCGACCGCAGCAGCCACGTCCGATCGCACCTGGCCAGACCGGGTGGTGATCTGCACCGGCGCATCCGAGAGCGGCTGCGGGGTGAAGTCGATCGGGTTGAGCGGCCGCGCCTTGTTCACCACGACCCACACGTGGGACGGGTCGTCGAGGGCGATGCAGGGCGCGTTGCCCGCGGCGACGGCCTCGCGGAAGGCCTCGCCTCCGCCGAACGCGGCGATGATGGCGGAGTCGTCGGCCGCGGCGATCGCCTCGACGACGCTCTGCTCGGAGCAGGGATCGCTGGCCGTGATCGCGTCCAGCTCGATTCCCGGAACCGCCTGGACCACGCTCGGCTCGGGCATGGCCTGAGACCCCGCGCCGCTCGCGGGCGCCGTCGCGATCGCGAGCAGGATGCCGATCGCCGTGACCGCGAGCCCGATCGGCAGCGCGGGGCCGTGGATCGGGGAGCGCGGCGGCGCATGCTGAGGCTGCCGCGAGAGTTGCATCCGTCCATTCTGACGCATCATGCTGATCGCATCCTTGACTGCGCTTCGTTTCTATGTTCGAATGAAGCATGCGATGGCAGGGTCAGATGCTCGGAGATAAGGATGCCGCCGCGCTGCCCGGCCTCGAGGACCGCACCGGCGTCCTGCGCACGGTGACGACCCCCGAGTTCGCCGGGATGACCTTTCACGAGGTGCTGTCGAAGTCCGCCCTGAACAGGGTCCCCGGCGGTTCCCGCATGCCGTTCACGTGGACGATCAACCCGTACCGGGGATGCAGCCATGCGTGCGTGTACTGCCTGTCGGCTGACACGATGATCCTGTGCGCCGACGGACGGCAACGGCCTCTGGGAGATCTGGAGATCGGCGATGAGATCATCGGGACGGAAGTTCAAGGCGTCTATCGCCGGTATGTCCGAACGACGATCACCGCGAAGTGGAACACCCGCAAGCCTGCGTATCGAGTCACGCTCGCCGACGGAACGCGCATCACCGCCAGTGGCGACCATCGATTCCTCACCGACCGCGGCTGGAAGCACGTCGCGGATGCGGAGACAGGGCGACGTCCTCATCTGACGTTGAACAACCGGCTGATGGGGTTCGGAACCGGTGGCGATGCGGTCCGTCCTGCGATCACGCGCAAGATGTCCATCGAAGGCAGCGCCGTCAAGACCGTCGCGGATCTCCGCGTCGTCGAGATCACGCCGCTCGACGGCGACCAGGATCTCCTCGACATCACGACAGGAACCGGCGACTTCATCGCCAATGGCGTGATCAGCCACAACTGCTTCGCCCGCGGAACGCACGAGTACCTCGACCTCGACGGCGGAGCCGACTTCGACTCGCAGATCGTCGTCAAGGTCAACGTCGCCGAGGTCCTCGAGCGGGAGCTGCGGCGAGGCAGCTGGGAGCACGAGCTCGTCGCCCTCGGCACGAACACCGACCCGTACCAGCGCGCAGAGGGGCGCTACAGGCTCATGCCGGGCATCATCGAGGCGCTCGCGGCATCCGGCACTCCGATGTCGATCCTCACGAAGGGCACGCTGATCCGCCGCGACATCCCGCTGCTGGTGAGGGCCGCGCAGCGCGTGCCGGTCGACATCCAGATGTCGATCGCGATGTACGACGACGAGCTGCAGAAGGCGATCGAGCCGGGGGCGCCGACGACGCAGGCCCGCCTCGACACCGTGCGGGCGCTGACGGATGCCGGCTTCGGAGTGACGGTCTTCCTGATGCCGATCCTGCCGCACCTGACCGACTCGGTCGACGCGATCACCGCGGCGCTGGAGCGCATCAAGGCGGCCGGAGCGGTCAGGGTGATCTACGGCTCGCTGCATCTCAGGCCGGGCGTGAAGCCGTGGTTCCTGCAGTGGCTCGGCGGCTTCCGTCCCGATCTGCTGTCGTCGTACCGGGGCCTGTACCCGGGCGTCTCCGCCGAAGCCCCGAAGCCCTACCGCCAGTGGCTGGCGAAGCGCGTGCGGCCGCTGATCCGCATGCACGGACTCGACGGCCGCGACGAGGAGGACTCCTACCGCGCCAGCGTGCGGGGAATGAGACGGATGCCCGCGCCCGCCGCACCGGCGACGGCATCCGCTCCGGCGCAGCCGATGCTGTTCTGAATCGGCCATAGGCTTGCAGTCATGGCTATCGGCTCGACCATGTACACGTTCGACGTGCAGCTCGCCGACACCGATCGCGGGGTCTACGAGGACTACTCGCTGCGGGTGGCGCGGCATCCGTCCGAGACCGAGGCCTACATGCTCACCCGCGTGCTCGCCTATGGCCTCGAATACGCCGAGGGCATCGCCTTCGGCGGCAGCGTGTCGTCCACCGAGGAGCCGGCGGTGCTCGTGCGCGACCTCACCGGCCTGACGACCGCGTGGATCGAGGTCGGCTCTCCCGACGCGGAGCGCCTGCACTACGCCAGCCGGATCGCCGAGCGCACCGTGGTGTACACGCATCGCGACCCCGCCAAGGTCATGGCGCCATGGGCCGACAAGCGCATCCACCGCGCGTCCGAGATCCGGGTCTACAGCTTCGACCCCGGGTTCATCGACTCGGCCGTGCCGCTGCTCGACCGCCGCAGCACCCTCACGCTCACCGTCACGGAGCGCATGCTCTACCTCGACCTGAACGGCACGACGCTCACGACCGCCGTGCACGAGCACGAGCTCGGCTGACCCTCTTCTGCCGGGCCGGACGGCCGAGGTCGTCACCGGGGTGACGTCTGTCGGCTCGGATCCCCATCAACGGGCCCGAGAATCCGGCCCGACCCCTCAACCCACACACCGGACGGCCGCGGTCGTGGTCGGCGTGCCGTCTGTCGGCTCAGATTCCGTCTGCATGCTGAAAGTCGGGTTCTGGGCATGCAGATGGAATCTGAGCATGCAGACGGGACAGCGCCCGGACCGGGCGGAGTCCGGATGCGAAGAGGCCCCGTCCCGCTGACGCGGAGACGGGGCCTCGGAGCGGCTCAGGATCGAAGCAGCTCAGGAAGTGAGGTCGGCCGCGGTCGGGACGCGGCCGGCGATCTCCTCGATCAGGTCGTCGTCGAGACGCGCGCTCTCGAACGGGGCGTCGATCTCGGCGCGGTCGAGCAGCTCGGTCATGCGGCGCTGACGCTGACGCGTGATCAGCGTCACCACGCGACCGGAACGGCCGGCGCGCCCGGTGCGGCCGGCACGGTGCAGGTACGTCTTGTACTCGTCCGGAGCGTCGGCCTGGATCACCAGGTCGATGTCGTCGACGTGGATGCCGCGGGCGGCGACGTCCGTCGCCACCAGCACGTTCACGCGACCCGAGGTGAGCTTCTCGAGGTTGCGCGTGCGCTTGGCCTGGTTGAGGTCGCCGTGCAGCGAGACGGCCGGGATGCCGGCGTCGTCGAACTGCTCGGCGAGCATCTCGGCGTAGGCGCGGGTACGGGCGAAGACGAGCGTCTTGCCGTCGCGGTCGACGAGCGAGGTGAGGATCTCGGCCTTGTCGCGGTGCTCGATCACGAGCACGCGGTGCTCGATCGTGCTGGACTCCTGGTCCTCACCGGCGACCTCGTAGACGGCCGGGTCGACGAGGAACTCGTCGACGAGGGCGGCGACCTCACGGTCGAGCGTCGCCGAGAACAGCAGCTTCTGGCTGCCGTCGGCCGTGTGGCGGAGGATCCGCTGCACGGGTTCGACGAAACCCAGCTCGCACATGTGGTCGGCCTCGTCGAGCACCGCGATGCGGGTGTCGGAGAGGTCGAGCTTGCCCTGGTTCACGAGGTCCTCGATGCGACCGGGGGTGCCGATCACGATGTCGACGCCCTTCTTCAGCGCACCGACCTGGCGGCCCTGCGGCACGCCGCCGTAGATCTGGGTCGTGAACAGGCCCACGCTGCGGGCGATCGGCTGGATCGTGCGGTCGATCTGCAGCGCGAGCTCGCGGGTCGGGGCGAGGATGATCGCGCGCGGAGAGCGGCCGAACTCGCGGCGCTTGCCGGCCTGCGACTTCAGCACGCTCTCGACGAGCGGCGCGCCGAAGGCGATGGTCTTGCCGGAGCCGGTGCGTCCGCGGGCGAGCACGTCGCGCCCCTCGAGCACGGCCGGGATGCTGGCGGCCTGGATCGGGAACGGCGTCTCGGCGCCCATGTTCCTGAGGGTCTCGGTGATGTTCGAGCCGAGACCGAGGTCGGCGAAGGTCACTCCTTCGACCTCGACGGCCTGCACGGCCTTGGCCTCGAGCCGCTCGTGGACCACGTCATCCGTGGGCTCGAAGCCGGGCTTGGGCGTGGCGGTCCAGTCGCTGCGGCTCGGGCGGGCGTCACGTCCGCCATCACGGCGCGGACGCTCGGTGCGGTAGGCGCCGCCGACCGAGGGACGGGCGCCGTCACGGCCGCCGTCGAATGCACGCTGCGCACGATCCCGGTCGAACGCGCGCCGAGCGCGATCCGCGTCGTAGGAGCGAGCGGGACGCTCGGAGGAGCTGGCGTCGTTGAACCGGGGACGTGCGGAGCCGCGGTCGTCACGACGCGGACGGTCGTCACGGTCGTAGCGGGGACGCTCGGAGGAACGGTCGTAACGCGGACGATCCGCACCCCGGTCGTCGAACCGGGGACGCTCGTCACGACCGGCCCCGTGGTTCGAGCGATCGCCGAAACCGCGGTCATCGCGGCGCGGGCGATCATCGCGCTCGAAGCGCTGGCCGCGGTCGTCGCGGGAGTAGCCGCCACCGGCGGGACGCCGGCCGTCGCGCTCGAAACGCGGACGCTCGGCGCTGCGGTCGTCACGACGGGGACGGTCGTCGAAACGGCGTCCTCCGGCGCGATCGTCGCGCTCGAAGCGCTGACCGCCGCGGTCGAACGTGCGTCCCTGCGGACGCCCTTCCTCGCGGTGGTGCGGAGCCTCGCGGCGTCCGGACTCGGCGCGGTTGCGGATGCTGCGGGCCTCGTCGCGGCCGGCGCGCTCCTGCGCGGTCCAGCGCTGCTTGGGCTCGGCGCCCTCGGTCTCGGCACGGTACCCGCGGTGTCCGGGGCTCCGGCTGCCGGGGCGACGGTCGTAGCCGGCCGACGCGGTGCGGCGTTCTGCGGCATCCGCTCGTCCGCCGCGCTCGTCGCGGCCTCCGTCGCGGCCTCCGTCGCGGGATCCCGCGCCGTGGTGACGGTCGTGGAAGGAGGTCTTCTTCGCGCCGTAGCGCGGCTCGAAGTTGGCGGAGGGTCGCCCGCCGCGGGGCTTCTTGTTCTTGGGCATGGGGTGTCCTTCTGAGTTCTCGCACGAGAACAGCGCAGCGCGCACGCGCATGCACCCTGCGCCTGCGCGCGGGTCCGGACTGTCAGCGGCCGGGGCCATTCATGTGATGGTCGATTCACACCGAGCGGTGTTCACCATCGGCCCCTGGACTCACACTTCACACACTGAAAAACGTCCGCGCCCTGCGCGGCTGTCCGAAGCCGACCGCACGAGTCTACCGGTCCCGCCTGGGAGAGTCCCCGGCGACGGCGCTGATCCCGGAGTCGCGATCCGCGCATGCGCCGTACGATTGCGGGGTGAACACCGCATCCCCCACCGGTTCCCAGGTTCATCTGCGCCGCGGCGCCGTCACGGCCCAGATCGCACAGGTCGGAGCCTCGCTGCGCTCGCTCCGCATCGGCGACGTCGACCTGATCTCCCCCTACCCGCTCGATCAGCCCACGCCCTCGTGCTCGGGCGTCGTTCTCGTGCCGTGGCCGAACCGCGTGCGCGACGGCCGCTGGAACGACGACGGCGCCGAGCGGCTGCTCTCGATCTCCGAGCCCAAGCTCGGCAACGCCAGCCACGGCCTGCTGCGGTTCACCGCGTACTCGATCGAGCAGACCGACGACGCCGCGGTGCTGCGCGCCGCCGTGGTGCCCCAGACCGGCTACCCGTACCTGCTCGACACGAGCGTCTCCTACGACCTCGACGAGGACGGCATCGAGGTCACGCACACGATCACGAACCGGTCGCAGACCCCCGCCCCGGTGGCGGTCGGCACCCACCCGTTCGTCACGATCGGCGACGTCGATGCGCATGAGCTCGTGCTGCGGGTGCCCGCCGCGACGGCCTTCGAGGTCGACGAGAGGATGCTGCCCACCGGCACCCGGCCCGCAGACGCCGCGCTGCGCGAGGGCGTGCGCCTCGGCGACGTCACCCTCGACACCGGCTTCGGCGACCTCACGCGCGACGACGACGGGCTCGTGCGGCACTCGCTCACCGCTCCCGACGGCCGGCGGGTCACGCTCTGGCAGGGCGCGGGCTTCGACTTCGTGCAGGTGTACACGACCACGGCCTATCCGGGGCAGCCGCTCGCGGTCGCGATCGAGCCCATGACCGCGCCGGCCGACGCGCTGAACAGCGGTGTCGGCATCCGCCGCCTCGCCCCGGGCGAGACGTGGACCCTGCACTGGGGCATCCGCCTCTCCTGACCCTCAGCGAAGCGCTCGGCGCGCAGGGGGATCGTCCGATCCGCTCCTGCGCGTCGTGCGCTCTCCGGCGTTCTGCCCGACCGCCTGCGACTCAGTCGACGTGGTTCGCCGGCGGGATCGGGCGTGAACGCAGCTCGCGACGGGTCGGGTGGTGCTCCCCGCCCTCCGCCATCGCCGTAGCGACCACGGATGCCGCCGCTGCGGCGGCCGACGCGGCGGCGGCAGCAGCCGAGGCGGCCGCGGCAGCAGCCATCATCGTGCCGTTCACGGGGGCTTCCACGGGGACGACGACCGCAGCGTGCTCGGTCTGCGCCGCGCCCGCGGCGTGCACGGCGCCCGCCACCGGCGCCGAACCCGGCTCCGCGTGCGCCGCGCCGGCACCCGGCTCCGCGTGCACCGCACCGGCATCCGGCTCCGCGTGCACCGCACCGGCATCCGGCTCCGCCTTCGCCGCGCCGCCCGGCTCGGGGCTCTCGCCGCCGTCCGGCCCCACGACGCCGCCGTCGCCCTGCCCGTCGCCGCGCGCCGCGCGCTTCGCGGCCCTGCGCTCCTTCGCCCCCTCGACGAGGTTGTAGAGCGTCGGGAGCACGATGAGCGTGAGCACGGTCGACGAGATGAGCCCGCCGATCACGACGATCGCGAGCGGCTGCGAGATGAAGCCGCCGTGGCCCGTGATGCCGAGCGCCATCGGGGTGAGCGCGAAGATCGTCGCGAGCGCCGTCATCAGGATCGGCCGCAGACGCTTCTCGCCTCCGGCCAGCACGGCCTCGGCGGTCGACAGCCCCTTCTCCCGATACTGGTTGACGAGGTCGACGAGCACGATCGCGTTGGTGACCACGATGCCGATGAGCATCAGCACGCCGATCAGCGAGGCGACGCCGAGCGGCACCCCGGTGACGATCTGCAGCAGGATCGCGCCGGTCGCCGCGAACGGCACCGAGACGAGCAGCAGCAGCGGCTGACGCAGCGACTTGAAGGTCGCCACCATCACGACGTACACGATGAGGATCGCCGCGAGCATGGCGAGGCCGAGCTGCGAGAACGAGTCGGCCTGCTGCGAGGCGACGCCTCCGACCTCGGCACCGGCTCCGGCGGGGAGGTCGACGGCCTCGAGCGCCGCCGAGACGGATGCCGTGGCCACGGCCAGGTTGTCGGATGCCGGCGGGACGGTGATCGTCGCGGTGCGCTTGCCCTTCTCGGTGGTGATGGAGGTGGGGCCGTTGCGCTCCTCGACCGCGGCCAGATCCTGCAGCTGCACGATGCCGGTCGGGGTCGGGATGGCGAGCTCGCGCAGGGCCTGGGCCGTCGTGGGCGGCTCGGGGGCGGCGATGTAGACCGTGAGCGAGGTGTCGTCGATCTCGACCGAACCGGCCTGCTGCGGGCGCATCGTGCTCGACACGATGGAGCCGACCGCGACCTCCGACAGCCCGTGCTGGGCGGCGGCCTCCCGGTCGACCACGACCGCGAGGTACGGCAGCGCCGCGGCGAGGTTGTCGGTGACCTGGCCGATGCCGTCGCGTCCCTCCAGCTCGTCGACGACGGCCGAGGTGGCCTTCTCGAGGTCCGCGGAGTCCGACGCCGTGACCGACACCTCGATGTCGCTCGATCCGAGGCCGGCCGATGCCGCGACCGACACGTCTCCGACGTCCTTCAGGTCGTCGATCGCGTCCTGCACGTCGGCGCGGAGCTTCTCCTGGTCGGCGTCGCCGTCGGTGAGCACCGAGTAGGTGATGCCGGCTCCTCCGGAGAACGCGTCGCGCAGAGCGGATCCGCTGGAGCCGATCGAGGCCTGCACGTGCGTGATGCCGTCGATGTCGAGCAGGGCGCCCTCGACCGTCCTGGCCGCATCGGACTTCGTCTCGAGGCTCGCCGTGGGGCCGAGGTCCTGGGTGATGGTCATGGTGTTCTGGCCGGAGTCGCTGAGGAAGTTCACCTTCATGAGCGGGGCGGCCGCCAGGGTGCCGCCCAGCACGATGATCGCGATGATCACCGTGATGCCCGAGTGCTTGAGCGTCCAGCCGAGGATCGGCCGGTAGCCGCGCTGCAGCGCCGTGGGCGGAGCATCCGGGTGCTCCGGGTCGATCTTGCGCCCCTCCTCGTCGAGCAGCGGCTTGCCGGGCTTGAGGAACCAGTAGGCGAGCACGGGGACGATCGTGAGCGCGACAAGCAGCGAGGCGACCATGGCGATCGTCACGGTCATCGCGAACGGCCGGAACAGCTCGCCGACCATGTCGCCGACGAACACGATCGGCAGGAAGACCGCGACCGTGGTGATGGTCGACGCCGTGACGGCCGCCGCCACCTCGCGCACGGCGAGGCGGATGGCGTCGCCCTTGTCGGCGTCGCCGACGTAGTGTCTCTTGATGTTCTCGATCACCACGATCGAGTCGTCGACCACACGGCCGATCGCGATCGTGAGGGCGCCGAGGGTGAGGATGTTCAGCGAGTAGCCGAACGCCTGCAGGCCGATGAAGGTGATGAGCACGCTGGTCGGGATCGAGATCGCCGTCACCAGGGTCGAGCGGATCGAGAGCAGGAAGACGAGGATCACGATCACGGCGAAGACGAGGCCGAGGAGTCCCTCGGTCGCGAGCGTCTCGATCGACTGCACGATGAACGGGGCCTGGTCGAAGACGATCGTGAACGTCGCGCCGGGGAAGGCGTCCTCGATGTCGTCGAGGGCGGCGATCACGCCGTGCGAGACCTCGACGGTGTTCGCCGCGGGCAGCTTGGTGATCGAGATCGACAGCGCGTCCTCGCCGTCGACGCGCGAGATCGAGGTGACCGGGTCGGACTCCTGCACGACCGTGGCGACGTCGCCGATCGTGAGAGCGGTGCCCACGAGCGGCAGGGCGGCGATCTCGTCGACCGAGGTGATCTTGGCGCCGGTCTGCACGGTGAGCGTCTGGCCGTCCTCGGTGATGTCCCCGCCGGGGAACAGGGTGCCGTTCTGCTGCAGCGCCGAGCTGATGGCCTGCGAGGGCGTCTGCCCCGCCGCGAGGAGCTCCTGGCTCGCTGCGTCCGCCGAGGCGTCCGGGGTGATCGTGATGCGCTGGCCGACGCCGCCGACGATCTCGGCGGCGTTGACGCCGTCGACGTCCTCGAGCTTCGGGATCGCGACGCTCTCGAGCTCGGCCTGGGCGTTCTCGGCGTCGTCGAAGCCGGTCACGGCGACCTGGATGACGGGGAAGTCGTCGATCGAGACCGAGAGCACCTGCGGGGTCACGTCGTCGGGCAGGGACTGGGAGATGCGGTTGATCGCCTGCTGCATCTTCTGCTCGGCGGTGGCGAGGTTGGTGCCGTAGGTGAACGTCGCCTGCACGATCGACGCGTTGGTCGTGCTCGTGGCGGTGGTCGACTCGAGCCCGGGAACGCCCTGGATCGCCGACTCGATCGGGGTGGAGACGTCGTTCTCGACGACCTCGGGTGAGGCGCCGGGATACGTCGTCATCACGACGAGCGCCGGCAGCTCGAGCGAGGGGATGAGCTCCTGTTTGAGGTTGGTCAGCGCGAGGCCGCCGAAGACCGCGGCGACGATCGTGATGAGGGCGATGAGAGCGCGGTTCTTCAGGCTGAGTACGGCGAGTTTCGACAAGGCGGTTCTCTCGGTTCAGGGTGCGGGTGCCACGTCAGGACGGTCGGATGCCGGCTCGCCGAGGATCCGCCCGAGGACGGTCTCGATGAACGGGCGGTCGAAGGGGGTGTCGCGGATCTGGGTGCTCCACATGATCCCGTCGATGAAGATCATCGCCGCGGTGGCGCGTTCGGTGCCGTAGACCGGCTCGAGGAAGCGGACGAGCTGCTCGGACAGGTGACGGGCCAGCTCGCGCAGGCCCGGGTCGTGCACCGCCGCGGTCACGACGGCCCGATCGGCCTGCACGGCCCGGGCGTCGTCGAGCCCTTCCGCGACGAGGGCGGCGAGCACCGCGGGACTGGTGCCGCGCTCCGCGAGCGCCGCGCGGACGCCGTCGAGGCGTGCATCGACCTCGTCGGCGAGCTCGCGCAACGCCGCGTCGCGCAGGTCGTCGAGGGTCGCGAAGTACTGGGTCGTGGCGCCGAGCGGAACACCGGCCCGAGCCGCGACCTTGCGGTGGGTGATGGCGTCGACGCCGATCTCGACGATCAGCTCGGCGGCCGCGGTGACGATCTCGCGACGGCGCCCCTCGGGGTCGCGTCGACGGCGGCGTGCGTCGCTCATCTCCACCCCCTGTACGAGTTGTACATGTACTTTTGTACATTTTGCTCGTCGGGGTTGAGAGGACGCTGTGAGCGACGGCATCCGTTCTCGCCCGCGGCGCCCCGCGCCCCGCGCCCCGGACGCCCCGTGCACAGCTTCGGAGATCACCGGGGACACGCCGTGTCGAAGCATCCCTCCCCAGGCGCGTCGGCGCTCGGCTCCGAAGCTGTGCCCGGGCCGGGGTCGTGCACGGTCGTCGGCTCAGAGTGCCGCGCCGAGCAGGAGCCCGAGGCACGCCGCGAGCAGGCCGAACAGGAGGGTGCCGATCGCGTTGAAGACGGATGCCGGCCGCTCCCCGTCGCGCCACAGGGCGACCGTGTCGAGCATCGCCGTGCTGAAGGTCGTGTAGCCGCCGAGCAGCCCGGCGCCGAGCAGGAACGCCTGATCGGGGAGAGCCGTCGTGACGAATCCGAGGGCGAAGGAGCCGCTGAGGTTCACGGCGAAGATCCCCCACGGGAACCGGCGTCCGGCGAGGCTCGCGATCCCGAGGTCGGCGAGATAGCGCAGAGCGGCGCCGACCCCTCCGGCGAGCGCGGCGCCGATGAACAGCAGCGGGCTCACGACGACGCCCCGGCCGGCGGGCGCTCCTCGCGCGGGCGGCCGAGACGCAGCCCGAGCACCGCGGCCCCGAGGCCGAGCACGAGCGAGCCCATGGCGTACGCGACCGCGAGGAGCGGAGCATCCGTCCACAGCCCGACCGTCCCCGTCATGTCCGCGGCCAGCACCTGGGCGATCTGCGGCAGTCCGAGCCCGAGCTCGCGCAGCAGCAGGATCCGCTGCAGACGCACCAGCGCCTGCTCGTCGTAGTGCCGGTAGCCGTTGGCGGCGATCCGCGACGGCGGCAGCAGGCCGATGTCGTCGTAGTGACGCAGCGTTCTGCTGGTGGTGCCGGCGAGGCGGGCGATCTCCTGGATCGACCAGTCCCGGGTTCCCATGTCGTTCTCCTGTCGATGGCGTGACATCCACGTTAAAAGTTGACGCAGCGTCAATGTCAAGCGCTCGCCGAGCGTGCGCGGGGAGCCGCCTCTCGATACGGTCGACTCGTGACCGCCACGCATCCGCACGCCCGCTCCGCCGTGACCGCCCCTCCCGTCACCGCCGACGCCTTCGCCGAGCAGTTCCTGCGCCACCTCACCCTCGACCAGGGAGTCGACCTCGCGGCGTCCAGCGCGAACGATCGCTACCTGGCCCTCGCCCACACCGTGCGCGACTGCCTGATGCCCGGCTGGCTCGACGATCTGCGCCGCCAGAGGCAGACGCAGGCGAAGACCGTCTGCTACCTCTCCGCCGAGTACCTGCTCGGACGGCAGCTCGACAGCGACCTTCTCGCCGGCGGCCTGACCGAGATCGCGGGCGAGGCCCTCGCCTCCCTCGGCCTCGACATCGACGAGCTCCAGGGCCACGAGGTCGAGCCGGGCCTCGGCAACGGCGGCCTCGGGCGGCTCGCGGCCTGCTTCATCGACTCGCTCGCGACCCTGGGCGTGCCGAGCATCGGCTACGGCATCCGGTACGAGTACGGCATCTTCCGCCAGACGTTCGTCGAGGGCCAGCAGGTCGAGCAGCCGGACGCATGGCTGACCCTGGGCTCGCCGTGGGAGCTCGTGCGCCCTGAGCACGCGCAGACGATCTCGTTCGGCGGCTCCACCGAGACCTACGAGGAGGACGGCGTCACCCGCACCCGCTGGACGCCGGCGTGGAACGTGCAGGCCGTGCCCTGCGACTACCTCGTCCCCGGCTACCGGAACGGCCGCGTCAACACCCTCCGCCTGTGGAGGGCGAAGGCGACGGACGCGTTCGACCTGCGCATCTTCAACTCGGGCGACTACGAGGAGGCGGTGCGCGCGCAGACCTTCGCCGAGAACATCTCCAAGGTGCTCTATCCCGAGGACTCCACGCCCCAGGGCAAGGAGCTGCGTCTGCAGCAGCAGTACTTCTTCGTCGCGGCATCCATCCACGACTTCCTCGACCACCTGCTCGCCGAGGACTACGACCTGCAGCGCCTTCCCGAGCGCGTGATCTTCCAGCTCAACGACACGCACCCGGTCATCGCGGTGCCCGAGCTGATGCGCGTGCTCGTCGATGAGAAGGGGATGGAGTGGGATGCCGCGTGGGCGATCACGCAGCAGTGCTTCGCCTACACCTGTCACACGCTGCTCCCCGAGGCCCTCGAGGTCTGGCCCGTGGATCTGCTCGGACGGCTGCTGCCGCGGCACCTCGAGATCATCTTCCGGATCAACGAGGAGTTCCTGGATGCCGTGCGCGAGCGCTACGGCGACGACGAGCTGCACGTGCGTGACATGTCGATCATCGCCGAGCATCCGGTGCGCTCGGTGCGGATGGCCTACCTCGCCACCGTCGCGGGCGCCAGGGTCAACGGCGTCGCCGAGCTGCACTCGCAGCTGCTGCGCGACAGGGTGCTCGCCGACTTCAGCGCCTTCTTCCCCGAGAAGTTCACCAACGTCACCAACGGCGTCACCCCGCGCCGCTTCCTCCGTCTGGCGAACCCGGGGCTGTCGGCCCTGATCACCGACGCCATCGGCGACGGGTGGGTCGCCGATCTCGAACGTCTGCGCGAGCTGGAGCCCTTCGCCGACGACGCCGGGTTCCGCGCCGCCTTCGCCGAGGTGAAGGCGGCGAACAAGCGCAGGCTGAACGAGGTCCTGCGCGAACGCGACGGCATCGGGATCGATGACGGCCATCTGCTCGACGTGATGGTCAAGCGGCTGCACGAGTACAAGCGGCAGATGCTCAAGCTGCTGCACGTCGTGTCGACCTACGAGGGCGTCGTCTCCGGTCGGGTCGCGGCATCCGACGTCCAGCCGCGCACCGCGGTCTTCGGCGCCAAAGCGGCTCCGGGCTACGCGATGGCGAAGCGGATCATCCACCTGATCAACGCTGTGGGCTCCGTCGTGAACTCCGACCCGCGTCTCGAGGGCCGGCTGAAGGTGGTCTTCCCGCCGAACTACAACGTCACGCTCGCCGAGCGCGTGATCCCCGCGGCCGACCTGTCCGAGCAGATCTCGCTCGCCGGGCTCGAGGCCTCCGGCACCGGCAACATGAAGTTCGCCCTGAACGGGGCGCTCACGATCGGCACTGACGACGGCGCGAACGTGGAGATCCGCCGGCTCGTGGGGGACGAGAACTTCTTCCTGTTCGGCATGAGCGAGCCCGAGGTGTCGGAGATGACGGCCCGCGGCTACCGGCCCGGCGATTTCTACCAGGCGGATGCCGGGCTCCGCCGCGCGATCGACCTCATCGCCTCCGGCGCGTTCTCATGCCGAGACCGCTCGGTGTTCGAGCCGATCGTGTCGAACCTGCTCTACGAGGACCGCTTCATGGTGCTCGCCGACTACGCTTCCTACGTCGCAGCCCAGGGGCGGGTCGATGCGGCCTATGCGAATCAGGAGACGTGGACGCGATCGGCGATCCTCAACGTCGCCCGCACCGGGTTCTTCTCCTCCGATCGCTCGATCCGCGACTACATCGACCGCATCTGGCACACCCCGCCGCTCTGACGTGATCACGGACCGGCTCGTCCCCCTCGCGCTTCCCGCCGCGAAAGAATTCGACGGCCCCCGGAGAACCCGGACATTTTCCCTACGCGAGCAGGTCGAAATCGGGCGGGACACTCGCGCATAGAGGAATGACGATTTAGGCTGACTATCAAAACAATTGGGGGGACATGCAGGAGCACGCAGGCGCATCCACGCTGGTGACCCCGACGCCGAGCACCGGTACGGCGCGAGGAGCCCAGCCGAGCGCCGTTCGCGCGCATAATCTCCACGTGGTGCTCGACTGCATCGTCCATGCCGAACCGCCCGCCTCTCGTGCGGAGATCGCGGCCCTCACCGGCCTCGGCAAAGGCACCGTCACCGCCCTGGTCGACACCCTCCTGCGCGCCCGCCTCATCCGAGAGCTCGCCCCCGTCGCATCGACCGCGGTCGGACGTCCTTCCGTGCCGCTCGCCCCCGCGAGGGCGACCTATGTCGGATTGGGTATAGAGCTCGCCCCCGACGGCGTCTCGGTGCGAGCCATCGATCTCGCCGGGGGACTCATCGCGCATACCACCCTTGATCTCGATCTCGCCGGCTCGGCGATCAGCGGCGGGATCGAAACGATCCGTCAGGCGGTGACGCAGGTCGTCGACGTCTCGACAGAAGACGGCGCCTTGGTCGCCGGCGCCTGCGTCGCGGTCCCGGCGGTCGTCGACGAGAAGGGCCAGATCCTCCGATCGGATTCCCTGCGCCGGTGGGAAGGGATCTCCCTGCCGGCCGCTCTGCGGTCGGCCGACGCGATCGGCGACTACCCGCTGCACGTCGGCGCGTCAGCAAGCCTCGCCGCGACAGCGGAGGCCGCCCTGGCACGGTCCGAGCATCAGCCGGAGCAGTTCATCCACGTCTACGGCGGCCTGTCGATCGGCGCCTCCATCGTAGGCGACGCGAGTGTCCGACCCGACGTCTACGGCGGGCTCCGCGAACTCGGCCATATCTCGATCGATCCGCGCGGACGGCCCTGTCCTTGCGGCCGCCGCGGATGCCTCCGCCAGTACGCGAGCCTGCCAGCCCTATGGAGCGCAGCCGGGCAGCGCGGCGAGCCTGACGGCTCGGTGCTCCTCTCTCTTCTCGAGTCCGGCCACAGGGCGACGCATCACGCCGTCGACGACGCCGGGCGGGCGATCGCCAGAGCGCTGGCGGCACCCCTGGGTCTCCTCGGCCTGCGCGAGGTGGTGCTGGACGGATGGTTCGCGCATATCGTGCCGTTCGTGAGAGACGGTATGCGTCACGAGTTCGCCGAGCTGCTCGGGGCGGATCCGATCCTCATCCGAGGTTCGCTGTCGGGGCGCTGGTCCGTCGTCATCGGGGCTGCGCAGTTCGCGCTGAACGACGTGTTTCAGGATCCAGGACGAATCATCTCCGACAGCGGAGATGAAGGCTCCTGATCGCACGCGATGCGGGCTGCCCCGGCCAGCACGGCATCCGCCATGGGCGCGCCCGGAAGAATCGCCTCGACGCTTCCGAGCCGCGCACCGGCGACGGCGTGCTCGATCACAGCAGCGACCTCAGCCCCGATCCACGGAAGGATCTCAGCGTGAATGCCGGCGAGGATCACGCGCTCCGGGTCAACGACCCTTGCGATCGCTGCGAGAGCTCCGGCGAGCTGGACGCCCAGCTGGCGCACGAGCCGCGTCGCCCGCACCGATCCGGCATCCAACGCCGCCGGCAGTGAGCTCGCCCCATCCCGATCCGCTCCCCTGGCCGCGGCGAGCAAGTGCGTGAACTCGGCGGTGAGGCAGCCGCGAGCACCGCAGATGCACTCGACCCCTCCGTTCACGACGGTCAGGTGCCCGAGGTCGCCGACACGCCCGTCGTTCTGAGTACAGATGCGACCATCCGCGAACCGCACTGCCGACACGCCATATGCACAGCCGAGGATGTAGACGAAATCCGTCGAGCCGCGCGCAGCCTCAGCAGCGGCGCCCGCGTGGGCCGCTGACACGAGGACGATCTCGGCGTCGGATGCGAGGCTCCGCGCGGACCAGCCGACCCAGAGCGGCAGCGGTGAGCGCACGACATGCTGAGGGTCGCCGGCTATCTCCCCCGGCACCGCGATGCAGACCACGTCGGACTCGAGGGCGAGATCACGCGCCGCGTCGCGCGCGGCAGCGATGACGCTCGCCAGCCGCTCGTCGACGACGGTGCGCGAGTCGGAGTCAGCGATGGGGGCGGTGTGCCGGTAACGCACCACTCCACGGTCGTCGGCCACGCCGACGCTGATCCGACGGCGCTCCACCACCACGCCGATGCCGCCTCCCGCCTGTGCCACGATCGCTCGCCTCTCCCTCAGATCTTCCGGTGAGATTATCACTGTTGTGTGATTAGTTGTTCACGACAACAAAAATGCTTGACTTAGTTCGGAGTATGCGATTATTGTCGGACGCAGCATCCCGGCAATCCGGCGCCGGGCTACGGACTCTCAATGACGAAGGGACGGAAATGCCAACTCCAGTGCTGGTCGGCTCCGGTCTGACCAAGAGCTATGGCGCGACTCGCGCCCTTGTCAACGGACATCTCGAGGCATATGCCGGAGAGGTCCACGCGATCGTGGGCGAGAACGGCGCGGGCAAATCCACGCTGATGAACATCTTCTCCGGCGTCGTCGCGCCCGACTCCGGCACCATTCAGCTCGAGGGCACGGACGTGACGTTCGCCGGCCCCGACGCCGCTCTCGAGCACGGCGTCGGCATCGTCCACCAGGAGCTGTCCCTGTGCCCCGATCTCAGCGTCGCCGAGAACATGTTCCTCGGATTCGTCCCTCGGGGGCGCTGGGGCCTGGCGAGGTTCGGGGAGATGTCATCCACGGCGGCCCGCATGCTCGAGCTGTTCAAGACGGATGCTCAGCCTTACGACCGGGTCTCGGATCTGTCTATCGGCCAACAGCAGGTCGTCGAGATCGCGCGAACTCTCGTACACGAGTGCAAGGTGATCATCTTCGACGAACCGACCTCGAGCCTCACCGAGACCGAGTCCGAGGCGCTGTACGGCATCATCGCGGATCTGAAGGCCCGCGGCATCGCCATCATCTTCATCTCCCATCGGATGACGGAGGTGTTCGAGCTCTGCGATCGCGTCACGGTCATGCGCGACGGAGCGTGGGTCGCCACGCGCAAGATCGACGAGACCACGCCGGATGAGATCGTCACGATGATGGTCGGTCGGGACCTGGGCGGCCTCTACCCGCCCAAGAACAGCACTCCGGGCGCCGTGGCGATCACCGCTGAGGGATTCTCCCGAGGTCGGGACTTCGTCGACATCTCGTTCTCCGCCCGATATGGAGAGATCCTCGGATTCGCCGGGCTCGTAGGCTCCGGCAGGTCTGAGGCCCTCCGCGCGGTCGTCGGGATCGACCCTTCGGATGCCGGATCCCTCCACCTCGACGGATCGCCGGTGAAGACCGCGAACTACGCCGACCTCATCGCACGCGGCGTGGGATATATGTCGGAGGATCGGAAGGGCGACGGGCTGTTCCTCTCGATGTCGATCGAGGCGAACACGATCGTCGCCATCCTGCGACGCCTGAGCTCCGGCGGCATCATCGCACGCGGCCGTTCGCACGACGTATCCCGGAACGCGCTCACTTCGTTGCGCACGAAGATGGCCTCACTCACCCAGCCCGTGGGTGCCCTCAGCGGCGGCAACCAGCAGAAGGTCATGCTGGCGAAATGGCTCGTCACCGACCCCCGCGTGCTGATCCTCGATGAGCCGACGCGCGGCATAGACATCGGAGCCAAGCACGAGATCCATGCGCTGCTGCGCCAGCTGGCCGACGCCGGTATGTGCGTGATCGTGATCTCCTCAGACCTTCCTGAAGTCATCGGCCTGAGCGATCGCATCGCCGTCATGAGAGAGGGCCGCATCGTCGCCGAGCTCTCGGGCGACGACGTCAACGAAGACACCATCATCACGCACTCGTCCGCGCCGACGGCCGCCTGAGACGCCCCGCACCCGAGAAGACCCCGAGGAGAACCCGTGTCCACAGTCATCGATCAGAGGACGGACAAGACCAGCGCGCTGGCGCGCCTGGCCCACCGTGCCCGCAAGATGAACGAGCTCGTCGTGCTCATCGTCGTGATCGTCCTCTTCACGATCATGAGCTTCGCATCGCCCTACTTCCTGACCTGGGAGAACATGTCGACCCTCGCCATCGGCCTCGCCGCCGACGGCATCATCGCCGTCGGCATGACCGTCGCCCTCGCCTCCGGAGGATTCGACCTCTCGGTCGGCGCCGTGATGGGCCTCACGGCGATCGCCACCGCCTATTTCGCCGCCCAGGGCACACCGATGTGGATCGCCGTGATCGGAGGATTCTTCGCCGCGGCGGTCGTCGGCTCGCTCAACGGCTGGCTCATCAGCCGAGTCCGCATCAACCCCTTCATCACCACTCTCGGAACGATGACGATCACCCGCGGACTCGTCTACGTCATCAGCGACGGCTCGTCGATCCCTATGTACGAGCCGCCCGCCTTCCTCACCTGGCTGGGCAAGGGCGACGTGCTCGGCATCCCTTCGATCTTCGTCATCTTCATCATCGTGGCGGTCGTCGGAGACTTCCTGCTCCGCCGCTCAGCCGCCGCACGCCAGGTGTACTACGTCGGCAGCAACGCCAAGGCGGCACGCCTGTCGGGCATCAACGTCGCACGGGTCGAATTCACCGTCTACGTCCTCGTCGCGCTGCTCGCAGCGGTGGCGGGAATCCTCTCGCTGGCACGCTTCGGGACCGCCACGCCGGCGATGGGGACCGGTGCGGAGATGCGGGTCATCTCCGCCGCCGTGATCGGCGGTGCGAGCATCGCGGGAGGCATGGGCACCGTCCTCGGCACGGTCCTCGGCGTGATCCTGCTCAACGTGATCCAGAACGCTCTCGTTCTCCTGAACGTCTCGGTCAACTGGCAGAACCTCATCGCCGGCAGCATCCTCATCGTCGCCGTTGCCATCGACACCCTGTCCCGGCGCCCCAGATCCGCGCGTGGACGCGGACGGTTCTCTCGAATGCTCGCTTCGGTCCGGACGAGGCGGGACTGATCCCGCGGACGCGCCAACCACCACTCCCTCAGACGCACCATCCCCTCGCCCACCCCGGGCTCGATGCCGCGCGCGCGAAAAGCGCCGGCAGCCAAGAAAGGAAATCGCATGTCAACGAAGAAATGGAGCGCCCGCGCGGCCCTGGTCGCCGGTGCCGCTGCCATCGCGCTCGCCCTGTCGGCCTGCACGGCCGGCGGCTCGACGAATGAATCGACGTCGGCGGAGGGCACCTTCGCCGGCTCGGAATCGGAGACCTACTATATGGTCACCTTCCTGTCCGGGTACCCGTTCTGGAAGGAGACTTACCGCGGCTTCCAGGATGCCGCCCGGCAGCTCGGCGTGACCGCGCAGTACGCGGGCGCCACGGAATACGACGTCAACGCCGCCGTGTCGTCGCTCGAACAGATCATCGCGAAGAAACCCGACGGGATCGCGGTCACGGCGATGGATGCAGACGCTTACGTCGCTCCGATCGACAAGGCCGTCGATGCGGGGATCCCGACGGTCACCTTCGATTCCGATGCGCCGGACAGCAAGCGCGCCGCATTCCTCGGCACCGGGAACTATGCGGCCGGCGCCGAAGTGGCTTCCCAGCTCGGGGAGCGTCTCGACGGCAAGGGCAAGGTCGGCGTCGTGACACTGCTCGGACAGACCAACATCAACGATCGGGTGCGCGGATTCGAGGAGACCCTGGAATCGGAGTACCCCGGAATCGAGATCGTCGACGTCGTCGATGCCGGTTCCGACGAGACCTCGGCCGGATCCGCCGCTTCGAACCTCATCAAGGCGAACCCCGGCCTCGACGCGATCTTCGCGACCACGGTCACCGCGGAGATCGGCAGCCTCACCGCGATCGACGAGAGCGGATCGGCAGGTGAGCTGAAGCTGGTCACGTTCGACTCCGATGAGGTCACGCTCAAGAACATCCAAGCGGGCACCGTCGAGTTCTCCGTCGCACAGGGCCCGTACCACATGGGCTACTGGAGCATGATGATGCTCTACGCCGTCAAGCACAAGACCGTGTCCCCCGTCGACGACTGGTCCACCTACGGCATCGACCCGCTGCCTCCGATGGTGGACACCGGAGCCTTCTTGATCGACGCCGAGAACGTCGACGCCTACCTCAACACCGGCAAGTAGTAGCCGACCCCGGGGCCGCCGCGATTCGCCGCGACGGCCCCGGTCAGACCGATGCAGTCCCGTGCCCTTTCGGGCACCCGCAGAACGGAGAAAGACAGTGGTACACGCATACTTCAGCGAGGAAGGCCCGCGCCTGGTGCGCCGTTTCGACGGCGAGACGCTGTGGATCGAGCCGTGGGGATCGGACAGCCTGCGAGTGCGGGCAACCCGTCAGGCACGCATGGGCGAGGAGCCCTGGGCGCTGCTCGAGCCGCAGCCGACGGCATCCGAGATCGCCATCGGCGAC
>Ga0222419_100320_pt1 | contig 57722 bp, 49 predicted proteins | sample 1B20Ametagenome_FD_182474 | JGI IMG/M metagenome (GOLD analysis project Ga0222419, IMG submission 182474) | Enriched microbial communities from leaf-cutter ant dump, University of Wisconsin, Madison, United States - 1B20A (version 2) | ecosystem: Environmental > Terrestrial > Nest > Insects nest...
AAGGGCTGAGCGATGAAGCGCGTCTCGCACGACACCTGGGCCACGATCCTCGGGGTCGTCTACCTCGGCCTGATGACGAACTTCCTCGTGCTCGTCGCCGCATCGCCGCTCGTGGTGCTGCTGATGACCACCGACCCGGCGCTGTCCTGGCCGCTGCTCGCGGCGGCCGCGCCGCTCGCCGCCCCCGCGCTGACGGGCGCGTTCGCCGCGTTCCGCGGGTTCGGCCGCGGCGAGCCCCAGGTGGTGCGGTCGTTCCTCCGCGGCTGGGCGGCGACGTGGCGCAAGGGGATGCTGATCGGCGCGGCCGCCTCGGCATCCGTCGTCGTCCTGCTCGTCGACGTCCGCGCCGTGTCGGAGCTCCCGGCATCCGTCGTTGTCGTCCCGGTGCTCGCCCTGCTCACCGTGATCGTCGTGGCCACCGCTCTGGTCGCCCTGGTCGCGCTCGCCGAGGCGCCGCAGGCGCGCCTGCGCGACATCCTCAAGGCGGCGCTCTACCTGAGCGTGCGGCGCTGGTACCTGACCGTGCTGTCCTTCGTCGTGCTCGGGGTGCAGCTCGCCCTGTTCACGACGATGCCCGCGATCGCGATCGGACTGACCTGCGCCCCCGCGCTCTACGTGGCGTGGGCGAACAGCCGCTACACGCTGCGCCCGGTGCTCGACCTCGAGGAGGTGCGCGCATGAGCGTGCGCACCGCGATGAGCTCGGAGGTGTTCGACCTGCTGTTCGACGGCGCCCGCCTCGAGCGGCTGCGCGCCCTGGCCCCCTCGCCGCGGCTGGCGATCGACGACGGCGACCTCTCCGACACCGAGATCCTGCTCACCTCCTGGGGGGCGCCGCGGCTCGACGCCGCGCTGCTGGACCGGATGCCGCGCCTGCGGGCCGTGGTGCACGCGGCGGGCAGCGTGCAGGGCCTCGTCTCGGACGAGCTGTGGCAGCGGGGGATCACCGTGACGTCGGCGGCCGACGCCAACGCCGTGCCGGTCGCCGAGTACACCTTCGCGACGATCATCCTCGCCTTCAAGCGCGCCTTCGTGCACATGCGCACGCCCTACGAGGTGCTCGGCTGGGGCGATCTGGTCGGATCGAAGCGGTACGGCAGCATCGGCCGCACGGTCGGCATCGTGGGCTTCTCGCGGATCGGACGCAGGGTGGTGCGGATGCTGAGCCAGCTCGACGACATCAGGATCATCGTCGCCGACCCCTTCGTCTCGCCGGACGCCGTGGCCGCCGCAGGCGCCGAGCTGCTGCCGCTCGAGGAGATGCTCGGCCAGGTCGACGTGCTCTCCCTGCACGCGCCGGCGCTGCCGGAGACCAGGCACATGATCGGCGCGCCCGAGCTCGCCGCCCTCCACGACGGAGCCACCGTCATCAACACCGCGCGCGGGTGGATCCTCGACCACGAGGCGCTGCTCGCCGAGTGCGCCTCGGGCCGCCTGGACGCCGTGCTCGACGTCACCGAGCCCGATCCGCTGCCGGCGGACTCCCCTCTGCGCGGACTGCGCAACGTGGCCCTGACCCCCCACATCGCGGGTTCCATGGGCACCGAGGCGCGGCGCCTCGCCGACTCGGCGCTCGACGACGTCGAGGCGCTGCTGCACGGACGTCCGGTGTCGCAGGAGATCACGCAGCGGGACATGGAGCTGAGCGCCTGAGCATGACCGCGACAGCCCCTCACGAGTTCTCCCCCTGGGATTTCTGGCGCGTCGCGGATCCCGAGCAGCGCGAGGAGCAGCTGCGCCGGCAGAGCGCGCTCTCCGAAGGGCGTCCGCAGCATCGGATCGGCGCGCAGTGCTTCATCTCGGAGCTGGCCTCGGTCGACGACGAGGTGCTCCGCCTGGGCGACCGCACCTACATCGCGGCGGGGGCCTACCTGACCGGCGAGCTCGTGACCGGGGCCGACTGCAGCATCAACCCCTACGCCGTGATCCGGGGGCGGGTGAGGCTGGGCGACGCCGTGCGCATCGGCGCGCACACCTCGATCCTCGGCTTCAACCACTCGATGGAGCCGGGGACCCCGGTGTTCCGGCAGCCGCTGACCTCCCGTGGCATCGTCGTCGGGGACGACGTGTGGATCGGCTCGCACGTCGTGATCCTCGACGGGGTGCGCGTCGGCTCGCACGCGGTGCTCGCCGCCGGCGCGATCGTCACCAAGGACGTCCCGGCCGGCGCCGTCGTGGGCGGGAACCCGGCGAGATTCATCCGCTGGCGGGTGGAGCCCGGCTCCGACGTCTCGGCCTCCCCGGGGCCGTCCAGCCTGGGGGAGCGCGTGACGGAGTTCGGCGCCCGTGCCAGGGCGGAGGCATCCGCCCTCCTCGAGCGCTGCTGGGACGCCGATCGCGCGTTCTTCGCCGACCGCCCCGCAGCCCCGCCGACGGTCAGGGCCCAGGCCGATGCGATCGAGATCGCCGCTCTGCTGCTCGGAGCCGCTCCGCCCGAGCGGCAGGCCAGGGAGCACATCGCCCTGCTCCGTGGCTGGCAGGACCCCGTCAGCGGCGGGGTGCCGCCGCTGGGGCCGGACGGCCGTCAGATCGCCGGCCTCGGCTTCTCGGACGACGACGTCGCCTATCACGTGCTGAGCACGGGGTACGCCCTGGATCTGCTCGGCTCCTCGTTCGCCGCGCCCCTCGCCTGGGCGACCGAGGCGACGCCCGAGGGCGTCGTCGCGTTCTGCGAGGGCCTGCCGTGGATCGCGGACGCCTGGAAGGCGGGCCATCACGTCGACGGTCTCGGCACGGCGCTGCTGTGGGCGAGGAAGGCGGGTGCGCCGATCGCCGACGGCGTCGAGGAGGCGCTGTTCGGCTGGCTTCTCCTGCACGTCGATCCGCGCACCGGCATGTGGGGCTCGGCGACGCCCGACCGCGGGCTGCTCCCGGTGGTCAACGGCTTCTACCGCGCCACGCGGGGCACCTTCGCGCAGTTCGGCGTGCCGCTGCCCCATCCGGAGCGGGTCGTGGACACGGTGCTGCGGCACGCCCAGGATCCGCGCTGGTTCGCCCCCGGCGCGCGCAATGCGTGCAACGTGCTCGACATCGTGCATCCGCTGTGGCTCACACGCGGCGCCGGCCACCGCTCGGCGGAGGTGCAGGAGCTCGCGACCCGGCTGCTGTCGGACGCCCTGAAGGGCTGGGTCCCCGGTGCCGGCTTCGGCTTCCGCGAGCCGTCCGCCGCGACGCGCGGCCTGGCCGAGACGACGCCGGGGCTGCAGGGCACGGAGATGTGGCTCGCGATCGTCTGGTACCTCGCCGACCTGGTCGGGATCGCCGACGCCCTCGGGTACCGCCCACGCGGCGTCCACCGGCCGGAGTCTGCGGCGCGTCTCGCGCCCTAGCCGTCCGGATCATCGCACCGAGAGCGCCGCCGCGCAGCAGCACGGCGGCGCTCTCCGTATGAGAGCCTCGCCGGGGCGGAGCGGACGGATCTCCGTCGCGGATGCCGGGCACGGTCTCCACGCGGATGCCGGGCGCGGTCTCCATGCGGATGCCGGGCACGGCGATGGCCGCGCCGTCCGGAGGACGTCGCGGCCATCGTGTCATGCGGGCGTGAGGTCAGGGCCGCCTCAGCGGACGCCCGCCCCTCCGTCGCGCCGGCGGCGGACCACCATCAGCGCGCCGGCCGCAGCGGTGAGCAGCGCGATCAGGCCGATCGCGACCCAGGCGGCGCCGTCGGCGCCGGTCGAGGCGAGCGCGGACCCGCCGGTCCCCGTCGTGGCGCCGCCGGTGCCCCCGCCTTCGACTCCGCCGGTGCCGCCGTCGCCGGGATCGCCGCCGGGCTCCTCGCCGGGCTCCTCTCCCTCGGCGAGCACGGTGATGTCGATCGAGCCCGCCACGCCGTCGACGCGAGTGCTCGTGGCCGTGATCGTGTAGCGGCCGGGAGCCGCATCGGCCCCGATCTCGAGGAGGCCCTCGTCATCCACGGTCGGCGCCGCGGCGGCGGCCAGTGCGCGCATCCCCGTGCCGGCGGAGGCCTCCACCGTCCACGCGACGGCCTGTCCCCAGGCGTCGGTGTCCGGGTACGGCGCCGCGCCCGTGACCGTGAGGCCGATCCGCGCGGTCGAGCCGGGGGACAGCTCGGTCCGGGGCGTCGACAGCGTGATCGACTCGGGCCTCGGATGCGTGGTGACGACCTGCTCCGGACGCAGCTCGTCGGGGTTGGTCACGCCGCTGGGCAGCTGGACCCCTCCCGGGAACCGGTAGGTGTCCGGCGGACTGGTCGGACCGTAGCTGCGAGGGTCGTCGTCCCAGCCGGTCACGACGAGGTCGACCGTGGAGCCGTCGTCGAGAGCGGCGGTGACGGTGCCGGGCATGCCCAGCTCGCTGCGAGCCAGACCGACCGGCAGATCCATCGCGCTCAGCTCCGCGAAGCCCGTCACGTGGAGGGCCACGACGCGCACGACGGCGACGACCGGAGCGGAGACCCCGGGGATCCGGCCGAGCACGGTGTGCTCTCCCTCGGTCTGCAGCTGATCGGCGGTGATCTCCGGCCACGTGACGGCGGCCTGCGCCGTCTTCCCGTCGGAGTACGTCAGCGTGACCGTGTCGGGGAGGTCCGGCACCTCGCCCGGCGCCACCTCGGCCTCCACGGGGCTGATGCCGGAGAGGTAGACCTCCGACAGCCGCAGCGAGGGCGCCAGCGCGGTCTCCGACATCTCGAAGCCCTCGGGCAGGCCCGCGGGGAGCGTCAGCCTGCCGGCCTGGTAGTCGGCGAAGGCCTGCTTCGCGCCGAGGATCGAGAAGGCGTCGAAGCCGGAGTTGTCCCGGTTGTAGTTCGGGATGACGCTGGCCGGGATGTCGATCGCGAAGCTGACCGGCCCCGAGTCGGCCGGGAGCGAGCGGATGTAGTCGGCGACGTCCAGGTCGATCGCATCGCCGTTGTCGATGATCTGCCCGTTCGTGAACGCCTGGTGGGCGACCGGGACGAGATGCTCGTACGACGGGACCCCCTCGCCCGCGCCGTAGTCGGCGTGCGCGTACGCGGAGATGTCCGCGCCGAGCGGCGCGTTGTTCCACGTGAGCGTCGACGAGCTCCAGGTCGGGGCGGTGGCGTAGACGTCCGCCGCGAAGGCGGTGTTGCGCAGCCGCTCGGCGTCGGAGCCTCCGGCGCCGGTCCACGCGTCGTAGCGCGACACGTAGAGGCGGATCACCGCGCTCTTGACCGCCTGCAGGTCGCCCTCGTAGCCCGCGGGGTCGAAGGAGACGTAGATGCGACGGTTGTAGGCGGCGGATGCGGCGTTCTTCAGCTTGAGCACGAGGTTGTTGGACATCGAGACGCCGAAGGGGAACTTGTACGCCTCGGCGGCCGACGGCGCGGTGCTGGTCCCAGCCTGGGCTCCCATCGCCGTGCCGCCGGACCCACGCTGCACGAACGCGGCGTCGAGGGCGACGGACTCCGCCTGCGCGGTGCCGTCGCCGAGCTCGCCCACGACCGTGACCGCGGCCTCGATCGCGGCGCTCGGCGTGCCGCCCACCGTGCCGGTGGCGGTGATGGCGCCGGCACCGCGGTAGTCCTCTGCCGGGATCGGGTTCCAGGTCACCGGACGCTGCTCGGTGCGCTCGCTCGTGCTGGTCCCGGCCGTCTCGCGCACGGTCACCTCGATCGTGTCGGGAAGCCGCGGGTACACGCCCGCCGCCGTGCGCACCGAGATCTCGGGCAGGACGAGGGTGGAGACCGTCTTCACCTGCGAGAGCTGGTGGGCGCCGATGTCGAGCCCCACGCCCGCCGTGTTCGTGCCGAAGAAGTCCTCGGACGCGCCGCCGGTGATCGCCGTGCCCGCCATGACCGCGGGGCTCGCCGACGTGAGCTGGAACAGCGATGCGCGCTCGCGCAGCCGCTCGCGCGAGGTGAACGCCTCGATGCGGTCGGTGCGGTCGTCGAACGTGGTGGTCGCCTGCTCCGCCAGCCGGGCGGCCAGTGCCGGGTCGCCCTGGATGGCCAGCCGCGGATCGGCGAAGAGATTGCCCGCCGCCTCCATATCGGCGACGTCGACGCCGCTGGCGCTGCTGGCGAGACCGACCGGCCAGAAGACGTTGTTCTTCATCAGCTTGTCGGGTGCGCCGAGCGCGCGCTCGATGGGGTCCTTCCCGTCGGACGGGTGCGCCGTGAGGAACTTCAGGCTGCCGGAGCCCTCCTTGACGAGGATGTTGTTGCGGAAGTAGGCGTTGGTGCCCGAGTTGTCGCCGGAGTTGCCCTCGCCGAACAGCGCGGTGGAGACGCCGTCTCCCACGTACAGGGTGTTGTTGTAGATCTGGGGCATCGCGGAGCCCTCGTTCTTCACCCAGTAGTGGAAGATGCTCTGCTCCTTGTAGGTGTAGCCGCCGCCGCCGCCCTTGTCGGCGTTGGTGCCGCGGTTGCCGCCGCCGTCGTTGGCGGAGATGTTGTAGCGCACGACGGAGTCCTTCTGGTCGGACATCAGCAGCATGAAGCCGCCCGCGTTGTGATGGCTGTAGTTGTACTGGTAGACCACGTTCACGCAGCCCAGGTCGATGTCGTACGCCTCGGCGTCGTTGTAGCCGAACCTGGTTCCGTAGACCTCGTTGTACTGGAAGACGGCGTCGTTGTTCGACATCGACCACACGCCCGCGAAGTTGCGGGCTCCGTAGTCCGCGTTGGCCGGCCGCACGGCGATGTTGCCCTCGACGAGGCCGCCGCCGGCCACCTCGCTCAGCACGATGGCGTCGCCGGCGACGTCCTCGAGGTAGTTGTCGACGATGCGGATGTCGGACATGGTCTTCTTGAACGAGTTGCTCACCGCGGTGTTGGCGTCGGCCTTGGTGCGGATGCCCTCCAGGCCGACGCGCTTGACGATGTTCCGCTCGATGGTCACGTCGTGGAAGCCGGTGGAGGAGCGCCATTCGCCGGCGGGCAGCAGCACGGTGCCGTCCGGGTCCACCCAGTGCCCCAGCACGATGATGCCTCCGGTGGCCTTGAGGGCGGGGCCCTGCGAGGCCGGGGGCAGGCCGGGCTGCTGGAAGTACTCGGACTGCACGTCGTGGACGTAGTTGTTCGCCACGCGGATCGAGTTGAACGTGCGGTCCTGCTCGTACCCCATCACCAGGATGCCGGCGCGCTGCGCGTCGCCCGGCTTCTTGTAGCCCTCGGGGTCGGACGCCTCGGGGCTGTTGGTGACCTCGAGGTTCTGGATCTGCCAGTACTCCTGGTTCACCAGCTGCACGGCGCCCGTGATGTAGCGCTTGAAGGATCCCGTGCCGTAGGTGCCGTCGCCGTTCACGGTCGGCCGGCGGTCGGCGCTGTAGACGGCGGAGCCGTGGTCGTTCGTGTAGAGGTCGATGGCGATGGGGTCGGCCGCGGTGCCGCTGCCCTTGGGGTGCAGCATCTGGCCGTTCCACGTGCTGCCCGATTCGAGCAGGATGCGGTCTCCCGGCTGGAAGGTGACGGAGGACACCTTGGTCAGGCTCCTCCAGGCCGTGGTCGGGCTGGTCCCCGCGGCGCTGTCGTCGCCGGAGCCGCCGTCGACGTAGTAGGTCGTGCCGGTGGTGGCGGCGCCGATGGAGGTGAAGGCCGCGGCTTCCGGCTCGGCGGCGGAGGCGGCCGGCGCGGAGGCCAGCCCTGGTATGACGAGCGCTGTGGTCAGCAGCGCGGCGAGAGCCACGCGGGAGATTCTCATTCCAACGCAGTCCTTTCTGTGTGGTGGTCTTCGTGGTGAGCGACTCGCTCGGGATCGGCGCGAGTCAGGAGGCGGGCAGGGCGCCGAGCAGCAGGGCGCCGAGGTCGGCGGTCGACGCGAGGGGGCCGGCGGCGACCGCTTCGTCCAGTCGGTCGGTCAGAAGGTCGTTCACGTAGGCGTTGCGCGCGAGCTGCGGGGCCTGGTCGAACGTGAGCGGCCCTCCGCCGAGCTTGTCGACGAGGATCAGGCGCTCGCCGTCCTCGAAGCCGGCGAGCACGTCGCCGGGCTGCGCGTTCTGCATCGCCTCGAGGAGCTGCGAGGAGTAGAGGTCCTCCTTCGAGATCTCCTGCGAGTCGACGCGCAGCTCCTCGACGTCGGCGCCGGCAGCGGTCAGACGATCGCGGATGCCGTCGACGTCGACGCTCGTGTCGCCGTCGAGGAGGGCGTCGGCGCCGTGGACGCGCAGCACCGTGACGGCGAGGTCGGAGGTCTTGAGGGTGTCGTCCAGCTCGGCGAACGCGGCGCGGAGATCGGCGTCGGCGGGCGGCGCCTGCTCCAGCAGGGCGACGCGGACGGCGTCCTTCAGCTCTTCCGCGCGCGAGCGGATGCGCTCGTAGGCGTCCACGCCGCCGGGCTGCGCCATCGCCTCGTCGAAGGTCGCGGTGTCCACGCCGAGCTGCGCCGCGACACTCGTGAGAGCGCAGTCCGAGGCGAGCGCCGACCGTACGGCATCCGCGAGGGCGTCCACCGGCCGCTCGCCGTCGAACCGCTGGCTCCAGAAGTCCGCTCCGTAGGAGGCGATGTCGTGCCGCCGGGCGAACTCCGCGCCCGTCGCCCCCTCCAGACCGCGTCCGTAGGTGAGGACGGTGGCCTCCGTCACCGGGGCGTCGAGGCAGGTCGCCGCCTCGGTGCGGGATGCCTGCGCGATCGACCATGCGACGGCTCCGACGGCGAGGGCCGCCACCAGGGCGACCGCCCAGAGCAGCGGCCGTGTCAGCCGAGCCCGTCCTCGTCGACGTGCCAACTCCATGCTCTGTTCCTCCCGGGACCGCACAGCGGGGTGCGGACGTTGTTGTCCGAACAGGCACAGTATGAAACAGGTCGGATCATTATCGAAATGACGTGTTCATTAGTGATCATTTGGCGGGATCGCCTCGAGAGCGCGCGACACGGCCTCCGCGCTGCGGCGGCCGTGAAGGGCCTCGGAGCCGTCAGCTCGAGTCGCGCATGTGCAGCGTGGGCGTGAGCTTGACCCGGTGCACGGGGGCCGCGTCCCGCTGCTCGAGGCGCATGATGCAGGTCTCCACCGCGGTGCGGCCGACGGCCATGCGCGGCGGGCTGACCGCCGTCAGCGGGATGCGGGCGAGGGAGGCGATCTCGTCGTCGTACGCCACGATCGCGAAGTCCTCCGGCACCCGTGCGCCGCGCCGATCGAGCGCGTCGAGCAGGTCGATGGCCATCTCGTCCGGCAGCACCAGGGCGGCGGTGGCGCCGGCGTCGACGCACGCGTTGAGGAACTCCCTGATCGTCTCGGAACGGGAGCCGTCGCCCCAGCGCGGGGACTGGGCGGTCATGATCGGCGCGGGGGACATGCCGTGGCGCTCGACGGCGCGCGTGTACCCGCGGATGATCCACGGCGCGGTCGCCGTCTCCTGGCAGAGCAGGCCGACGGTGCGGTGTCCCCTCTCGGCGAGATGGTCGACGGCGAGCTCGGCGCCGAAGGCGTGATCCGAGCGCACGGCGTCCACCCGCAGCGAGGTGGGTGCGCCGTCCGCCGCACGCTCGACGAGCACGACCGGGGTGTCTATCGCGGCGATGAGGTTCCACAGCTCGTCGTCGAGCACGTCCGGGCGTGCGGTGACCAGCATCACGGCATCCGCGCCGTCGGCGCTCAAGCGGGCCAGCTGGCGCGACTCCTCGGCCGGGGCGTAGTTGGTGATCCCCAGGACCAGCCGCGCCCCCGCGGCCCGGGCCGCCTCGCTCGCGCCGCGGATCAGCGGCGGGAAGTAGTAGCCGGCGTCGGGGACGACGAGTCCGATCGTGGCCAGGGGTCGGCTCGCCGTGCCGATGCCCTGCGCGCCGACGGCGGGGGCGCTGGCGGACTCCGGCAGCACGGCCCCGCCGTGGACCCGGCGGATGAGGTCGCGCTCGGCGAGGACGGCGAGGTCCCGTCGGATGGTCATGCCGCTCAGCCCGGTGCGCGCGGCGAAGTCGGCGACCTCGATGCGACCGCGCATCACGATCTCACGCAGGATCCTCTCTCGGCGTTCCTCGGCGATCACGCGAACAGACTACCCCGCGTCCTTGCGTCGCCGCGCATCCCGTGGCACACTATCGGAAAGCGCTTACCCATCGAGAGGCGCAACGACTTCCCAGAGAAGACCTCCCAGAGAAACGGACACCAATGTCACAGGCGACGACCCGCGAGATCGGGATCATCATGAACGGCGTCTCCGGACGCATGGGCTACCGCCAGCACCTCGTGCGCTCGATCCTCGCGATCCGCGAGGCGGGCGGCATCGAGCTGCCCGACGGCTCGAAGGTCACGGTCAAGCCGATCCTCGTAGGCCGCAGCGAGGCCAAGCTCGCCGAGCTCGCCGCCCAGCACGGCATCGAGGACTACACGACCGACCTCGACGCGGCCCTCGCCGACCCGCAGTGGGAGATCTACGCCGACTTCCTCGTCACCAAGGCCCGGGCATCCGCCATCCGCAAGGCCATCGCCGCGGGCAAGGCGATCTACACCGAGAAGCCCACCGCCGAGTCCCTCGAGGAGGCTCTGGAGCTCGCCCGCCTCGCGAAGGAGGCCGGCGTCAAGACCGGCGTCGTGCACGACAAGCTCTACCTGCCGGGTCTGCAGAAGCTCAAGCGCCTCATCGACTCGGGCTTCTTCGGCCGCATCCTCTCCGTCCGCGGCGAGTTCGGCTACTGGGTGTTCGAGGGCGACTGGCAGAAGGCGCAGCGTCCGAGCTGGAACTACCGCACCGAGGACGGCGGCGGCATCATCTCCGACATGTTCCCGCACTGGAACTATGTGCTCGAGAACCTGTTCGGCGAGGTCGAGAGCGTGTACGCGCAGGCCGCCGTGCACATCGCCGACCGCTGGGACGAGAAGGGCGAGCACTACGACGCCACCGCCGAGGACGCCGCCTACGGCATCTTCGAGATCTCCGGCGGCATCATCGCCGAGATCAACTCCTCGTGGACGGTGCGCGTGAACCGCGACGAGCTCGTCGAGTTCCAGGTCGACGGCACGCACGGCTCCGCGGTCGTCGGCCTGTTCGGCGCGAAGATCCAGCCGCGCAACGCCACGCCGAAGCCGGTCTGGAACCCCGACCTCGAGGACGCGCACGACTACGACGCCGACTGGCAGAAGGTGCCGACGAACGACGTCTTCCTCAACGGCTTCCGCCAGCAGTGGGAGGAGTACCTCGTCTCCTACGTCGAGGGCACCGAGTACCCCTTCGACCTGCTCGCGGGCGCCCGCGGCGTGCAGTTCGCCGAGGCCGGCCTCGCCTCGAGCGCCGAGGGCCGCAAGATCGCCATCGAGAGGCTGTCGCTCTGATGAGCTCTCTCCGTATTCTCTCCTCCGACGGCACGGTGTCGGATGCCGCGCTGAACGACTCCGGAGGCTATTCGCGCCCGGCATCCGCTCTGCAGAGCCGCGTCGCCTACGCGGCCGCGCACGTCGTGCCGAAGGTGCACGCCGACAACACCCCGGGGCAGCCCGCGGACATCGACTGGGACTCGACCCTGGCGTTCCGCCGCAACGCGTACTCCTGGGGGCTCGGCGTCGCCGACGCCATGGACACCGCGCAGCGGAACATGGGCCTGGACGCTGCGGCGACGCGCGAGCTCATCGCGCGCAGCGCCGAGGTCGCCCGTGAAGAGGGCGGCTCGGTCGTGGTCGGGGTGAACACCGACCACGTCGACGAGACGCTCATCCCTCTCGACCGGGTCGTCGACGCCTACAAGGAGCAGCTGCACTTCACCGAGGAGCAGGGGGCGGGGCCGGTGCTGATGGCCTCCCGCCACCTCGCCCGCGCGGCGGCCGGGGCCGACGACTACCGCCGCGTCTACCGCGAGGTGCTGGAGAGCGCGACCGTGCCGGTCGTGCTGCACTGGCTGGGCACGGCGTTCGACCCGGAGCTGCAGGGCTACTTCGGCGCCGACGACTGGCAGACCGCCTCCGGCGTGCTGCTCGACATCATCGGCGAGAACCCCGGCAAGGTCGCGGGCGTCAAGATGAGCCTGCTGAACGCCGAGTCGGAGATCTCGGTGCGCGCGCAGCTGCCGGAGGGCGTGCGCATGTTCACCGGCGACGACTTCAACTACGTCGGCCTGATCGGCGGCCTTGCGAATCCGGTTGCTGAGCGAGGCGGCGGAGCCGCGGAGTCGAAGTACTCGGATGCCCTGCTCGGCGCCTTCGCCGCGATCACGCCCGTCGCCTCGGCCGCGATCCAGGCGCTGGACGCCGGGGACGCCGCCCGCTACCTCGAGATCCTCGGGCCGACCGAGGAGCTCAGCCGTCAGGTGTTCGCGGCCCCCACGTTCTACTACAAGACCGGCGTCGCGTTCCTGTCCTGGCTGAACGGCCACCAGCCCGCGTTCCAGATGGTCGGCGGTCTGCACTCGGCACGGAGCCTGCCGCACCTCAGCCGCATCGTCGAGCTCGCGAACGCCTCGCTCGCGCTCGAGGATCCGGAGCTCGCGCGCGAGCGCTGGCACGGGATGCTGCGCCTGAACGGAGTGGACGCGTGACCCTTCGGCAGGCTCAGGGACCGGATCCAAGGCTGTCGATCAACCAGGCGACGATCAAGCACGCGGACCTCGAGACGGCGCTGAAGGTCACGGCGGATGCCGGCATCCAGGCCATCGGACTCTGGCGCGAGCCGGTGAACGAGGTCGGCCTCGACGTGGCCGCGCGGATGCTGGCCGACTCCGGCCTGCGGTTCTCCACGCACTGCCGAGGCGGGTTCTTCACGCTGCCCGAGGGGCCGGAGCGGGTCGCCGCGCTCGACGACAACCGCCGGGCCATCGAGGAGACGGCGACGCTGGCCGCTGCCGGCGCCGAGGGCTCCACGGCCGTGCTCGTGCTCGTCGCCGGAGGGCTGCCCGAGGGCTCGCGTGACCTCATCGGCGCGCGCGAGCGCGTGCGCGACGCGATCGGGGAGCTCGCCGCCGACGCCGCGGCCGCGGGGGTGACGCTCGCGATCGAGCCGCTGCATCCGATGTACGCCTCCGATCGCGCGGTCGTCTCGACCCTCGGCCAGGCGCTCGACATCGCCGCCGACTTCGAGCCGGAGGTCGTCGGCGCCGCCGTCGACACCTTCCACATCTGGTGGGACCCGCAGGTGCTCGAGCAGATCGCCCGCGCCGGCCGCGAGGGCCGCATCGCGACCTATCAGGTGTGCGACTGGAAGACCCCGCTGGCCGCCGACGTGCTGCTGTCGCGGCACTACACCGGCGACGGCGTGATCGACTTCCGCTCGCTCACGGAGGCCGTGGTCCAGGCCGGATACGACCGCGACATCGAGGTCGAGATCTTCAACGCCGACATCTGGGCGGATGCTCCCGCGAACGTCGTCCGCCGCACGGCCGAGGCCTTCGGCGCCGCGGTCTCGCCGCACCTGCGCTGACCGGCCCCGCCCGCGCGACGGCCGCCGGGGGGAACGAATGCAGGAGCCGCGCACGTGTGCAGGATCGTCTGCCGCATCCGGCCCTGCACACGTGTCCCGGTCCTGCAGACGTCCCGAATCCGCCCGAATCCGCCGGCACCCGCCACCCGGAACCGCCGGTCGACATGTCGTCGACCGGTCGCTGAGAGGATGAACACATGACCGCGATCCGCCCTGGACTCTGCTCGGTGACCTTCCGCGCGCTCGCGCCGGAGGAGATCGTCGTGCTCGCCGCCGACGCCGGGCTCGAGGCGATCGAGTGGGGCGGCGACGTGCACGTGCCGCCGGGCGACGCCGCACGCGCCGCGCAGGTGGCACGGGCGACAGCGGATGCCGGGCTCGCCGTGGCCTCGTACGGCTCGTACTTCCGCGCCGGGGCCGACGAGGAGCTCACGCCGATCCTCGACAGCGCCGAGGCCCTCGGCGCCGATCGCGTGCGCATCTGGGCGGGGTCCGTGGACACGGCCGACGCGGGCGAGGACGACTGGGCCCGGACGATCCGGCGGCTGCGGTCGGCGGCATCCGAGGCGGGGGAGCGCGGCATCGGGCTCGCCCTCGAGTTCCATTCCGGCACCCTCGCCGCGACCGCCCCGGCGACCCTCCGGCTGCTCGACGAGGTCGGCAGCCCGCACCTGAGCACCTACTGGCAGCCGACGGTCGCGGCATCCGTCGACGCGGTGCTCGAGGAGTACCGCGTCCTCGCCGCGCGCACGAGCGCGGTGCACGTGTTCTCGTGGTGGCCGACGTCCGAGCGCCTGCCGCTGCGCGCCCGCGACGCCCTCTGGACGCGCTTCTTCGCCGAGGCGGCGGCCGCCGAGCATCCGCCCCGCGACGCCCTGCTCGAATTCGTCCCCGGCGACGATCCCGCGGTCCTCGCCGCCGAGGCCGCCGCCCTGCGGCGCTACCTCGCTTCCCCCTCTCGGCAGCAGGAGGCGGGGGCGTCGGACACTAGGCTCGGATCATGAGCTCACCGGGAGGCCCTTCCCGCGCGCGGCAGGCCCGCCTCTCCCGCGGCGCCGCGCCCACCCTGCACGACGTCGCGCGGGAGGCCGGGGTGTCCCTGGCCACCGCGTCGCGCGTGCTCAACGGCTCCGAGCGCAAGGTCGCCGAGTCCTTCCGCGAACGCGTGGAGGCCGCGGCGAAGCAGCTCGGCTACACCGCGAACGTCTCGGCCCAGGCGACCGCTCGGGGCACCTCCCCGGTGATCGCCCTGCTCGTCGCCGACATCGCCGACCCGTACTTCGGGCTGCTCGCCTCCGGCGTCGCCCGCGGAGCCGACGAGCACGGCCTCGTCGTCACCGTGGCGATCACCGAGCGCGACCCCGCGCGCGAGGCGCGCATCATCCACGCGCTGCGCGGGCAGCGCCCCCAGGGGCTCATCCTCTCCGCATCGCGCACCGACGACACCGAGTCCGGCACCGCGAGCGAGCTCGCCGAGTTCGCGCGCCTGGGCGGGCGCGTCGTCACCTTCGGCGCGGGCGGCGGCGAGCTGCGGCACGTGGAGATCGACAACCGCGCCGGTGCGCAGGAGCTCGGCCGGCGCATGTCCGCTCTCGGCTACCGCTCGGCGATCGCGATCGGCGCGGCGCCAGGCGTGCGCACGTCCGACGACCGTCTCGCGGGCTTCCGCGCCGGTTTCGAGGCCGGCGGCGGCACGGTCGACCGTGTGCTCCGAGGGGACTTCCGCCGCGAGTCCGGCGCCGAGAGCATGACGCGTGCTCTCGCTGAGGGCGTCGAGCCGGGCACGCTCGTCTTCTGCATGAGCGACGTCGTCGCGATCGGCGCGATGTCGGCGCTGCGCGAGGCCGGCCGTGCGATCGGCCCTGACGTAGCGGTGTGCGGGTTCGACGACGTCCCGGTCAGCAGCGACGTGTCCCCGGCCCTCACCACGGTGCGCATCCCCCTCGCCGAGGTCGGCTATCAGGCGTTCCGCGCCACGGTCGACGCCGACTGGACGCAGACGGAGCTTCCGCTCGAGGTCGTCGTGCGCGAGAGCACCCCGGGGCTGTCATGACCCGGGTCGTGCTCGCCCCGGACAGCTTCAAGGGGACCATCACGGCGGCGGATGCCGCGGCGGCGCTCGCCGAGGGGTGGGCGTCGGTCGAGCCCGGCGCCGAGTTCGTGCACCGGCCGATGGCCGACGGCGGCGAGGGCACCGTCGCGGCGTTCGCGGCGGCCGTGCCAGGGGCCGAGCGGATGCCGATCACGGTCGACGGCCCCGCGGGGACCCCGGTGCAGACCGCCTGGCTGCTGCTGCCGCCGTCGGACGAGACGCCGCGGGGCGCCGCGGTGATCGACCTCGCGTCGACGAGCGGCATCGAGCTGCTCGACGAGCTGCGTCCGTGGGACGCGGGCACCGCGGGTCTCGGGCAGGCGCTGGCCGCTGCCCTCGACCACGGGGTCTCCCGCATCGTCGTCGGCATCGGCTCGAGCGCCTCGACGGACGGCGGGATCGGGATGCTGTCGGCGCTGGGCGCGCGGTTCCTCGACTCCTCGGGGGCGCCCGTCGTGCACGGCGCCAGGGGGCTCGTCGACGTCGCCCGCGTCGATCTCAGCGGGCTGCGCGCCGCACCCGAGGTGCGGGTGCTCACCGACGTGACCAATCCGCTCACCGGCCCGCGCGGCGCCGCGGCCGTGTTCGGCCCGCAGAAGGGGCTGACCGCCTCCGATGTCCCGGTGGTCGACGCCGGGCTCGCCCGGCTGGCGGCGCTGCTCGATCTCGACCAGGAAGGAGACGCAGGGGGCCGGCGCCGCCGGCGGCACCGGCGGCGCCCTGGTGGCGTGGGGGGCGACGCTCGCCCCCGGTGCGGCCGAGGTCGCGCAGCTGATCGGCCTCGCCGAGGCGATCGCCGGCGCCGACGTGGTGATCACCGGCGAGGGCTCGTACGACGGGCAGTCCGGGGACGGCAAGGTGCCCTCGTTCATCGCCGCGCTGGCCGCGGAATCGGGCGCCGCGGCCCTGCTCGCCGCCGGCCGCATCACGGCGGATGCCGACGCCTCGCTGTTCACGGCATCCGCGTCGCTCACCGACCTCGCGGGGTCGTCCGATTCCGCGCTCGCAGAGCCCGCGCACTGGCTGCGCGAGGCCGGGGCGGCCCTCGCCCGCCGGGCGGGCTCGCGCTGAGGCCCCACGCGGGCGGCTGTCTCGACGACGTCGACGAGAAGCCGGCGGAAGCCGCAGAGCGGGTCTGCGTCCACAGCATCCGGTGATCCCCGCTCGGCGGGCGCGGGAGCGCTCAGCCGATGCGCGCGCGGTACTCCGAGGGCGTCTGGCCGGTCCAGCGGCGGAACGCGAGCGTGTAGCCGTTGGGGCTGAATCCCATCGCGCGCGCGACGCCGGCCACGGTCTCCCCGGCGCAGAGCAGATCGATCGACAGCTCGAGGCGGAACAGGGTGGTCCACTCGGAGTAGGTCGTCCCGGTCTCGGCGAGGAACGCGCGGCGGATCGTCGCCACCGAGGCGTGCAGCCGCGCCGACCATTCGGCGAGCGGGGGCACCACGGCCGGAGCGCGCCGGAGGTGCTCCATCACCGGTCGGGTGAGCGGTCCCTGCGGCATGCGCAGCGGATGCCGGAGCACGGGCGCCGTGTGCACCGCCGCGGCGATCCGCCGCTCGCGCTGCCGGTTGCGGTCGTCGTCGGTGTCCCGGGCCCAGGCGAGCAGCAGGACGCGCAGCTCGGCGTCGACGGGCACGAGGCGGGGCTGCTGCGGCAGATGCCGGTCGTCGAGGTCGACGGCCAGGGGCACGAGGTCGGCGGCGAACACGCCGGAGTGCAGCACGCGCGGCGGCACCCAGATGCCCGTGGCGGCGTCGAAGGGGCAGTCCCGGTCGTCGATCTGCAGCAGGCCGGAGCCGGTGATCGCGGTGACGAGCTGGCCGGTGGCGTGCAGGTGGGGCGGGTGGCCCCAGTGCTGCACGTCGTCGTCCTCGTCGAACGGGGACGCGGCGGCGGGCTCGGCGACGGCTGAGCGCTCCATGGGACTCCTCGAACTCTGAGTGGGACGACGGGTATTTAGGTAAGCCTACGCTCAATGTGTGCCCACCGACCGAGCCGGAGTCCCGTCCGGACCCACCGCCCTGGACGACCGGCTGCACGTCCTCGTGCGCACGCGCGGCCGCCGCCGGCTGCTCGGGCTGCTCGGACTGCTCGCCCTCACCGTCGTCGGGCTGATCCTGTCGCTCGCGCTCGGCGCACGGGACATCGCGCCGGGGACGGTCGTCGACATCCTGCGCGGCGCGCGCCCGGCCGGCGACTACGAGGCCCTCGTCGTGCTCACCGAGAGGATGCCGCGCACCCTCCTGGCGCTGCTGGTCGGCGCGTGCCTGGGGGCCTCGGGCGTGATCATGCAGGCGATCACCCGCAACCCGCTCGCCGACCCCGGCATCCTCGGCGTCGAGCTCGGAGCGGCCTTCGCGGTGCTGATCGGCATCCTGTTCTTCGGCGTGCGCGGGGCGTCCTCGTACTTCTGGTGGGCGCTGGCCGGGGCGGCGGTCACGGCGTGCGTCGTCCTCGCGATCTCCCGCCTGGCCGCCCTCGCGACCAGCGCGACGATCAGCCTCGTCATCGCCGGGGCCGCGATGTCGGCGATCCTCGGCTCGCTGATCACCCTGCTCATCGTGCGCGACACCGCGGTGTACGCGCACTACAACTACTGGTCGGTGGGTCAGCTGAACGGCCGGGCCGGCGTGATCGACGAGATCTGGCCCTTCGCCGTGATCGGCCTCGTGCTGGCGCTGCCGCTGGGCCGCGGTCTGAACGCCCTCGCCCTCGGGGAGGAGGTCGCCGAGAGCCTCGGCGTGGCCGCGGGCAGGACGCAGCTGTACGCCGCATCCGTGGCCGTGCTGCTGTGCGCCGTCGCGACCGCCGCCGTCGGACCCGTCGCGTTCGTGGGTCTTCTCGGCGCCCACACGGCGCGGCTCCTGGTCGGGGGAGACCACCGGTGGCTGCTGCCGTACGGGATCCTCTGCGGGGCCGTGCTGCTGCTCGTCGCCGACGTCGTGTGCCGCCTCGTGCCGGGCAACGGAGAGCTCCAGGTGGCGATAGCGACCGCCGTGATCGGCGCACCCGTCTTCGTGGCCCTCGCCCGGGGACGACGGGTGGTGCCCGCATGACCGATCTCCTCGTGGCCGCTCTCGGCCGCACCCGCCGCCGCGAGCGGCGCAGGGTGCTGACCGTGTGCCTCGCGCTGGGGCTCGCCCTCGTGGTGCTCGCCGCCTGCGAGATCCTCATCGCCGGATCCGCAGACATCCCGGTCGCCGAGCTGCTGCCCGCGGCGCTCGGACTCGGCGACGGGCTCGCCGCGTTCGTCGTCTTCGAGTCGCGGGTGCCGCGCGCGCTCGTCGCCGTGCTCTCCGGGGCGCTGTTCGGCGTCGCCGGCCACCTGTACCAGCGCCTCGTCGGCAACGTGCTGGCCACCCCCGACATCCTCGGCATCTCGGCCGGGGCGTCGGCAGCGGCCACCGCCGTGATCACGCTGGGGGTGACCGGGATCGGTGTGCAGGTCAGCGCCGTGCTCGGCGCGCTCGGCGTCGCCGTGCTGGTGTTCGTGCTCAGCTGGCGCAGCGGCGTCAGCACCTACCGCCTCGTGCTCGTCGGCATCGGCATCGGCGCCTGCGCGAGCGCGGTGACCACCTACCTGGTGACCCGGGCGGACGAGATGAGCGTCGAGCGCGCGCTGCGGTGGATGATCGGCTCCCTGGGCGGCGCCGACTGGGCAGGCGTGCACGTGCTGCTCGCCGCGCTCGTCGCAGGCGGCGTGCTTCTCGCAGGCATGAGCCGCGGCATCCGCACCTTCGCTCTCGGCGACGATCTCGCCGCCGGCCTGGGAACGCGGGTGCCGCGCCTGCGTCTCGGCGCCCTGCTGCTCGGCGCGGGCCTCGCGGCCGTCGCGACGAGCGTCACGGGACCCATCGGGTTCGTGGCGCTGGTGTCGGGGCCGCTGGCCACGCGTCTGGTCAAGAGCGCCGACTCGGCGCTCGCCTCCGGCCTCGTCGGAGCCGTGATCGTCCTGGCGTCCGATCTGATCGCCCAGACGGCGCCCTTCATCTCCCCGGTGCCGACCGGGAGCATCACCGCGGTGATCGGGGCTCCCGCCCTGATCTACCTGCTCGTCCGCGGGCGGCGCACCACATGACCGCAGCACCCCACCCCTCGCGGGGACGACACGCGTCCCCGCCGACTCCCAGGAGAGAACCATGAGAACCGTCCCCCGTCTGACCGCGGCCGCAGCCGCGGCGGTCGCCTTCGTCGCCGTGCTGTCCGGCTGCACGGCATCCGCCGACGCCGAGGCGTCGAGCGAGTGCGGAGTCTTCCCGTACACGCTGTCGCACGCCTTCGGCACCAGCGTCATCGACGAGGCGCCCGAGCGCGTCGCCGTCGTCACCGATGTGGACCTGGACATCGCCCTCGCCCTCGGCGTCGAGCCGGTGATCTACCCCGGCTACGAGCTCGGCGCATGGCAGGAGGAGGCGTTCGAGGAGCGCGGGCTCGACCTCGACAGCTACGACCCCGCCGACGGCATCGACTTCGAGGCCATCGCGGCGGCCGAGCCCGACGCGATCCTCGCCACGAGCGGATGGAGCCTCGACGAGGACTACGCGAAGCTGTCGGCCATCGCGCCGGTGATCGCGTACACCGCCGAGGACGGGCTGGATGCGATGACCTGGGCCGATCGCACCGCGCTCGCCGGGTGCGCGCTCGGGCTCGAGGACGAGGCGGATGCCGCGATCGCCGACGTGCGCGACGCCTTCGCCCAGGCCGCCGAGGCCAACCCGCAGTTCGCCGGCAAGACGATCACCTACGCCGTGATCCACCCCGACCAGATCACCTACTCCTCCTACGAGGGCAGCGACGTGTCGTTCTTCACCGACCTCGGGTTCACGCTGCCCGCGATCGCCTCCGAGTTCACCAGCGACACCTCGGGGCTCAGCAAGGAGAACGTCGACAAGCTCGAGGCCGACGTGCTCGTGATCGGCTACCCGTTCGGCGACGAGGGACTCCTCACCCGCGACGAGCTCGAGTCCGATCCGCTGTTCCAGAGCCTCGACGTCGTGAAGCGCGGGGCCTACGGCGTGATCGGCGACGACCTCGCCTCCCCGATCGCCTACCCGTCGCCGCTCGGACTGCCGTGGGCGCTCGAGCAGGTGCTGCCCGTGCTCGCCGCCGCCACCGACTGAGGAGGGCATCATGGCGCGCAGCATCCGCCCCTCCCGCATCGAGCCGATCACGCTCCGCGAGCTGTTGGTCATCGACGCGTTCGACATCTCCGCCAGCATGCGCCGGATCGTGCTCGGCGGACCCCAGCTGTCCGGCTTCCGCACCCCGGAGCATGAGCTGCCCCCGCTGGCGACCGCCGGCTTCGACGACGAGATCAAGGTCTTCTTCCCCGATCCGCTCACCGGCGAGCTGCACCTGCCGATCCAGCGGGACCGGGTCATCGAATGGCCGCGCGATCCGCGCCCCGTGGCGCGCACCTACACCGTGCGCTCCTTCGACGAGGAGCAGGGCCGGCTCGAGCTCGACTTCGTGCTGCACGGCACGGGCGTGGCGTCGACGTGGGCGCGCACCTGCGAGGTGGGCGACCGCATCCACATCGCCGGACCCAAGATGTCGCTGCTGCACCCCGTGGGCGCCGACTGGCTGCTGATCGCAGGCGACGACACGGCGATCCCCGCGATCGCGCGCTGGATGGACGAGCTGCCGGGGGATGCCGCAGGAGAGGCGTTCATCGAGGTGAGCGGGCCCGGCGACGAGCAGACCCTCGACGCCCCGGAGGGGGTGTCGATCACCTGGGTGCATCGAGGACCGGTCCCCGCGGGGACGACCACGCACCTCGCCGACGCCGTGCGCCAGGTGCGCTGGCGGGAGGGCGAGCCGTTCGCCTGGGTGGCGGGGGAGACGCTGTCGATCAAGCCGATCCGCCAGTGGCTGCGCGAGGAGCGGGGACTGCCGCCAGAGCGGGTGGAGGTCACCGGATACTGGCGCCGCACCGAGGTCGACGTGCTCGACGGCAGCGACGGGCTGCCCGATCCGGACAGCGAGGTCGATCTGATCGACCGCATGCACGAGCTCGTGGACCCGCTGCCCTCGCGCGCGATCAGGGTGGCTGCGACGCTCGGCATCGTCCCCCTGATCAGACATGGGGCGGCCACCGCCGCGCAGCTCGCGGCGGCGACGGGAGCGGATGCCGGCGGGCTGGGCAAGCTGCTGCGCTACCTGTCGACCATCGAGGTGCTCGAGGACCGCGGCGCGGAAGGCTACGCGGTGACCCGCTTCGGCGCGGTGCTCGACGACGAGGAGGCGACGTCGGAGCTCGACCTGCGGCATCCGGTGGCAGGACTCGTGCGCGTCTTCGACGGGCTCCTGGACGCGGTCGAGACCGGGGCTCCGGTCGCGGAGCGCACGATCGGCGGGAGCGTCGACCGGCTCGCGGACGCCTCCACGAAGTTCGCGGCGGGGATCGAGGACGCCGCGGCCGCCCAGCTGGACTGGCTGCGCCCCGCCTTCGCCCGCGAGTACTCCTTCGCGCCGGGAGAGCGCGTCGTCGCCGGGGGCGCCGGGGCGGGTGCGCTGCTCGCGGACGCGCTCTGCGCCGACGACGCTCCGACGGTCGAGCTGATCGTGCGGCCCTCGCGGGCCGACGGCGCGCTGGACGGGATGCCTGCCGCGGTCCGCCCGCGGGTGCGCGTGCACCACGGCACGGTCCTCGACGGGTGGCCGGAGGCGGACACCGTCGTCCTCGGCGGGGCGCTCGCGACCCTGCCGGACGCGGAGGCCGTCGCCGCTCTGCGGTGCGCGCACGCGGCGACCGCGCCGGGCGGGCGGATGCTGGTCGTGGAGCACCTGCTCGTCCCCGAGGAGATCGACGACCACGACGCCGCGGAGGACCTGCAGCTGTTCTGCCTGCACGGCTCGGGGTTCCGCACGCGCGATGAGCTGCTGGGGCTCATCGCCGCGGCGGGCCTCGTCGTCGCCCGGGAGCGGACGATCGGCTGGGGGGAGCCGGTCTTCGAGATCGCCGGGTGACGGCGAGGCGTGGTCTCAGCCGCCGAGCGCGGCTGAGACCACGGCCCGGGCCTCGTCCTGCACCTCGGCGAGGTGCTCGGGGCCGAGCAGGCTCTCGGCGTACAGCTTGTAGACGTCCTCCGTGCCGGACGGACGCGCGGCGAACCAGGCGTGCTCGGTCTGCACCTTGAGGCCGCCGATCGCCGCGCCGTTGCCCGGAGCGTGCGACAGCTTCGCGGTGATCGGCTCCCCGGCCAGGGTCGAGGCGGTGACGGCCTCGGGGGCGAGCTTCGACAGCGCCGCCTTCTGCTCGGGCGAGGCGGGGGCGTCCACGCGCTGGTAGGCGGATGCTCCGAACGCCTCCTCCAGCTCGCGGTAGCGCTCGGACGGGGTCTTGCCGGTCACGGCGATGATCTCGGCCGCGAGCAGGCACAGCAGGATGCCGTCCTTGTCGGTCGACCACACCGATCCGTCCTTGCGGAGGAACGAGGCGCCGGCGGATTCCTCGCCGCCGAAGGCGACGGATCCGTCGAGCAGACCAGGCACGAACCACTTGAACCCGACGGGGACCTCGAGCAGGCGCCGGCCCAGCGACTCGGCGACCCGGTCGATGATCATCGACGAGACCAGCGTCTTGCCGATCGCGGCGTCGCGGGGCCATTCGGTGCGGTGCGAGAACAGGTAGTCGATCGCGACGGCGAGGTAGTGGTTGGGGTTCATCAGCCCGGCATCCGGCGTCACGATGCCGTGGCGGTCGGCATCCGCGTCGTTGCCGGTGAGCACGTCGTAGTCGCCCTTCTTGGCGACCAGCGAGGCCATCGCGCTCGGCGACGACGGGTCCATGCGGATCTTCTCGTCCCAGTCCAGGGTCATGAAGCGCCAGGTGGGGTCGACCTCGGGGTTCACGACCGTGAGGTCGAGGCCGTAGACCTCGCCGATCAGCGCCCAGTACTCCACGGATGCTCCGCCCAGCGGGTCCGCGCCGATGCGCACCCCGGCGCTGCGGATCGCATCGACGTCGATGATCGAGGAGAGGTCGCGCACGTAGGCGTCGCGGAAGTCGTAGTCGCCGATCGTCTCGGCGTCGATGTCGGCGTACCGCACCCGCTTGACGCCCTCCAGGCCGTTGGCGATCAGCTCGTTCGCCCGGTCGGCGATCCAGCCGGTGGCGTCGGTGTCGGCGGGGCCGCCGTGCGGCGGGTTGTACTTGAAGCCGCCGTCGCGCGGGGGGTTGTGGCTCGGGGTGACGACGATGCCGTCGGCGCGGCCCGCGTCGTCCGCCGCCCCCTGAGCCTGTCGAAGGGCGCGGTTGTAGGTGAGGATGGCGTGGCTGAGCGCCGGGGTCGGCACCCAGGAGTCGCGGGAGTCGACGCGCACGTCGACGCCGTTCGCGACGAGCACCTCGACGGCGCTGCGCTCGGCGGGACGCGACAGGGCGTGCGTATCGCGGCCGAGGAACAGCGGACCGGCGATGCCCTGGCTGTTCCGGTAGTCGACGATCGCCTGGGTCGTCGCGAGGATGTGGTTCTCGTTGAAGCTGTTCGACAGCGACGAGCCGCGATGACCGCTGGTGCCGAACACGACCCGCTCGGAGGGGGTGTCGGGATTCGGCTGGCGATCGTAGTAGGCGGCGATCAGCTCGTCGACGTCGATGAGGTCAGTGTCCTCCGCGGGGAGGCCGGCACGGCTCGTCATGCAGACAGTCTGCCCCCTGTCGCCCGTGAGCGCACCTTCTGACGGGGAGGGCTAAGGTGAAACGCGTGACCGAACGCCGCACGTACAGCTATCTGGGACCCGCAGGGACGTTCACCGAAGCGGCGCTCGATCAGGTTCCCGAGGCCAGAGGCCAGAACTGGCGTGCGGTGCACAACGTCGGCGAGGCGCTCGACGACGTGCTCTCGGGTGTCTCGCACGCGGCGATGATCGCGATCGAGAACTCGATCGAGGGCGGGGTGTCCACCACCCAGGACGCGCTGGCGACGCTGCCGGGGCTGCGGATCGTCGGCGAGTACCTCGTGCAGGTGAACTTCGTGCTGGTCGCCCCGCGCGGCACCCGCATCGAGGACGTCCAGGTCATCGCGGCGCACCCGGTGGCCTATGCGCAGTGCCACGGCTGGCTCGGCGCCCACCTGCCGCAGCACTCGCACGTCCCCGCCGCCTCGAACGTCGCCTCGGCCATCGGGGTGCTCGACGGGACCCTCCCGGCGCAGGCCGCGATCGCGCCCCCCGGCATCGTCAGGCACTACGACGTCGACGTGCTCGCCGAGGACATCGGCGACAACAAGCAGGCCGTCACCCGCTTCGTGCTCGTCACCCGCACCACGCGCTCGCCCGAGCCGACCGGCGCCGACAAGACCTCGCTCATCGTCGAGCTGCCGCACGACCACCCCGGATCCCTCCTCGAGATGCTCGAGCAGTTCTCCACCCGCGGCATCAACCTGTCGCTGATCGAGTCGCGTCCGATCGGGGACGAGCTCGGCCGGTACCGGTTCGTGATCGACGCCGACGGGCACGTCAACCACGAGCGCATGGCCGACGCGCTGCTCGGCATCCGCCGCTTCAGCCCGCGCGTGGTCTTCCTCGGGTCGTACCCGCGCGCCGACCGGCAGATCGTGCAGTACCCGGAGCGCTACGAGGACGAGGTCTTCGTCGAGGCGCGCGACTGGCTGCGCGGCATCCTCTCCGGCGAACCCGAGTCCTGACCCCCGCGCTCCTTTCCATCCCGACGTCCCGCCTCGCCACAAGGTCTCGTCTCGCCCCGCCGTCTCGTTTCGCCCCGAGGCCCCGCCCCGGTTGGTCGCGTCGTCCCGTCTCGTCTCGACGTCCCGTCTCGCCCCTAGACCCGTCCCGGTTGGTCGCGCCTCCTGCCACTCGCCTCGTCCCGCCCCGCCTGGCCACCCAGCCTCGGTGCGAGGTCAAAGGTGCATCGGAGGTCAATAGGCATTGGAAACGGGCGTGGGGGATGCTGGATTGACCTCGCACCGGGGTGGGGCTGCGTATGGGGCGCGGGAGACGGGCTCCGACGGATCACCGAGAGGAGATCGCCAGGCGGACGTGACGCAGCAGCGCCGCACCGTGCTCACGAAGATCGAGTTCGGTCACGCGGATCACGATCCATCCGAGGCCTTCGAGCTCACGCTGGCGCTGGATGTCCTTTCGCCACTGCTTCTGGCTCCTGCGGTGGCCGTCGCCCTCGTACTCGATCGCGATCTTGAGTTCGGGGTACGCGAGGTCGACACGGGCGACGAACCGGCCACGGTCCCGGACGACGTGCTGCACCGCCGGCTCGGGCATGCCGTGCGAGACGAGCAACAGGCGCGTTTCGGTCTCCTTGGGAGATTCGACCCGCTCGCGAGCGCGTGTCAGAGCCTTGCGCACACGTCCGCATCCGTGGAAGCGACCCCACTCGCCGAGTCTGCGCTCGATCTCGGCGCGTGTGTGCAACGGACGGCTCGGAAGCAGGCTGGGGTAGCTCGACGCCCTGGTGAGCAGGGCGTCGAGCACGACGACGATCTGCTCCTCGGTGAGGTCGCGCGCGGCGATGAACAAAGCGGATATCGGGTCTGTGGTCGGAATGTCTCCGACCTTCCACCTCCGAACGAGGCCGCGTGCGACGCGGAGCGACTTCACTCCACACGTGCGCGGGCGTACGGCATCCGTCGGAACCACCACCACGATGTCATCGACGAGCGTCCAGGCGGGGGGACCCGGGTACCGCCACACATGGAGCGCGGTGATCCCGCCGATCAGCTGTTCTGGTCCGAGACGTGCAGCGAGCGCCCGTACACGCCGCAGCGGAGTGTCAGGGGCGGACGTCGCCCTGACGCCGTGGAAGGGACGGACCAGGTCGCGTGCCGACGTGCGCCCGCGACCCACGCCGGTCGCGCGGGCGTCGGCCACAGTGAAGTGTGCGCCCAGTGACGCATCGAGAGGAACACGGTGTCTCATCGTCACAGGATGCGCGGATGCCGTATCCGATGGGCGCCGCGGATGCCGTGATCCCCGGCAACTGTGGACAACTCACGCCTGTGGAAAACTCACGCGTGTCGACAACTCACGCTCGTGTTCCGCTCACCCGTCGTGTTCTGCTCACGCGCGCTCTGCTCACGCGCGCTCTGCATAGTGCGAGGTCAAAAAGACACCGGATCGCCGGTGTAGGGATGCGCTTTTGACCCCGCATCTCCTGGGGGACGAGACGGGAGCGCGTGCTCAGTGCTCGCGGAACATCGGCCAGGCGCTGCCCGGCGTCATCCGCGAGTACAGCGCGCCCTTCGCCGCCTCCAGGCTGGGCAGCGTCCCCGCCGCGGCGTCGGCGCCCGCCATCACGACGGTGTACCCCTCGTCGTCGTGGCGGATGCTGCCGACGACGCCGTTCGAACCGTAGGCGACCCAGAGTGCGCGGGTCTTCGTCGTGCTCATCATCGAACCCCTTCCGATGATCCAGACGCTACGCCACCCGCGCGCGAAAGGCCAGGGGTCGCGGGTCAGATCGAGGCGGCGACGAGCTCGAGGGTCTGCGCGCGCCCGGGGGCGGCGTCGCGGGGCTCCGACTCGTAGGCGCCGGCCACGGGCGAGAGCATGACCTCGTCCACCCCGTGGGCTGCGGCGAAGTCGCGCACCTCGGCGGCCACCGACTCCCCGGTGCCGACGAACCAGCGCGAGCGCGCCGCAGCGACGACCTGGTCGGTCGCGGCATCCGTGGGGGCGGCCTGCGCCTGCTCGACCGTCTCCAGGGCGACGAGCGGCTGGTTCAGCCGCAGCCTCGCCATCATGCGCAGCTGCGGCAGGGCGCGGGCCTCCGCCTCCTCCTGCGTGGGCGCGGCGACCGCGTTCACGGTGAGGAAGGTCCGCGGCTCCGGATGCTCCTCGCTCGGCTGGTAGCCGCTGCGGTACAGGTCGAGGGCGCGGTCGAGGCCCTGTCCGGAGAAGTGGTTGGCGAAGACGTAGGGCAGACCGTGGGACGCCGCCAGCTGCGCCGAGTAGTCGCTGGATCCGAGCAGCCACACCTCGGGGACCCCCGTCGCGGCGGGCGTCGCGCGCACCGTGTACTCGCCGCCCGAGGTGAAGCGCACGGTGGCGCCCTCCCCGCCGAGCAGGGCGCCGATGTCCTGCACATGCCGCGGGAACTGCTCGACGTCGCTGGTCGTGCCGGAGCCGCGCAGCAGCTGCGTGATCACCGGGTCGCTGCCGGGGGCGCGGCCGAGGCCGAGGTCGATGCGCCCGGGGGCGATGGCCTCGAGCGCGGCGAACTGCTCGGCGACGATGAGCGGGGCGTGATTGGGCAGCATGACGCCGCCGGAGCCCAGGCGGATGCTCGCGGTGCGGGTCGCGGCGGCGGCGATCAGCACGGGGGGAGAGGTCGACGCCACGGCGGGCATGTTGTGGTGCTCGGCGAACCAGTACCGGCGGTAGCCCAGCCGGTCGGCGGTCTGCGCGAGGCTCAGCGAGGCGGAGACCGCCTCGGCGCTGGTCTGCCCGGTGCGCACCGGGACGAGGTCGAGGACGGAGAGCGAGGTGGAGGTCATCTCCAATGGCAACGGCGGGGGAGGGCGGGGAATTCCCCGCCCTCCCTGTTCTCCGGAGGCGGCATCCGATCAGGCGTGCGCCGGTTCGCGCGGGGCGAAGGCGTCGGCCAGCGCCTGACGGGCGAGCCGGTACCGGATGTGCCAGGCGGCGCTGTAGCTCTGCTCGGGGAGCGATTCGAGCGCGGCCCTGTCATCGGCGGGGAGCCCTTCGCGGGCGGCTTCGCGCAGGAGGTCGTCACGCAGGGCCGGGTACTCCATGCCGGCGAGGAAGCGCTCGAGTGCGGGTGAGTGCGCCATGGTGATCTTCCTTTCCGTGAGCGGGTCCGGCTCCGTCGTGGGCGACGGCGGAGCCCGAGGGGCGGGCCGGGCGGGTGCCCGGCCCGCGTCGGTCAGGCGTCGATCGACCGGCGTCGGTCGGCGGATTCGACCTCGATCCGGCGCGGCTTGGCGCGCTCGCTGACCGGGATGATCACCGACAGCACGCCGCCCTCGTACGAGGCGCTGATGCCGTCGAGGTCGACGCCGTCGCCGAGCGTGAACTGCCGCAGGAACTGGCCCGCGCCGCGTTCGCGCGCGAGCCAGCGGACGCCCTCGCGGGTGTCCGCCGTGCGCTGCGCGCGGATCGTGAGCTGCGAGCCGTCGAGGTCGACGTCGACCGAGCCGGGGTCGACCCCCGGAAGGTCGGCGTGCAGGACGTACCGATCCCCGTCGCGGAACAGGTCCACCGGCATGAGCCGGGGTGCGCGAACGGAGTCCAGCACGCTCGCGGCGAAGCGATCGAGCTGACTGAACGGGTCGAATGACAGTGCCATGAGTGTCTCCTTTCGTGCGTGCCCTCTCGGGCGTGGTCCCACGAGATATCTGCATCTCGTGATGTAGGTTTGTTATAGAACAAGAACGCAATCGAATGCAACTGTTGAAGAAGGAAATCTTTCGCATGACCGAGCGCGACTCCCAGACCCCCGTCTACGGCATCGCCGTCGCCGCGCAGCTGAGCGGCGTGCCCGAGGCGAGCCTGCGCCTGTTCGAGGCGAGGGGGCTGCTCACGCCCGCGCGCAGCGACGGCGGCACCCGCCGGTACAGCGACGACGATCTCGCGCGGCTGCGCCGAGTGACCGACCTTCGCGACGAGGGCGTCAACATCGCCGGCATCCGTCGCGTGCTCGACCTCGAGGACGAGAACGCGACGCTCCGCGAGCAGGCGGGGCCGGACGGCGCCGAGGGGCTTGACCGCGGATCCCCGCGGGCGTAGTCCGGAGGGCATGGAGAGATTCGCCGACCGCCGGGACGCGGGGCGGATGCTGGCGGCGCGCCTGCTCGCCGATCCGCCGCGGATGCCCGTGGTCCTTGGTCTGCCGCGCGGGGGCGTCCCCGTCGCGGCGGAGGTCGCGGCCGCGCTCGGGGCTCCGCTGGACGTGCTCGTGGTGCGCAAGCTGGGCGTGCCGTGGCACGAGGAGGTGGCGATGGGAGCCGTGGGCGAGGACGGCGCCCGAGTGCTCAACGACGGCGTGATCGCCGCGGCCGGCGTCTGTGTGGCGGAGGTCGCGCGGGTCGAGCGCCGCGAGAGGGCGGAGGTCGAGCAGCGGATCGCCCGTTTCCGCGAGGGGCGCACGGCCCTGCCCCTGCGCGGACGGACCGCCGTGCTCGTCGACGACGGCATCGCCACCGGGGCGACGGCCCGCGCCGCGTGTGCGATCGCGCGGGCGCGGGGCGCGGCATCCGTTCTCGTCGCCGTCCCCGTGGCCGCCCCCGACGCGCTGGCCTCCCTGGACGAGGCCGACGGCGTCGTCTGCCTGCGCGCTCCGCAGGGCTTCTCTGCGGTGGGGATGCACTACCTCGACTTCCGCCAGGTGGACGACGGCGAGGTCGTGGATCTGCTGCGCGCGTCCCGCTGAGTCGCCGTGTCCCAGTACCGTGGGGGCATGGATGCGGAGCTCTTCTACATACTGGTCGGCAGCGTCGTCGTCGCGGCGATCTCGCGCTGGCGCGGGTGGCCGGCGCCGCTCGTCGTCACGGTCGTGGCGCTCGCGGCATCCTTCCTCCCCTTCGTGCCCGATCTCGACATCGACGGCCACGTGCTGCTCAACCTCGTGCTGCCCCCGCTGCTGTACTCCGCGGCGCTCGACGTCTCGTTCGTCGGATTCAAGCGCAGCCTGCCGCAGATCCAGCGGCTCGGCATCTGGCTGGTGCTGCTGACGACGCTCGCGGTCGGCCTGGTGGCCTGGCTGATCCTGCCGTCGCTGACCCTGCCGGGCGCCCTGCTGCTCGGCGCGATCGTCGCGCCGCCCGACGCCGTCTCGGCCGCCGCGATCGGCCGCAAGCTCGGGCTTCCCCGGCGCATCATGAACGTGCTCTCCGGGGAGAGCCTCATCAACGACGCCACCTCGCTGACCCTGTACCGCGTGTTCGCGCTGATCCTCGCCGGCACCACCGTCACGATCGCGAGCGGCGTCTGGCAGTTCGTGCTGGCGGTCGTCATCGGCGTCGCGATCGGTCTCGTGTTCGGCATCGTGCTGCACCAGCTGCGGATGCGCATCGGCGACGCCGTGGTGATCGGGACCTTCGGCCTGCTCGCCCCCTTCGGCGCGTACGCGATCGCCGAGCATCTGGGCGGATCGGGCGTGCTCGCGGTGGTCGCGATGGGCATCTACGTGGGCTTCAACTCGCCGCGCACCGACTACACCACCCGCCAGCAGGAGAAGCCGCTGTGGTCGTCGGCGGACCTGCTCCTGGAGAGCTTCGTGTTCGCCTACATCGGCCTGCAGTTCCCGCGCGTGCTCAGCGATCTCGGCAGCGAGTCGGTGGGGCAGATCCTGTGGCTGGCGGGCGCGGTGCTCCTGGTCGTGCTGCTCGTGCGTCCGCTCTACGTCTATCCCGCGAACGCGTGGGCCAACCGCATGGACCGCAAGCGTCTCGCGCGATGGGATCGCAGCGTCGAGTCGGGGGAGTTCGACAAGAGGCGGAGCCGGTCGAGGCGATGGCGCGACGAGGACGCCGCAGAGCTGCGCACCCGCATCGTCAGGGAGCGGATGTCGGGCCTTCAGCTCACCCGGAAGGACAACGCCGTCATCTCCTGGGCGGGCATGCGCGGCGTGGTCACGCTGGCCACGGCGCTCGCCGCAGCCGACCTCGCGACGCTCGGCACCGAGGCCTCGCATGCGATCGTCGTGGTCGCGTTCATCGTCACCGTCGGCACGCTCCTGCTGCAGGGGCTGACCCTGCCGGCGCTGATCACGCGGCTCGGCATCGCGAGCGACAGCGAGCGCGAGGAGGACGCCGCCGCCCTCGCCGCCGTGCAGGCGAAGACGAGGGAGGCGGGCAAGGAGTTCCTCGCGGCGAAGCGGGCGGAGTGGGAGTCGACGCACGGAAAGCTCGACCTCAGCGTGTTCGACGCCTTCGCCAAGCGGATGAACAGGGTCGAGAAGGACGCCGACGAGGCCCAGCAGGTGGAGGATGCCGTCGCCAGGCCGTCGTACGAGGAGCTCGTCGCGCTGTCGCGCGGGTGGCTGCAGGTGCGACGCGAGATCGTGCTCGCCGAGCGCGACGCCGGCAACCTCGACGAGGAGGTCATGCGCGAGCTGCTCGCGGCCATGGACGCCGAGGAGCTCGCCCTGGACACGCGCGGGGCCATGCGTCAGGAGCGGTAGTCGGCATCCGCTCTGCCTGGCTGGTGTCAGTCGGCATCCGCTCTGGGTCGCGGGTGTCAGTCGTTCCGGCTTCGGGGCAGTCGGGGCCCGCATCCGCGCCACCCGCACGCAAAGAGCTCGGGGTATCCGCGGAGGTGCACGAAAGCGCCCCGCCCGGGATCTGCGGTCCTGGGCGGGGCGCTCACGATGCGAGGGGGATCAGCGCGAGACGGTCTCCTTGTCGGTATCCGCCTCGGGGGCCTCGGGCGCATCGTCGCCGGAGTCGTCCGCGAAGGGCAGGCCCTCGCGCGGCGCGTTGTAGAGGTCCTCGTCGAGGATGCCCTCGCGCTTGGCGACGATCGTCGGGACGAGCGCCTGCCCCGCGACGTTGACCGCCGTGCGGCCCATGTCGAGGATCGGGTCGATCGCGATGAGCAGGCCGACGCCCGCGAGCGGAAGGCCCAGCGTCGAGAGCGTGAGGGTGAGCATGACGATCGCCCCCGTGGTGCCCGCGGTCGCGGCGGAGCCGACGACCGAGACCACGACGATCATCAGGTACTGCCACCACTCGAGGGTGATCCCGAAGAACTGGGCGACGAAGATCGCGGCGATGGCGGGGTAGATGGCGGCGCAGCCGTCCATCTTGGTGGTCGCGCCCAGCGGCACGGCGAACGAGGCGTACGAGCGGGGCACGCCGAGGTTGCGCTCGGTGACGCGCTCGGTGAGCGGCAGCGTGCCGATCGAGGAGCGGCTCACGAAGGCCAGCTGCACGGCGGGCCACACGCCCGAGAAGTACTGCGCGATCGACAGGCCGTTGCTCTTGATGAGGATCGGGTAGACCACGAAGAGCACGAGGGCCAGGCCGATGTAGATCGCGATCGCGAACCAGCCCAGCGAGGCGAGCTTCTCCCAGCCGTACTTGACGACGGCGGCGCCGATGAGGCCGAAGGTGCCGATCGGGGCGATGCGGATGATCCACCACAGCACGCGCTGGATGACCTTGAGCAGCGACTCGGTGAACGCGAGGAACGGCTCCGCCTTCTTGCCGGCCTTGAGCGCGGCGATGCCGACGGCCACGGCCACGACGATGATCTGCAGCACGTTGAAGCCCACGCTGGAGGTCGCGCCTCCGGTCTCGGCGTCGACCGAGGTGCTCACGGTCAGGCCGAGGAAGTTCTGCGGGATGAGGCCGGTGAGGAAGTTCCACCAGGTGCCGACCGTGTACGGGTCGCCCTCCTGCAGGCCCTCGCCGGCGCGGGAGCCGGGCTGGATGATCAGACCCAGGCCGATGCCGATGACGACGGCGATGAACGCGGTGTACGCGAACCAGAGCAGGGTCTGGCCGGCGAGGCGCGCGGCGTTCTGCACGCGGCGCAGGTTCGAGATGCTCGCGACGATCGCGGTGAAGATCAGCGGGATCACCGCGGCGCGCAGCAGCGTGACGTACGAGCCGCCGATCGTGTCGAGGGTCGCCGACAGGGCGTTCGGCGCATCGGCCGTCGCGCCGGCGCCGCGAGCGACGATCCCGGCGACGACGCCGAGGACGAGGGCGGCGATGATCTGGAAGCCGAACGAGGTCAGCAGCTTGCGGACGGGTCCGCGGGTGTCAGGCGCCTTGGCGGCGCGAGAGGTAGTGCTCATAGCAGGGGAGAACTCCAGGAAATGCGGCGTGCCGAATGCACGCGGGATGGGTCAACGCTACGTCCGGCTGTGAATCCCCTGGACGGAGATGACGAAGGATGACGGATGCCGGGGCATCCGTCATCCTCCTGGTCCGGATGTGCTATGCGGCGCACTCGGTGGCGTTGTCCACGAGGATCTGCTTGGTCAGGCTGGCGTCTTCGGTGCTCGACGCCTTGTCCTCGCCGTTCGCGATGTAGGTGAGCGTCTCGTTGCTGAGGTCGGAGTCGACCAGGTAGCCGGCGTAGCAGTCGGCGGCGCTCTCCGGAAGCGTGTCGGCCATGCCGGCGTCTTCGAAGTACTTCGTGAGACCGTCCGACACCTGGTCGGCGGTCGGGCGGTTCGCGCCGCAGGCGGCGAGCGAGAGGGTGAGGGCCGCGACGGGGACGGCCATCAGCAGGCGGGCGGGTGTGCGCAGTTTCCGGTCGATGTTCATGTCCTCCACGCTACGCCGCGCACAGGAAACGGATAGGTGTGCAGCATGGGCAGAAGTGCCCATGCTGCCGCGTGCCCGGGCTGTGACACGATGAGGGGGTGTTCATGGTGACGACGAACGACATCCCCGGCTACCGGATCACCCAGGTGCTCGGGGAGGTCATGGGGCTCACCGTGCGCTCCACCGACTTCGGGCAGGGCTTCACCGCGAGCTTCCGCGCGCTCGGCGGCGGCGAGATCCCCGAGTACACGCAGATGATGTACGAGAGCCGGCAGGTCGTGATGGGCCGCATGTGGGCCGAGGCGCAGCAGCGCGGAGCCAACGCCATCGTCGCGATGCGATTCGACGCCGGCTCCATCGGGAACTTCAGCGAGATCTGTGCATACGGGACCGCCGTCGTGGTGGAGCCGGTGGGAGCGCCCTCGGCCTGAGACCGGGCGGGGCGGGACGACCGGGCCGAAGCGGTGTCAGTCGTTCGCGGCGGGGCCGAAGCGCCTAAGGCCGGGGAGGCGGGCGAATCCGCGGTCGCGCGTGGCCAGATGGGCGCCGTCGGCGTGCTCGGGAGAGTCGGTGCGGAACGCGTAGACGAGGATGTCGACATCGGGGACGAGCGCGCCGGGTCGCTTCGGAGTGAAGGTCGGAAGCTCCGCGGTCGGGCGGGGGACGTCCTTGCGTTCGAGGTGTGCGCGCAGCGCCTCTTCGAGGAAGCTCGTGAAGGTCCGGCCTTATGACCGGGCGCGTGATTTCACCTCCGCGAACAGGCGTCGGAGAGGTTGAGGGTGGTGCGCAGGCAGATCAGCATATGCCGAGATGCAGACATCTGACAGTGATGTCGGTCAGCCCGCGCGGCGACGGCCGTCCGTGAGCGGTGTCGCGAAGTCGGCGGAGGAGACCTCGTCGATGAACGCCCCCGGCGTCGCATGCAGAGCCTCCGAGATGCGCACGAGGGTCAGGATGCTGAGCATCGAGCGCCCGGACTCGTAGCTGCGGATGTTCGACGAATCGATCCCGCTGAGCACCGCCAGCTGGTCCTGCGTGAGTCCCTTGCTCTTGCGCTCCGCGGCGATTCGGCTGCCGATGAGCGCAGCGGCGGCGGAGGGGGTTCGGGGCACCCGACAAGCCTGATAGCGCCCGGTGATTCACGCCAGGGCGTATGTCCCCGGGTACTTGTACGCATATGGTGTGAAAGAGAGTGCGGATGCTGCCGCCGAGCGGAAGATCGTGGCGGAGCCGAGGGCGCCGGTGTGCCGGGGTATTCCGTGGGCAAGTGTTGCTCTCCCCGGGGCGGAATAGATGACAGATTCGAATATCGGAGGCTGATGCCATCATGAAGTATGGCAGTTTTCACCGATGTCGCATCGCTGATCCCCACGTTGGGTGAGCGGCTCGACAGCGGTGCGCAGCTCGCTGAGGCGACGGCTCTCATGGTCGAGATGACGGATGCCGAGATCGTCACGATCCTTCGCGGCTCTGCCGAAGTCACGCGATTGGCCGACCAGATCCGCGTGGTCGCCGCCGGCGTCATCGCCGAGCGCTCGACCCGTGCGGCCGGCCATGCGGGGCTCGCGCAATCGCACGGGCACCGGACGCCCGCCGCGTTCGTGCAAGAGGTCAGCGGATCGACCAAGGGCGAAGCGGCGCGAGACATCCGGGTGGGCCAGGCGCTTCTCGACGACGAGAGCGAATCGGATGCCGATGCGCAGCCGCAGGCCGGCTCCGGCTCCGATGCGGGGACCGCTGCAGGCGGACCCCTTCCGATGGACTGGCGGGAGCCGTTGCGGAGGGCGCTGAGTGACGGCGCCCTGACCTCGGCGCAGTTCGACGCCATCGGGCGAGGTCTGGGAGAGCCTCCGGTGCCGGCGGCGGTCGATCCTGGGCTGCCGGAGAACCCCGCGTCGTCCGAAGAGCCGGCCATGTCGGAGGACGAGATCGCGGCGATCGGCCGCGCGGTGCGCGAGGCGTGGCGCCTTGCGGCAGAGCAGCTCGTCGCAGAGGCGCGGGAGCGCACGGTCGAAGAGCTCGCCGCCGCGGCGCGGACGATCCGCGACATGCTCGACCCCGAAGGCGCCGAGGTGCGATTCCTCGCGCGGCACGAGAAGCGCGCTTTCCGCACCTGGCGGGACGCCGACGGGGTGCTTCGTGCCAGCATCGTGTTCGACACGGAAGGGGAGGCCTTCCTCACGACCGTGTACGACGCGGCCCTTCGCCCGCGGCGGGGCGGTCCGCGGTTCGTCGACTCCGATGACGTCGCGCAGGCGAAGGCATTCGCCGATGACCCGCGGAGCAACGACCAGCTGGCCTACGACCTGCTCATGGACCTGCTCCGCAGCGGAGTGCTGGCCGATGTGCAGAGCGTGTTCGGCGCCCGCCAGGCCGGAGTGCGGCTCGTGCACGTGCGCGACGGCGCGGGCGACGGTGCAGCCCCGGTCGCGTACACCGAAGACCGCCTCATCGCCTTTCCTGCCGGTGCCGTAGAGCAGCGCCTGTGCGAGAGCGGGGTCATCGCGGTGACCGTCGACTCCTGCGGCAATCCGCTCGACGTCGGCAGGGAGCGGCGTCTGTTCACGCCGCGCCAGCGCATCGGCCTCGCCCTCAGAGACGGCGGATGCCGGTGGCGAGGCTGCGACAGGCCGGCCTCGTACTGCGAGGCGCACCATATCGACGAATGGCAGGCCGACGCCGGACGCACCGACATCGACCGCGGCATCCTGCTGTGCCGCTTCCATCACATGCAGCTGCATCACGGCGGGTGGCGGATCACCCGCGACGGCACCGGCGACTTCGTCCTCCACCATCGCGACGGTGAGCGATTCGTCCTCGAACGTCGAGCCGTGCTGACCTACGCGTGGGCGGGCATCGATCCGCCGCCGAAGAGATTCAGGGCGGCCGCGTGAGGGGGAGCGCGACAAGTGAAGGGGTAGCGCGACGAGTCGTCGACGGCGACAGGGGGAATGCGGTGCGTCATCGACGTGCAGCCATCCAGGCCGCACGGGCGGGCGGCCCACCGCGGGGCGGGCGGGCCACCGACAGGCGCGACGGGGACAGGGCGGGCGTGCCGCTGCGCGGAGCGTGAAGGACGCCGGCTGGGGCGCGAGCCGGACGGGCGAGCCGTCAACCGCACGTGTTCCCCGCCGCGACCGGTCATCCCGGTCATCCGCCGACGCACGGCTATGCCCACGGCGAACACGGGCATACAGCATCCGCCCGGTGGTTACTCTCGATGTATCAGCGCTTCGACCCTCTGCATCTCGGCACCGGGAACACGAGGAACGAACCAAGGAGTCAACAATGTTCGAGAGATTCACGGACCGAGCCCGTCGAGTGGTCGTCCTCGCCCAGGAAGAGGCGAAGATGCTCAACCACAACTACATCGGCACCGAGCACATCCTGCTCGGCCTCATCCACGAGGGCGAGGGCGTCGCCGCCAAGGCGCTCGAGAGTCTCGGCATCTCCCTTGACGCCGTCCGCGAGCAGGTCCAGGACATCATCGGCCAGGGTCAGCAGCAGCCGACCGGCCACATCCCCTTCACGCCGCGCGCCAAGAAGGTGCTCGAGCTCAGCCTCCGCGAGGCCCTCCAGCTCGGCCACAACTACATCGGCACCGAGCACATCCTGCTCGGCCTCATCCGCGAGGGCGAGGGCGTCGCCGCTCAGGTGCTCGTCAAGCTGGGCGCCGACCTCAACAAGGTGCGTCAGCAGGTCATCCAGCTGCTCTCCGGCGCCCCGGGCCGCGAGCCCGCCGCCGTCGGCGCGCAGACCAACGACTCGCAGGCCAGCGCCCAGGGCGGATCGGCGGTGCTCGACCAGTTCGGGCGCAACCTCACCCAGGCGGCCCGCGACAACAAGCTCGACCCGGTCATCGGGCGCGAGAAGGAGGCGGAGCGGGTCATGCAGATCCTCTCCCGCCGTTCCAAGAACAACCCCGTCCTGATCGGCGAGCCCGGCGTCGGCAAGACCGCCGTCGTCGAGGGCCTCGCCCAGGCGATCGTCAAGGGCGACGTGCCCGAGACGCTGAAGGACAAGCAGCTCTACTCGCTCGACCTCGGCTCGCTCATCGCCGGCTCCCGCTACCGCGGAGACTTCGAGGAGCGCCTGAAGAAGGTCACCAAGGAGATCCGCACCCGCGGCGACATCATCGTCTTCATCGACGAGATCCACACCCTCGTGGGTGCGGGCGCCGCCGAGGGCGCGATCGACGCCGCCAGCATCCTGAAGCCGCTCCTCGCACGAGGCGAGCTGCAGACCATCGGCGCGACCACGCTCGACGAGTACCGCAAGCACTTCGAGAAGGATGCCGCGCTCGAGCGCCGCTTCCAGCCGGTGCAGGTCAACGAGCCGACGCTGCCGCACGCGATCAACATCCTGAAGGGCCTGCGCGACCGCTACGAGGCGCACCACAAGGTGCAGATCACCGACGGCGCTCTCGTGGCCGCGGCGAACCTCGCCGACCGTTACGTCTCCGACCGGTTCCTGCCCGACAAGGCGATCGACCTGATCGACGAGGCCGGCGCCCGCCTGCGCCTCAGCATCCTCTCGTCCCCGCCCGAGCTGCGGGAGTTCGACGACAAGATCGCGAAGGTCCGCGAGCAGAAGGAGCTGGCCTCCGAGGAGCAGGACTTCGAGAAGGCCGCCGCCCTGCGCGACGAGGAGAAGAGCCTGCTCGCCGAGCGGCTGCGCCTCGAGAAGCAGTGGCGTTCGGGTGACGTCGCGACCCAGGCGGTCGTCGACGAGGGCCTGATCGCCGAGGTGCTCGCCCAAGCCACCGGCATCCCGGTCTTCAAGCTCACCGAGGAGGAGTCCAGCCGGCTCGTCTTCATGGAGAAGGCCCTGCACCAGCGCGTCATCGGTCAGGAGGAGGCGATCGCCGCCCTCTCCAAGACGATCCGTCGCCAGCGCGCAGGCCTCAAGGACCCGAAGCGCCCCTCGGGCTCGTTCATCTTCGCCGGCCCCACCGGCGTCGGCAAGACCGAGCTCGCCAAGGCCCTCGCGGAGTTCCTCTTCGACGACGAGGCAGCCCTCATCTCGCTCGACATGAGCGAGTTCGGCGAGAAGCACACCGTCTCGCGTCTGTTCGGAGCCCCTCCCGGCTTCGTCGGATTCGAAGAGGGCGGCCAGCTCACCGAGAAGGTGCGCCGCAAGCCGTTCAGCGTCGTGCTCTTCGACGAGATCGAGAAGGCCCACCCGGACATCTTCAACTCGCTCCTGCAGATCCTCGAAGAGGGCCGCCTCACCGACGGTCAGGGTCGGATCGTGGACTTCAAGAACACGGTCATCATCATGACGACCAACCTCGGTGCGCGCGACATCGCCGGAGGCCCCGTCGGCTTCCAGATCGAGGGCAGCAACGAGTCGACCTACGAGCGCATGAAGGGCAAGGTCAACGAGGAGCTCAAGCGGCACTTCAAGCCCGAGTTCCTCAACCGCGTCGACGACATCATCGTGTTCCCGCAGCTGAACAAGGAGGAGCTGATCCAGATCGTCGATCTGTTCACCAAGCGCCTCGGCGAGCGGCTGCTGGACCGTGACATGACGATCGAGCTGTCGACCGCGGCCAAGGAACGGCTGATCGAGATCGGGTTCGACCCGGCCCTCGGCGCCCGCCCGCTGCGCCGCGCGATGCAGCACGAGATCGAGGACCGCCTGTCGGAGAAGATCCTGCACGGCGAGCTCAACGCGGGCGACCACGTCAAGGTCGACGCCGAGAACGGCGAGTTCCTCTTCGAGCACGGCCCGCGCGGAGAGAAGATCTCGGTCGGTGCGAACACCGGCGGCGCGATCTCCGGCACCCCCGACCTGGCGGTCGCCAGCGGGGAGTGACCTTCGGTTGCATGATGATGGGGCGGATGCTGCGGCATCCGCCCCATCATCGTTCCAGGGCTATGATGACCCGGCATCCATCCGCCGGAAATGCTCCCTGCAGTGCTCCTCGAAAGCACGCAGCCGCGCGTTCCAGCGGCGTCCGCGCAGCACCCCCAGCGCCACGTCGTTGGACGCGACCGGCTCGTCTATGAAGATGCTGCGCAGCGGCAGTCCTTCGTAGCTGACATCGGTAGGCGTCTGGTGGAGCAGCACCGACCAGCCCAGGTTGCGCGCCACCAGAGAACGCACCGTCTCGAATACAGTCGTCCGCCATTCGATGCGCGGATGGATGCCGACCTCCCCGAGCATCGGCAGGAGATTCGCGCGCACGGCGGGAAGATCGAGGAGCACCATCGGCTCCTTCTCCAGCAGCCGCAAAGAGAGGTGCGTCCTCTCCGCCAGAGGATGCTCGGCGGAGAGGATCACCCGGGGCCGCCCCGCGCGCACCGCGTGCGTCTCGACGCTCGCACCCGCCTGCCGGCTCAGCATCAGCACGCAGTCCAGTCGGCCCTCGTGCAGCTGGGTCTGCAGCTCGGTCGGATCACCCTCGACGATCGTCACGTCCAGCCGGGGATGGGGCTTCGCGAAACCGGCGATGATCGAGGGCACGATGAACGGCGACAGGGTGCTGTAGCAGCCGATGCGCAGCGGTCCGGAGAGCTCGTTGCGCAGGTCGTCGGCGGCCGACTCGAGCTCCGTCGCCTGGTCGAGCAATGACCGGGACATCGCGATCAGTGCGAGTCCCTCCGAGGTCGGGGTGACGCCCCGTGAGCGCTGGCGCAGCAGCAGCGTCTGCCCGAGAGCCCGCTCCAGGTCGGTGATCGCCTGGGCGAGTGCGGTCTCCGATACAGAGCAGGCGGTGGCCGCCGCGCGGAAAGTGCCGTGCTCCATCGTGGCGGTGAAGTACTCGAGCTGACGCAACGTGAACGGCACTACCATGGCTTGACCGTAGTTTCACTGGACATAAATCTGTTTTACATCGGATTGCATCGGCGTGACGATGAAAGTGTTCGATTTTCGACACGACGATGTGGAGGCGCCACATGGGCATGCGGGTGATCACTCTGGGAACTGCGGGCGGACCGCGGTGGTGGACCGGACCCGAGCAGGGGCGTCGGGCGGGGATCTCGACCGCCGTCGAGGTGGACGGCGCCATCTATCTCGTCGACTGCGGGCTGGGCGCGGGGCGGCAGCTGATGATGGCCGGACTGAACCTGCGCAGCCTGCACGGCGTCTTCCTCACTCACCTGCATTCCGATCACGTCGTGGACCTGCCCTCGATCGTGCTGTTCGGCAGCGTCACCCTCCCTGGACTCGGCCGGCGGATCCCGTTGGTCGGCCCCGGCGACCGCGGCATCCTCCCGCCCCTCTCGCCGCGCGCGACGACCACCCCGATGCCGGTGTCTCCCGAGTGCCCCACACCTGGTACCCGGGTGCTGTTCGAGCGCATCGTCGACGCCTTCGCGACCGACATCAACGACCGGGTGCTCAACGCCCTGCGTCCCGCTCCGGACACGCTGTTCGACCCGCGCGAGATCGTGGTCCCCGATGGCGTCGGCTACCACCCGAATGACAACCCCTTCCCCGACATGGAGCCCTTCCTGGTCTTCGAGGACGAGCGGGTGCGCGTCACAGCCGTACTCGTCGCCCACGCCCCGATGACCCCCGCGTTCGCGTTCCGGTTCGACACTGCGCACGGCTCGGTGACGATCTCGGGTGACACCGGCCCGTGCGAGAACGTCGTCCGCATCGCCCAGGGCAGCGACCTGCTGCTGCACGAGGCCATCGACTTCGACTGGGTCGCGGCGGAGTACTCGCACCTGGACGCCGAGTTCGCGGCGGCATCCACCGACCACCACCACCGTTCGCACACGAGCGCGCAGGAGGCGCTCGGCATCGCCCGGCGCGCCGGCGTCGGCACGCTGGCGCTGCACCATCTCGTCCCCGGCGCCAAGCCGACAGCGGAGTGGCTCGACCAGGCCGGCATCGACGGCATCCGCTTCCTCGTCCCCGACGATCTCGACGTCATCGACGTGTCAGCATTGCGTGGGTGAGCACGATGCGCAGTCCTTTCAACGTTGGCAGGGTGCTGGGATGGTTCGTCCTCGCGATCGTCATCCTGGTCTACGTCGTACCGATTCTGATGCTCGTCATCGGGGCCTTCCGCGATGCCGCCCCCGGCCAGCCCGGATCGTGGACGCTGGACGGATTCGTCGACGCGTTCGCCGATCCCCGTACCTGGTCGTCGCTGGGCAACTCGCTGTGGCTGGCGCTGATGATGGGAGTGATCAGCACCGTCATCGGGGCCGTGATGGCCTCGATCGCGGCATCCGGCTCCCGCGTCGGCAGCGCCGTCACGCCGATCATGGTCGTCGCTCTGGCCGTGCCGCCGCTGTTCTTCGCGCTCTCGTGGGACGTGCTGTCCACTCCGCGGCTCGGCCTCGTGAACGGTGCCCTGCAGGCGCTCACCGGGTTCCACGGCCTCGAGCTCGACGGTGCATGGCTGACTGCGATCGTCGGCGGCCTGAAGGTGTCCACTCTCGTCTACTTCCTGCTCCTCGCTCCTTTCCTCGCAATGGATCGCCGCCAGGAGGAGGCGGCGCTGGTGACCGGTGCCGGCCGACTGCGCGTGGCGCTCACCGTGACCCTGCCCGCCCTGCTGCCTGCACTGATGAGCGGGTTCTCGATCGCGTTCATCATCGGCGTCACCGCGTTCGACATCCCGCTGATCCTCGGTCTCCCCGACGGGTTCTCGGTGTTCTCCACGCAGATCTACGCCGCACTGAACGAGACCAGCCCCCCGAACTACGCCACGGCCAGTGCGCTGGCCATGGTTCTCATCGTCATCGTCATCGCTCTGGTGGCCCTGCGCTGGATTGTTCTCGACCGGCGCAGCTTCACCACCGTCGGCGGCAAGGGCGCCGCCTACGTCCCCGAGCAGACGAGGGCGGGTCGCTGGGCCGCGGCGGTCACGGTCGTCGTGTTCGCCCTCGTCGTGCTGGTGCTGCCCGCCGCGCAGATGGTGGTCAGCTCGCTGCAGCCGGTGTTCGGCGCAGGCGCGCTGAGCCTCGCCAACTACACTCGCGTGCTGCAGGACCCGCAGATCCGCGGCGCACTGGGCAACACCGTGCTGGTCGCCACCGTCGGCGGAGCACTCGCCGTCGGTATAGCCTTCCTGCTCGCCCTGATCGGGCGCTACGGATCGACCGCGATGCGTCGGATGCTGGACCTCGCCACGTGGCTGCCATGGGCTGCCAACGGCGTGCTGCTCGGCCTCGGCCTCGTCTGGACGTTCATCACGATCGTCCCGCTGCGCGGCATGTTCGGCACCATCTGGATCGTGCTGATCGGACTCGTCGTCGCCACGACCCCGCTGGCCAGCCGCACCATCGACGGAGCCCTCGCGCAGATCGGGCGGGAGCTTGAGGAATCAGGCCGGGTCTTCGGCGCCGGTGTCACGAGGGTCGCGGTCGGGATCGTGCTGCGCCTGATGATGCCCGCCGTGCTCGCGGCCTGGTTCATCACCGGCATCCACATCGTCGGCAACCTCGAAGTGCCCATCCTGCTCTCCCTTCCCACCAACAGGGTTCTCGCGATCTCGATCTACCAGTACTGGGGCAACGGGCAGGGCACGACGGCGGCCGCCGCCTTCTGCCTGGTGATCGGCGTCGGCATCCTCATCGCGCTCATCGGCTCCGCCTTGATGTGGCTGGCCGGACGTGCCCTGACCGCACGGCGGCGTCTCGTCGCCACCCACGACCTCGACAGCTCCGCAGGAAGGTGAACCCCCATGGTTTCCGTCAGCATCCGCTCTTTGAAGAAGTCCTTCGGCGACAACACCGTGCTCACAGGAGTCGACCTGGAGGTCGAGGAGGGCGAGTTCGTCACCCTTCTCGGCCCCTCTGGTTGCGGCAAGACCACCACGCTGCGCTGCGTCGCAGGCCTCGAACGTCCCACCAGCGGCGAGATCCGCTTCGGGGAACGCGTGGTCGTCGGCGACGGCTCCTTCGTGCCCCCCAATCGCCGGCAGCTGGGGATGGTCTTCCAGAGTTATGCCCTCTGGCCTCATATGACGGTGTACTCCAACGTCGCTTACCCGCTGCGTACCGCCCGCGTTCCTCGCAGCGAGCAGGGCGCGCGCGTCCGCGAAGCCTTGGATCGCGTAGGGCTCGCCGCACTCGCGACCAGGGGAGTGGGCACCCTCTCCGGCGGTCAGCAGCAGCGCGTCGCCCTCGCCAGGGCGATCGTCGGGCGCCCGCAGCTGCTGCTGTTCGACGAGCCGCTGTCAAACCTCGACGCCAAGCTGCGCGGATCGATGCGCACCGAACTGCAACTCCTGCACCGCACGATCGGCACGACGTCGCTGTACGTCACCCATGATCAGACCGAGGCGATGACCCTCAGCGACCGTGTCGTCGTCATGAACCAGGGTGAGATCCAGCAGGTCGGCACACCGGAGGAGGTCTACTCCGCACCGGCGAACCCGTTCGTCGCGGACTTCGTGGGCTTCGAGAACATGCTCCCCGCCGTGGCGGTGGCAGGTGCCGGTGCGCGCATCGGCGACGGCACGGTGCTCGCGGGGCGGGCGATGGAACAGATCGACGCCGGGCGGCCCGTCCAGGTCGCATTCCGCGCGAACGCCGTTGAGATCCAGCCCGACGAGACGGCATCCGCCGTGGTGCTCAACAGCACCTTCCTCGGCGACCAGCGCGAGATCCTCATCGGGATAGGCGAGCAGCAGATGCGCGCCCGCGTCGACGTGCACGCCTCCGCTGCGCACGTGCAGCCGGGCGATCGCGTGCGGGTGCTGCCGCACCGCGACGCCGTGCTGCTCTATCAGGGCGAACCGCCCGTCACGACTTCGGCCGCCGTCATCGGCGCGCTGTCCTCGCACGTCGCCTGATCAGGCGGCATCCACCCGAACGAAAACCAGGAGGACCGATGAAGCACCTCACCACACCCCTCGCGCTCGGCGCTGCTGCCCTGCTCGTCGTCACGCTCGCCGGCTGCGGCAGCGCCGATGCGGGCTCCGCGGCCACCGTCGAACCCGCTGATGACGCACTGGGCAGCGCCGAGATCGCAGCCCAGATGGACGAGCTGTACACGCAGGCTCAGGAGGCCGGCGAGACGAGCGTCGTCGTCTACGGACCGGGGGAGCAGCTGTACGGCTCGGCCTATCAGGTCTTCATGGCCCGGTACCCCGACATTCAGGTCACCGGGGAGTACATCTTCGGCGCCGAGCTGTCCACCAGGCTCGACCAGGAGTTCAGCTCCGGCCAGCACGTCGGATCGATCCAGACCGGCGGCCCTGCGATCACCGATGCCACCAACGCGGCGGGCCGTTGCGAGGTGTCCGATCCATTCGCCGCTGCCGACCTCGACGTGCCCGCGGCCGATGACGGCACATACCGGGCGGTGGTCGGTTACCCCTTCGGGATCGCCTACAACACCGACAAGATCTCCGAGAAGGAACTCCCACAGCGCTTCGTCGACATCGTCGCCCCGGACTTCACCGGCCGGTTCGTGCTGGAGGACCCGACGACGACCAACGGCACGACGAACTCGCTGGCGCAGATGCACGCTGCAGGCATCATCGACGACGCGTGGATGCAGCAGCTCGCCGACGGAGCTCCGATGATCCGCGGCAACGGCGCGCTCTCGGTGCAGGCCGTCGCCACAGGCGAGGCGGATTTCGAGCCGCTCGCGCAGTACGTCATGTACAAGCAGTCCATCGACGACGGCCTCCCGATCGGCTTCTTCGTGCCGAGCGAGGGGTCGCGCATCGAGTACCACTACTCGTGCATACTCGCGGACGCGCCGAACCCGAAGGCCACCGAGCTGCTCTACAACTGGCTGTTCACCCCCGAAGGGCAGACCGCCCTGGCCGAATCAGGTGTGTACGGCCTGCGGCCTGGCACCCCGGCCCCTGGTGACCTCCCCGCCCTGGAGGACATCTCCGCCGACCCGATCCCCTCGGTGCCGGTCCCGGAGTCCGGGCCGACCACCCAGAAGTTCATCAAGGTCGCCGAGAAGTTCTTCCAGTGATCGGCTGATCGATTGATCAGCAGGGGGTGGATGCTGCGGCTTCCGCCCCCGCTCCTGTTCGGACGGACACGCCAGGGCGGCAGCATCCGCTCCGAGTGCTCTCACGGGCGAGGGTTCTAGGCTTGAGGACGTGAGCGACTACATCGTCCGTCCGGCGCGCAGCGCCGACGTCATCGGCATCCGCAACCTCCTGCAGCCGATGGTCGAGCGACGCATCCTGCTCGGCAAGGACCTCGCGGTGCTCTACGGTGCGGTGCAGGAGTTCGTCGTCGCCGAGGCCGACGACCGGCTGATCGGATGCGGTGCGCTGCACGTGTTCTGGGAGGACCTCGGCGAGGTGCGCACCCTCATGGTCAGCGACGAGTGGCTGCACCACGGCGTGGGCCGCGCCATCGTCGACCGGCTCGAGGAGAACGCGAAGACCCTCGGTCTCAGCCGCTTGTTCTGCCTCACCTTCGAGACCGAGTTCTTCGGCCGCCGTGGCTTCACCCCCATCGGGGAGCAGGTCGTCGACCCCGACGTGTACTCGCAGCTGCTGCGCAGCGGCGACGCCGGCGTCGAGGAGTTCCTCGACCTCGCGCATGTGAAGCCGAACACGCTCGGCAACACTCGGATGCTCAAGAAGCTCGGTTAGCCTGGATCAATGCCCCGTCAGTCCGCCGCCGTCTACCGTCGTCGGCGGATCGTCCTGCTCGCCGCGCTGATCCTGATCGTCGCCGTGATCGGCGTCGCGATCTGGCTGCTGATCGCCCGTCCCTGGTCGGACGGACCGGATGCCGGACCGGCCCCGACCTCGTCCGCCACCGCCTCGTCGACCCCCGAGGCGACGGACGCGAGCGGCGAGACCGGCACGCCCAGCGCCGAGCCCACGACGGAGGAGACGCCGGGCGTCGTCGCGTGCGAGGCGCAGAACGTGCGCGTCGAGGCGCTCACCGACGCCGACAGCTACGACGCGGGTGTGCTGCCGCAGCTGTCGATCAGGCTCACCAACACCGGCGCCACCGACTGCACGATCGACGTCGGGTCGAGCACGCAGGTGTTCACGGTGTCGAGCGGGGACGACGTGTGGTGGCGCTCCACCGACTGCCAGCAGAACCCCAGCAGCATGATCGCGACCCTCGCCGCCGGCGCCACCGTCGAGAGCAAGACCCCGGTCACCTGGGATCGCACGCGCTCGAGCGTGGAGACCTGCGACTCGGAGAACCGTCAGCACGCGCCCGGCGGGGGCGCCTCGTACCACGTCGATGTGCAGATCGGCGGGTTCGCAGGGACCGGATCGAAGCAGATCCTGCTCTACTGACGCCCCGCCCGGCACCCGCGCGCGAAGTTCGTGCACACGGGAGCGGCTCTTTGGGATACCATTGAAACGACTCTCGTGACCATGCGGCACATAAGCCATCCCCAGTGGCGTCGAGTTACAGCGTCCCCAGCGCTTCGACAACGCCGCTCGAGAGTCCGAGGGCCCTCTCGAGTACCCCAGTCCCCAATGTGGGACTCGAGAGGGCCCCAATCGTATCCGGGCCCGTTCTCGCGCGCAGGCGGAAGGGCCGTGAATAAGCTGGAGACATGGCAGCGAAGAAGGCGAAGCCCGGCAAGAAGAAGCCGGCACCCGAGGACTTCCGATCGGATGCTCTCGCCCAGGCCCTGGAGAAGCAGGATGTCGCGGCGGTGGCACTGGCCCTCCGCCACGGCATCATCGTCGTCCCGCTGATCGCGCCGGGTGCGCGTGACAATCCGCTCGACAGCGGAGAGGTGTGGACCTACCGCGACCCGAAGACCGGCGATCTCGCCCTGCTGCTGTTCAGCGACGCGAAGAACAAGCCGGCGAACCTGCCCCCGGGCGTGGGGATCTACACGGCCGACTGGCTGCGGAAGTTCCTGGCGATGCATCCGATCACGACCGTGTTCCTCGACATCGCAGGTCCCCATCCGATGCAGGCGTCTCCCGAGGAGCTGCTCAAGGCTCTCGACGCCTGAGCCGCGCTTTCTCGCGGGCGGGGGAGACGGATCAGAACGGCGGGATGTCGTCTTCGGCGCGCCGTTCGGTGCTGCGCGCGCGCACGTCGCCGAGAGCCGCGCGCAGCGTCTTCGACCTGTCGTCGACCACCTGCTCGTAGCCGAGCCGCTTCGCCTCGGACCGCCGCTGCGCGGCCTGCGTCACCGGACGCACCTCGCCGGCCAGGCTCAGCTCGCCGACCGCGGCGATCGTGCGCGGCACCGCGCTGTTGCTGAGCGACCCGGCGACGGCGATCGCGATCGCGAGATCCGCGGCGGGCTCGGTGAAGCGCACGCCGCCGACCGTCGAGACGTAGACGTCCTGGTCACTGACCTTGATCCCGGCGCGCCGCTCGAGCACGGCGAGCACCATCGCGACCCGGGAGCCGTCGAGCCCGTGCACCACCCGCCGCGGGTTCGGCGCCGTGGTCCGGATCGTCAGCGCCTGCACCTCGACCGGCATCGCGCGACGCCCCTCGAGCGCGATCGCCACGCATGTGCCGGGCTCGGTGGCGCCCTGTGAGAGGAACAGCCCGGACGGGTCGGGGACCTCGGCGATGCCGTCGCCCTTCATCTCGAAGCAGCCGACCTCGTCGGTCGGCCCGAACCGGTTCTTCAGCGCGCGCAGGAACCGCAGCGAGGTCTGCCGGTCGCCCTCGAAGTGGCACACGACGTCGACGAGGTGCTCGAGCACGCGAGGGCCGGCGACCTGCCCGTCCTTCGTGACGTGACCCACGATGATGATCGGCAGATCGCGCTCCTTGGCGACGCGGATCAGCGTCGAGGCGACCTCGCGCACCTGGCTCGGCTGGCCTGCGGCTCCGTCGATGAGAGACGAGGCCACGGTCTGCACCGAGTCGACGATCACGAGCTGCGGCCGCACCTCGTCGATGTGCCCGAGGATCGTCGCGAGGTCGGTCTCGCTCGCCAGGTACAGCTCGTCGTGCAGGGCGCCGGTGCGCTCGGCGCGCAGCCGCACCTGGGCGGGAGACTCCTCGGCGCTCGCGTAGAGCACCCTCCGTCCGGAACGCGCGGCCTGAGCGGCCACCTCGAGCAGCAGCGTCGACTTCCCGACGCCGGGCTCGCCGCTGAGCAGGATCGCCGCGCCCGGCACGACGCCGCCGCCGAGCACCCGGTCGAACTCCCCGACGCCGCTGGTGCGTCGGGGCGCGTCCGTCGTCGTGATCTGCGTGATCGGGCGGGCTGCCCGATCGGATGCCGGGGCCACCGCCGTGACGCGCTGCACGATGCCGGTCTGGGCGCCCTGCTCCTGCACGGTGCCCCACTGCTGGCACTCGCCGCAGCGCCCCACCCACTTCGCCGTCGTCCACCCGCATTCCGTGCAGACGAAGGCGGGGGGAGCGGGTCTGCGAGCGGCCATGAGACCAGGCTAGCCGCGGCATCCGACACCACGCCGCCGAGGCGAGGAACACGCCGGGGGACGGGTCTCTCACCGGCGTGCCGCTCCGCTCGGCGGGCCAGGGAGACGGCGTCCCGGAGGGTCATGCGCGCCCGCTATCGCGGGGATCGGACATCCCTATCACCGAACGGCATTATTCACGGCCGGAACCCGTCGGAGCACCCTGCACCCAGAACATAATGGAGGCATGACCAGCGGCGGGCCCGTCTGCGGGCCGATCTCGAGTTACTCCAGAGTGCAGATCCTGCACCTGGTCCAGACCCGAGCCGACAGGACGATCGGCGAGCTGTGCGAGGCGACCGGCCTGCACGCGAACACGGTCCGCGAGCACCTGCAGCGTCTGATCGACGGCGGCTACGTCATCGCCCAGACCGAGCATCGCACGACGCGCGGGCGGCCGCGCACCCTGTACAGCGCGGCCACCGGCGCCCCTGGCGCCTCCAGCCCGGTCGCCCGCGACAAGGCCAAGGCGGCGGCGGTCCGCGGCGACATGATGCGCAGGGTCGTGCCCGCAGCGGCATCCGATCTCGGCCGCGACGCCACCTACCAGCTCGACGCGCTGATCGAGCATCTCGAGGAGAGCGGCTTCGAGCCGGTCGTCGACGAAGACCTCCTGACCATCGACCTCACTCCGTGCCCCCACGCGGCGGCCCGACCCGAGGACCGTCCGCTGCTGTGCCAGGTGCACCTGAGCCTCATGCAGGGGGTGCTCGCCGAGGCGGGCGGTCCGCTCACGGCCGAGTGCGTGCGCGGTGAGCTGTCGGAGTGCACTGTACAGCTGGCCGATGTGCGAGGAGTGACCCATGGAATGGCTTGATCCGCTGGTCCTCGGCCGATGGCAGTTCGGCCTGACCACCGTCTACCACTACCTGTTCGTGCCGCTGACGATCGGCATGGTCACGGTGGCGGCGATCTTCCAGACGGTGTGGGTGCGCACCGGCAAGATCGAGTACCTGCACCTCACCCGCTTCTTCGGCAAGATCTTCCTCATCAACTTCGCCATGGGCGTGGTCACCGGCATCGTGCAGGAGTTCCAGTTCGGCATGAACTGGTCGGACTACTCCCGCTTCGTCGGCGACGTCTTCGGCGCTCCTCTGGCCTTCGAGGGCCTGTTCGCCTTCTTCTTCGAGGCCACCTTCATCGGGCTGTGGATCTTCGGCTGGGACAAGCTGCCGCCCAAGCTGCACCTCGCGACCATCTGGTGCACGGCGATCGGCAGCGTCCTCTCGGCGTACTTCATCATCGCCGCCAACGCGTTCATGCAGAACCCGGTCGGCTACGTCTTCAACCCCGAGACCAACCGCGCCGAGCTCACCGACTTCTGGGCGCTGCTGACGAACCCGGTCGCGCTCGCCGCCTTCCCGCACACCATCTTCGGCGCGTTCATGTTCGCCGCGGGCGTCGTCATCTCGGTCTCGGCCTGGCACCTGGCCCGCAAGCAGCACGAGGCGACCATGCGCAAGTCGCTGAAGTTCGGGCTGTGGGGGATGCTGGTCTCCACGGCGGGCGTCGTGCTCTCCGGCGACCAGCTGGGCCTCGCGATGTACGCCGCGCAGCCCATGAAGATGGCCGCCGCCGAGGCGACGTTCAACACCGTGTGCGGAGCCGACGCCTCCTTCAGCCTGTTCACCCTGGGAACCCCCGACGGCACCAGCGAGCTGTTCTCGATCCGCGTGCCCTACCTGCTGTCGCTGCTGTCGACGCACTCCCTCGACGAATGCGTGCACGGCATCAACGACCTCAACGCCGAGTACGCGCAGACCTTCGCCGACACGGGGCTGACCAACTTCGCGCCGGTGCTGTGGGTCACCTACTGGGCGTTCCGCTGGATGATCGGCCTCGGGATGATGGCCGCTCTCGTCGCCGTCGTCGGGCTCTGGCTCACCCGCAAGAACGCCAAGCGGGAGCCGGCCCCCTGGATGTGGAAGCTCGCGATCTGGTCGTTCCCGCTCGCTCTCGGCGCAAACATCGTCGGCTGGGTGTTCACCGAGATGGGCCGGCAGCCGTGGATCGTGTTCGGGCTGATGACCACCCGGGACGGCGTCTCGCCAGGGGTCAGCGGACTCGAGGTGCTCATCTCGCTGATCGCGTTCACCGCGATCTACGCCGCGCTCGCCGTGGTCGAGATCCGGCTCATCGTGAGGGCCGCGCAGAAGGGGCCGGACACGACGGAGCAGCCTCACGAGGAGACGGCCCAGGTGCCGTCGGTCGTGTACTGAGAGCAAGGGGAAGACCGTGGAATACCTGTGGTTCTGGATCGTCGCCTTCTTCTTCGTCGGCTACTTCGTGCTCGACGGATTCGACTTCGGCGTGGGCATGTCGCTGCCGTTCCTCGGCAAGGACGACGTCTCGCGGCGCCAGGTGATCAACTCGATCGGCCCGGTGTGGGATCTCAACGAGACCTGGGTCATCGTCGCGGGCGCCTGCCTGTTCGCCTCGTTCCCCGAGTGGTACGCGACCCTGTTCAGCGGCTTCTACCTGCCGCTGCTGCTGATCCTGCTCGCGCTGATCCTCCGCGGCGTCTCCTTCGAGTACCGCCACCAGCGCGACTCGGCGCGCTGGCGGGCCGGGTTCGACCGGATGATCGTGATCGGCTCGGTGGTGCCGGCTCTGCTGTGGGGCGTCGCCTTCGGCAACATCGTGCAGGGGGTCGCGCTCGACGAGGACCACGTGTTCGTCGGCGGGCTGCTCTCGCTGCTGAACCCCTACGCGCTGCTCGTCGGCGTCACCACGCTGCTGATCTTCTTCCTGCACGGCGTGCTGTTCGTCGCCCGCAAGACCGACGGCGAGGTGCAGGAGGGGGCGCGCCGGCTGGCGAAGCGCGCCGCCGTGCCGACCGTGCTGGTCGCCGCCGCGACGGTCGTCTGGACGATCGCGATGGCCGCCGGGCGCGAGGCGCCCCTGCTCTGGCTCGTGATCGCGTGCGGCGCGGTCGCCGCGGTCTTCCTGATCAGCGCCGTGGTGCTCTCGACGCGGGGGCTCGACGGCTGGGCGTTCCTCTGCGGGATGGTCACCGTGGCCGCCGCCGTGGTGATGCTGTTCTCCGCGCTGTTCCCGTACGTGATGCCCTCGACGATCGACGCGGCGTACAGCCTGACGATCGAGAACGCGTCGAGCACCCCGTACACGCTGACGATCATGAGCTGGACGGCGCTGATCGCCGTGCCGCTGGTGCTGCTGTACCAGGGCTGGACCTACTGGGTGTTCCGCAAGCGCGTCACCCGTGTCTCGATCGAGGCGGCGGCCGCGCACTGATGGCGGCCCCGTCCTGCACAGACCGCCCCGATCTGCACGGATCTTCTCCCGATCGCAGTGCAGGTCGGGGCTTCATGCGCCGGGAGGGGCGCGGATGAAGCCCCTCGACCCACGGCTGCTGAAGTACGCGAGCGCCGCTCGCGGCTTCGTGGCGGCATCCGCTCTGATCGGCGTCGTGCAGACGGCCGTGACCGTCGCGTTCGCCTGGGTGCTGACGGATGCCGTCACCGGCGCGCTCGCCGGACGCGCCGTGGAGGGCGACATCGCGTGGCTGCTGGTGCTGGCCGTGCTGCGCGGGGCGCTGATCGCCGCATCGGATGCCGCGGGCATGAGGGCCGCGGCGGCCACCGGATCGCAGCTGCGCGAGGCGCTCATCGGCGCGGTGCGCAGGCTCGGACCCGGCTGGCTGGCGCAGCGCAACCGCACGGCGCTCGCCGTCACAGCGGGGCACGGGCTGGATGCGCTCGACGCGTACTTCGCCCGCTACATCCCGCAGCTCGTGCTCACGGTGATCGCCACCCCCGTGCTGCTCGCGGCGATGTGGTGGCAGGACTGGCTGAGCGGGCTCACCGCGCTCGTCACGCTGCCGCTGATCCCGCTGTTCCTCGTGCTGATCGGCATGGCCACCCGCACCGTGCAGAAGAGGCAGTGGAACACCCTGCAGGCCCTCGCCGTGCGCTTCGCCGACACCGTGCAGGGGCTGTCGACGCTGCGGCTGTTCGGACGCGACCGACGCGCCGCCGACCGGATCGGGCAGACGGCAGAGGAGTACCGCCGCGAGACCATGAAGGTCCTGCGGTTCTCGTTCCTGTCGGGCTTCGCGATGGAGCTGCTGGCCTCGCTCGCGGTCGCGCTGATCGCGGTGTCGATCGGGTTCCGGCTGCTCGCGGGGGAGCTGCCGCTCGAGACCGGGCTGTTCGTGCTGCTGCTCGCCCCCGAGGCCTTCCTGCCGATCCGGCAGGTCGGCGTGCAGTTCCACGCGGCCGCCGAGGGCGTGGCGGCGACGGAGGACGTGTTCGAGGTGCTCGACGCGGCGCCCGCCGGGGAACGTCTGCAGGACCCGGGCACGGATGCAGGAGCCGACGGCGGCGGGTCGTCCTGCACACGTGCGCCGGTCCTGCAGACGTTCCGGGGAAGGGGACGTCTCGTGGTGCGCGACCTCCGGGTGCGCGACCTCCCTCCCGTCACCCTGGTGGCCGAGCCGGGCTCCGTCACCCTCATCGAGGGGCCCAGCGGCGCGGGGAAGTCCAGCCTGCTCGCGGCCCTGCGCGGTGCCGCCGCGTTCACCGGCACTGCGACGGCAGACGGCGTCGACGTGCGGGAGCTGAGCCCCGCGGACTGGCTCGCCTGGTCCGATCAGCGTCCGCAGCTGATGCGCGGCACGATCGCCGCGAACGTCGCCCTCGGCGACCCGGATCCGGATGCCGACGGCATCCGCTCCGCCCTCGCCGCCGCGTGCGCCGACCTCGATCCCGCCCTCGAGCTCGGGGTGCAGGGGTCGGGGCTGTCGGGCGGGCAGGCGCAGCGGGTCGCGGTGGCGCGGGCCCTGTACCGTCACGCGCGGGATCCGCGACGCGTCCTCGTGCTCGACGAGCCGTCGAGCGCCCTCGACGCCGGCACGGAGGCGCGCCTGTGGGCGTCGCTGCGGGGGCGGGCGGATGCCGGCGCCGCCGTCCTGCTCGTCTCGCACCGGCGATCGGCGCGCGAGATCGCCGATCGGGTCGTGTCGCTGGGGGTGAGCGCATGAACCGGATTCTGCGCGGCGCCCAGCCCCCGCTGCTCCGGTTCCTGCCCGGGCTGATCTGGGGCGTGCTGTCGGCGGCCGCCGCCGTGAGCCTGCTCGCGGTGAGCGGCTGGCTGATCGTGAGCGCCTCGATCGTCGACTCGCTGGTGCCGTTGTCGATCGCCGTGGTCGGGGTGCGCTTCTTCGCCGTCTCCCGCGCGGTCACCAGATACCTCGAGCGGCTCAGCGGCCACGACGCCGCGCTGCGCCAGCTCGCCACGACGCGCTCCGACATGGTGCGCCGGCTCATCCCGCTGTCGCCGGCCGGACTCGGCGGGACCGACCGCGGCGAGGTGCTCTCTGCGCTCGTCGACGACGTCGAGAACCTGCAGAACCTGCCGCTGCGCGTCGTGCAGCCTCTCGCCATCGCGGGTCTCGTCGCGGTCGGCGCCACGGGCGTCGTGGCCTTCATTTCGCCGCCGGCGGCCCTGGCGCTCGCCGCGTGCCTCCTGCTCGCGGCGGCGGCGTCGATCGGTCTCGGGTGGCTGCTCGGATCCCGTGCTGAGGGCGCGGTGTCGTCGCGCCGCGCCGACCTCTCCGCTGCGCTCGTCGACTACTTCGGCAGCCTCGACGTGCTGATCGCCTTCGGTGCGGAGACCCAGGCACGCGCGCGCATCGCCGCGGCCGATCGCGCCCTGCGCGCCGCCGTGCGCCGGGCGTCGCTCGCTCAGGCCGTCGCTGCCGGCGTCGTGTCGGCCGCAGCCGGCGCGGCCTCGGCCTGGGCGCTCGCCGCGGCCTCTCCCGGACTCGCCTCCGGAGCGATCGACGGCCCGTGGCTCGCCGTGGTCGTCCTGGTGCCGATGATCATCTTCGAGACCTTCGGCGCCGTGCCCGTCGCCGCCGCCTCGTGGCGCAGCGTGCGGGCGAGCGCCGAGCGCATCGACGGTGCGCTGCCCCGGGAGCTTCCGTCTCAGCTGCGGACGGATGACGGGGCGGATGCCGAGTTCGACGGGGTTCCCGCGCTGAGGCTGCGCGGGGTCGCCGCGCACTGGCCGGGCGGGGCGCCGGCGCTCGTGCACGTCGATCTCGATCTCGAGCCGGGGGAGCGGGTGCTCGTGTCCGGTCCGAGCGGCGCCGGGAAGAGCTCCCTGGCCGCCGTGCTGGTGGGCTTCCTCCGCATCGAGGGCGAGTATTCCCTCGACGGCATGGACGCGGCCACGCTGTCCGGTCCGGCGCTGCGGCGCGCGGTCGGGCTGTGCGAGCAGAGCCCGCAGCTGTTCGACGAGGACATCCGGCAGAACCTGCTGTTCGCGAGGGACACCGCGACCGACGCCGAGCTGCTCGACGTGCTGGCTCGGGTCGGCCTGGCCGGCTGGGTGCGCGATCGCGGCGGACTCGACGCCCGCGTCGGCGACCGGGGCGCTCTCGTGTCGGGCGGTCAGGCGCAGCGCATCGCGCTCGCGAGAGCCCTGCTGCGCGGGTTCCCGGTTCTCGTGCTGGACGAGCCGACCGCGGGCGTCGACCCTGCGGCATCCGACGCTCTGCTCCGTGATCTGCTGGGGGCCGCCGGCGAGCAGTCGGTGCTGCTGATCTCGCACGTCGCGCCCCCGGAGGGCACGATCGACCGCGTGGTGCGCCTGGAGGCCGGGCGCACCCTCTGAGCCCTCAGCCGACGGGAGGGGCGAGGTCCGGTCGAGGCTCCATCACCACGCCCATGGCCTCGAAGGCCCGACGTCGCTCCTCGATGCGGCGATGCAGCTCGACCTGCGCGTCCTCGACGAGGTCCGCATCGAGCTCGACCACGGGCGGATGCGGGTCGCCGTGGTGGGCCGCGATGTATGCGTCGAGCTCGGGTCCGGAGGTCCACGAGGTGATCAGGGCGAAGCGCGGGGCGGTGCCGCGGTGCCAGACGGCGTGCCAGAAGCGCTGGGTGTCGACGACGATGCGCGAGCCCTCCCGCAGCGGCAGCCGCACCTCGGTCGCCGGATCGAAGCGGTCGGTGCGCAGGATCAGCAGCGAGTCCGCGTCGTCGGTGAGGTTGAAGAACCCGCGCACGACCCAGCCCGTGCCCTCGTCGTTCAGACGGTTGTTGTCGTCCTGGTGCAGGTTGTAGACGGCATCCGCGTACTCGTTGGGCTGCAGCTCGACGACCCGGCAGCGCCCGACGTCCGCGCCCGGCTCCAGAGCCCGGCGCTGCAGGACGGGCGCGAGGGCGACCTGAGAGGCGACCCACACGCCCTTCTTGTCGGTGCGCGGTGGAGTGTGGTTCCAGAACCCGTTGCACTCGACCTCTCCCGCGTAGCTGGCGAGCGGGGCGAAGCGGGTGACCCCGGAGGAGCGCCAGGGGACGTACTCGAGGTCGAGCCATTCCGCCGTATCGGCGGCCTGGTCGTAGTCGTCGAGGACGACGTAGCCGGTCTCGGCCAGCGCAGCGGAGGTGATGAATCCCATGTCGAACTCCTTCCTTAGGTCATCCTAACTCGCGGCGTCCGGCGCCCGTCGGCGCGAGTAGCCTGGAAAGATGACTCAGCCGCAGGGAGCCCATCTGGTGGGCAGCGTGAACTACGACGACGCCGAGACGACGATGCGCACCGCGGCGGCGACGCTCGGCGGGCGGCTGCGGAGGATCCCCGACGGCGAGGTGGGCAAGAGGTTCCACTGGATCATGTTCCAGCCGGACGTGATCGGCCAGGCCGAGGGCATCGAGCGCGTCGGCGAGCACCCCATCCCCTTCAAGGCCGGGATCGACGCGCGCCCGCTGCGGATCGCGGAGGGGACGGATGCCGCGGGCATCGTGCTCCCGGCGCTCGGCTACGCTCAGGCCGCGGTCGACTCGTACGCGGTGTTCGCGCGGCTGCGCGAGGAGGGGACGATCGCTGCGGGGACCCGCTTCCAGGTGTCGCTGCCGACGCCCGTCGGCGTGATCTCGTCGTTCTTCTCGGGCGCCGACCGTGAGGCGATCGAGCCCGTCTACACCGCGGCGATGCTGCGCGAGCTCGACGCGATCCTCGAGGCGATCCCGCACGAGGACCTCGCGATCCAGTGGGATGTCGCGAGCGAGATGGGCGTCGTCGAGGCCGCGCCCGCGTTCGGGCGGATCATGGACGTCTGGTGGGAGGGCGACCCGTTCCCCGGGATCGTCGCGCGCCTCGCCGCGCTCGTGGACGCCGTCCCGGAGGACGTAGAGGTCGGCATCCACCTCTGCTACGGCGACGTGGCGGAGAAGCACTTCTTCGAACCCGTCGACAGCGCGAACCTCGTCCGCGTCGGGAACGCCGTCGTCGCGGCATCCGCCAGGGAACTGACCTGGCTGCACCTGCCGGTGCCGATCGAGCGCGACGACGACGCCTACTACGAGCCCCTCGCCGGTCTCGAGTACGACGGCGAGCTCTACGTCGGGCTCGTGCACCGCGAGGACGGCGTCGAGGGCGCCCGGCGTCGCATCGCCGTCGCGCAGAGATTCGTCCCGACGTTCGGGGTCGCGACGGAGTGCGGCATCGGGCGGGCGCCGGAGGGCACGACCGAGGGGATCCTGCGGACGCACGCGGAGGTCGCGACGGCCTGGTGAGCTCCTGGCGCCCGTTCCGCCGACGCCCTCGATTCGCGTCCGAGCCGCGTCTCGCGTAAGCTTGTCCGCGGTGACGTGTCCGAGCGGCCGAAGGTGCAACTCTCGAAAAGTTGTGTAGGGTAACCCCCTACCGTGGGTTCAAATCCCACCGTCACCGCCATTGTGATGTCTCAGGACATCGTGAACGGCTGAACCCCCGGTTTTCGGGGGTTCAGCCGTTTTTGCGTTGGTAGTTCTTGGTGGGGTCGAGGGTGTATTCGGCGAGGTGTTCGCCGGTGCTGAGGGTG